>CESJ01023684.1_pt1 | contig 15541 bp, 15 predicted proteins | sample 356311 | NCBI WGS metagenome assembly CESJ01 (sample SAMEA2621487, study PRJEB7988) | marine metagenome | biome: marine biome (ENVO:00000447); feature: surface water layer (ENVO:00002042); material: "saline water (ENVO:00002010), including plankton (ENVO:xxxxxxxx)" | depth 5 m
TTTAGAATTTAATTTAGACTTAAAAGGAATCGCATGTTCAAGAGGAAGTGCTTGTCAATCTGGCAGTAATACAGGTTCGCATGTTTTGAACTCTATTTTATCTGAATCAGATTTACATAAACCGTCATTAAGATTTTCGTTTTCTAAATACAATAATAAATCTGAAATTGATAAAGTAGTTGAAATTTTGAGTGATTTTGTAAAATCAAATTAGTTTCTAAAAAAAGTAAAATTCTTTTGAGTTTTGTTTCCGGCCAAGTCTTCTATTAAAACTTCAATTAAGTTATTTTTTTTGTTTAAAAAATACGAATCAAACTTATAAAAAAGTTCACTTCTTTTATACTCATATTCAAAAAGAGTCCATTTATTATTAATTTTTACTTGATAACTTTTAATACCCGTTTCATTATCTGTAATTTTAATTCTTATAAAATTTTTATTAGAAATCCAGTCGTTGTTTTTAAAATTTTTTAGTTGAATTAATGGTGGAATACTATCATTTTTTATAAAGTATGTGCCTAACGATTTAGTTCTGTGATAAAAATAGTTATTACTGTGCAGTTTTGCTGAAGCAAATGACTCATTTCCATCGCTATCTTTTAACGCTAAATAATTACCTTTTCTTTTTTCTTTATTTAAAAAATAAATTTTAATGTTTTTAAAAACAGCTATTTCAGGATTTATTATTTTGATTGAATCTTCTAATGAGATTATATTTAGTTTAACATTCTTAAGAAAAGTATTTTTAGCTATTTTTATTTCAGCATTTTTAAAATTAAAATTATAATCAAGTTTATTATTTATAGACTTATTAGAACTTAATTGGTTAATTTTTTTTAAAGAACCATTAATCAAATTATTTTTTACTATTGGAATTTTAACAATTGACTTATTGCCTTTCAAATCAGAGACTTTGATTTCATATAAAGAAAGATTTTGTTTGACATTAATGTAACCCGATTTATTATTTGAATATATACTTAAATCATTGCCTTTGTCCTTAAATAATTTTACAATTCTTAATTTGTTGTTCCTATAATATTTGTAATCTATTAACGTTTTGATTTTTATTGATTCCTCGAAAAAAAATGAATTAAAATTAAAATCAATTATTTTTTCATTGTTGTAAAATGAAGAGTATTTGTATATGCCGTTTTTATTATTAGCTAAATCTTGTCTATCAAATCCATTAATACCAAATCCAATAGTCCCATTAGTGTAAACTTTTTCTGATAGATATATACTATCATTAATTTTTTTAATTTTTAATTTTATAGGATCACTCATGCTATAGAGGCTATCCAAATTATATAAAAAAACAGAATTTATGGTTGGCTTTCTAGTGTCCTTTATGTCAAATTCAAACAATTGAGGGTTTATAGCTTTTTGATTTTTTGTTAACCTAGTTTCGTAATGTAAATGTGGACCAGAGGATGAACCAGTGTTCCCTGAAATACCTATTTTTTCATTTTTAGATATTTTAATTAAATCCTCTTTTAAGTAATGTTCAATTTGATATGATTTTTTATTGTATTGAAGCTTTTTAATATAATCTTCAATTTCTTTATTGAAATTTTTTAAATGTCCATACACAGTTGTGTATCCGTTAGGATGATTTATATATAATGCTTTTCCAAATCCACCATGTTTAATGCTTATTCTACTCACATAACCCTGTGCAGAACTAAATACATCTAGTCCTTCTTTAAATTGTGTTTTAAAATCAATACCTGAGTGAAAATGACTAGGTCTTGATTCACCAAAATTTCCATTTAAAACTAACTCTATATCTAAAGGCTTAGAAAAGTAATTTTTTGGAAAATTAGTTTGTGAATTTATATTTATTGAAATTAATAAAGCTAGAACTATTAATTTTTTCATTATTATTTAATGACTCTTAAATTTTCTTAATAATACTAAAAATAATTTTAAGAGTTTTAAAATATAACGACTTATTTGTTTAAGAGTTTTAGTAACACTAAATTTGATTAAGATAGTATTTTTTTAATGTCTGAGTCAATTGAAAATATTGTTCTTTTAGAAACTAATTTGTCTAATTTGAAATCTTTAATTAATAAATTAAGAGATGAAAATTCCAAATTTAGTCAAGATTTAATATTAAAAGAAGAATCTTTACTTAAACAAAAAAATCAATTAAAAGAATGGAAAAATAAATACCATTCTTTAAAAATTGCAAATACTTTCTTAGGTAGTGATGATAAATCATTAACGAAGCTGAAGATTAATAATCTGATTAAAGAGTTGGATAAATGTATATCAAGTTTAAGTTCATAAATCTATTAGATGCAAAAAATTAAATTAACAATTGCAAATAGAGTTTACCCTTTAAATGTTCCTTTAGAACAAGAAGAAGGTCTTAGGGTTGCATCAAAAAAAATTGATATTATGATCAAACACTTTGAAGAAAACTATGCTGTCAAGGATAAACAAGATGTTCTTGCAATGTGTGCTCTTCAACTAGCAACTCAAACTGAACAAGAAAGTATTTCTGAAGCTAAAATTAATGAGGAGGTAAGTAAAAGATTAGAAAAGATTAATAAATCTATACAAGAAATTATTGACCTCTAGCTCGTTCATTTAAATAAAATACATTATTGCCTACATCAATTTTTTGATAAACTCAACGCGAATTTTTTTATAAAAGGTGAGTCTAGTCTGCTAAAGCAAGCCTTTACCGGATCCTTGATCAGCTAGTTAGCCTTAATCTTGTCTAACAAGAGTTTATACAAAACTTCATGATGTAGGCTTTTTTTTAAACTAAATAAAATAATTATTATGGAATTTTTTACAATAATCAATTTTGTTCTCATTGTTCTTGGGCTTGTTATAGGTTTTGTTATTTCTAAGCTTTTAGAAAAAACCTCAATAACTAAATCTTTTGAAAACGCTAAAAAAGAAGCTGAAAATATATTAAAATCTGCTTCATTTGAGGGAGAGAATATTAAGAAAGATAAAATCTTTCAAGCAAAAGAAAAGTTTTTGGAATTAAAATCTGAACATGAAAAGCATATTTTAAACCGTGAAAAAAACCTTACTGACGTTCAAAAAAGAATTAAGGACAAAGAATCTCAAGTTTCAAATGAGCTTTCTATAAATAAAAACAATAATCAAAGTTTGAACGATAAAATTTCTTCTTTTGATAAAAAACTTGAACTTCTTGAAAAGAAAAGTGAACAAGTAAATAAACTTCATAAAGAACAAGTTGAAAAACTTGAAAAATTATCTAGTATGTCAGCCTCTGATGCAAAAAAAGAATTAGTTCAATCATTAAAAGAAGAAGCTAAAACAGAAGCCTTAGAACTTACTCAAAATATTATTGAAGATGCTAAGCTCTCTGCTAGACAAGAGGCTAAAAAAATAGTTATCAATACGATTCAAAGGGTTGGTACTGAAGAAGCTATAGATAATTGTGTCTCAGTTTTCAATATTGAATCTGATGACGTAAAAGGAAGAATTATAGGCAGAGAAGGTCGTAATATTAGAGCTATTGAGTCTGCAACTGGAGTAGAGATAGTAGTTGATGATACTCCTGAAGCCATAATTTTATCTTGTTTTGATTCAGTAAGAAGAGAAATCGCAAGACTTTCCTTGCATAAACTTGTAACTGATGGAAGAATTCATCCTGCTAGAATTGAAGAAGTTGTTAAGAAAACGAAAAAAGAAATTGAAAATGAAATTATTGAGGTTGGTAAAAGAACAGTAATTGATTTAGGAATTCATGGATTAAACCCTGCACTAATTAAGGCTATAGGTAGAATGAAATATAGATCTTCTTATGGTCAAAATCTTTTACAACATTCAAGAGAAGTTGCTAAACTTTGTGGAATAATGTCATCAGAACTAGGTTTGAATCCTAAAATTGCAAAAAGAGCTGGCCTTTTACATGATATAGGTAAGGTTCCTGAAGAAGAAACTGAAACTCCACATGCTTTATTAGGGATGCAATGGGCAGAAAAATTTGGAGAAAAGCCAGATGTTTGTAATGCCATTGGAGCTCATCACGATGAAATAGAAATGAATAATTTGATTTCACCTATTGTACAGGTGTGTGATGCTATTTCGGGAGCTAGACCAGGAGCAAGAAGACAGGTTTTAGATAGTTATATCGAGAGATTAAAAGAAATGGAAGATGTAGCATACTCATTTAAAGGAGTTAATAAAGCATATGCTATTCAAGCTGGCCGCGAATTAAGAGTTATGGTTGAAAGTGAAAAAATTTCTGATGATCATGCTGCAAAACTTTCTTTTGAAATTTCACAAAAAATTCAAACAGATATGACTTATCCAGGGCAAGTTAAAGTTACTGTGATTCGTGAAACAAGAGCTGTTAACATTGCCTCATAGTTAGTTGATATTATCATCACAGATTTTTCTAAACTTAAATAATTTTTAAAGGGAATTTATCTAGAACAAAAGATTTACTAGTTTAATAATTAAGAATGAATAGTTGGCAGTTATAAGCTAAAACTTCTTATGAAATTTCCCATATATTCTAAAAACTCATTAAATATTTTGTCATCCTCATAAACTTTTCTAACACTCCTAACCCCTTCAAAAGAACAGATTAAAGAAATTGCAGTACCCGAACTGTTAATGTTTTTATCAATTTCACCTCTGCTTTTACCAATCTCAATAACTTTAATTATAGCTTCTCTCCATTCTTCAAACAAGGATTTTAATATAATTCTAAAGTCTTGTTCGGTATATCCAATTTCTCCGATTAAATTATTTGCAGGACATCCTAAAGCTTTTTCTCTTTCTGTATAATTCTTGATTCTATTTGTAAAAACATGAATTAAAAGTTCACAGATATTGCCATTGGTTTCACTAAGAGGAGCAATAAACCCATCCCTGATTCTTTTTTTAATAATAACTTTAATGACTTTTTCGCCAATTTCATGTTTATTTTTAAAGTGATGATAAAAAGCTCCTTTAGATAAACAAGTTTCTTTCATTATATCAGGAATACTTGTAGCGTTATACCCGTTTTCATAAAATAATTCAAAAGAAGTATTTATTATGAGATCTTGGGTTGTCTTTGATTTTAATTCTTGTTTCAACTTTTAATTATTTTGTAGTAATTATAATTTGGAGCACTCTAATATAAATATTATTCAATTAAAGCACTAAAATTCAGTAGATTATTACAAATTTAATACATTTATCTTAACATACCATTCAGTATGTGTTTTTTTTATTTATTTTTATAATCTAAAAAAATATAAATCATGAAAAAAACACTATTTCTACTTACTCTACTTATTTCTTTTAATTCACTGGCCCAAGAAATCCATTCTTTTTACACTCTTGATGTTCCTAGGTCAAAAGCTAACGATTTTGTTAAAATGCATAAAAAATTTATTGATATATATTTCATGGGTTCCGAGGATAATAAAATGGAATCTACTTGGTTATTTTCTCATACCTACGGAAGTGATTTTACTTTTAAAGTAGTAGAGGTTTATCCAAATATTATTGCTCAAGCTAGTGTAGTTAATTACGGAGCTGAAGTAAATAAAAATATTGATAATATGAATATTTCTTACGATGAGAAAAAAATGTTAAAAGACGAGTGGTCTACTTATTTTCAATTATTTCTGGAAGGCCATGATGACGAAATCAGAGTAACATTTGATGATCAATTTTTTATCACTGAAAATGATATGGATTTTTCTAAAAAACACATTGTAGTATTTAATGAAAGTAACCCTCTTTGGAAAGACAGAGCAGAGTATATTTCTCTTTGGAATAAATCAACAAGACAATCATCAATAGATTTAGGAGAAGCTCTTGCTATAGTTCCTACAGGACATTACAGTGGAAGTTCTTATACTTTTCAAGCCGCTTTCTGGTATAGTTCATGGGAATCTTTTCTTGTTAATCAGAAAAGTTTAGAAAATTCTGGACCTATGAACGATGATCAAAAAAGAATGTGGGATATCAGCGGAAATCATAAAGATGAAATCACTACTTTTTTAGGGTGTACTTGGGCAAGTAAAGGCACTTCGTCTAAAACTTTTACTGTAGCAGAATAAATTTTATATTTAATTATATTAAAACCCAAGTTGTAAACTTGGGTTTTTAGTTAAATTGATAAACAAATATTGATTGGATTTAAAATGCGAATTAAAGTATGATTTTTAGAAATTTATTTTTTACAGTTTTATTTTTTAGCTCTTTTAACAATTATGCTCAAGATTTAATTTCAGTTAAAGATTCTTTGAGAATTATGAAAGTCATGAATCTTCAGCAAAATGCTTGGAATAATGGAGATATAGATTCTTTTATGAAAGGATACTTAAAATCAGAAGAATTAGTTTTTTCTGGACAATCCGGTCCAGTTTATGGATGGGAAAATACACGGAAAAGATATTACAGTTCATACCCAAATACTAAAGTAATGGGTAAACTAAATTTTACAATTAAAAAAATCAGATTAGTTTCATCAAACACTGCTTATTTAATTGGTGAATATTATCTGAAAAGATCTGGTGAAGATAGTTGGGGTCATTTCACATTACTATGGAAAAAAATTGATAGTAATTGGTTGATAGTTAGTGATCATACTTCTGCTGTAAAATAATCACACATTTTGCTTGTCTAAATATGTAAAGTAACATATTTTTAATGTCAATGAATTCATTAAGACAATCAGGCTTTTTATTCTCAAATTTTAAGGCTAAGTCTCAAACTCCATTTGAAAAACTTTTTGAAATATTTAAAGAATTAATCACTTACACTTCTGGTGATTTTAATGAAGCAATCGACTGGTTAAAAGAGTTGGATAAGGAATATGTTTTGACAAGTGAGGATTACACTATGGACGATTTCGTTGATGAATTACTAGCGAAAGGATATGTGAAGAAAGATTTAAAGCAAGGAGATAGTGGCGATGGTATTGGTTTGACAGCTAAAACTGAAATGCTCCTAAGACAACACGCTCTAAAACAAATTTTTGGTAAAATGAAGCGAATCGGAAACGGAAATCATAATACCAGACACACAGGTACAGGTGAAGCTGATTCTGGAGATTTTAAAAATTATGAATTTGGAGATTCTATTGAAAAAATTGCTATTACAGAAAGCATAAAGAATGCTCAAATTCAAGGAGGACTAGATGATTTTAAATTATCAAAAGAGGATTTGGTGATTAATGATCAATATCACCAAGCTCAAATGAGTACAGTGTTAATGATAGACATAAGTCACAGTATGATTCTATATGGCGAAGACAGAATTACACCTGCAAAAAAAGTAGCTATGGCTCTATCAGAGTTTATAACTACTAGATATCCAAAAGATAAGTTAGACATAATTGTATTTGGAAATGACGCAAGACCAATATCTATAAAAGAATTACCCTATTTAAATGTTGGGCCATTTCACACTAATACTGTTGCTGGGCTTGAACTAGCGATGGATATTTTAAGAAGAAATAGGAACTCAAATAAGCAAATCTTTATGATTACAGATGGAAAACCTAGTTGTTTAAAATTAAAAGATGGAAGTTATTACAAAAACAGTAACGGATTAGACCCCCATATAGTAGATAAATGTTATAATATGGCTCAGCAAGCCAGAAGATTAAATATTCCAATTACAACGTTTATGATTGCGCAAGATCCATATCTTAAAAGTTTTGTTCAAGAATTTACAAAGGCTAATAAAGGCAAAGCATTTTATACTGGTCTTAAAGGACTTGGTGAAATGATTTTTGAAGATTATGAAACTAATAGAAAAAAAAGATTGTAATAAATGAATAATAAAATAAAAACTCTAATACAACTTAAAGATTCTGGGTATAAAGCCGTTGGAATTAAAGAGGAAATGAAAAAAAATCTTAGAACAAATTTGTCTAAGGGTATTTCGACTTTTCAAGGAATTCATGGTTATGAAGATACTGTTATCCCTGATTTAGAACGTGCAATTCTTTCAGGACATAACATTAATCTTTTAGGTCTAAGAGGTCAGGCTAAGACTCGACTTGCAAGACAATTGACTAATTTGTTAGACGATTGGATTCCGATTATTTCAGGTTCTGAAATTAACGATGATCCTTTAGATCCTATTTCCTATTATGGAAAGCAAAAAATCAATGAATTAGGAGATGAAACCCCAATAGATTGGATACCTAAAGAGGATCGTTTTTTTGAAAAACTAGCAACTCCAGATGTAACAGTTGCCGATTTAATTGGAGATATTGATCCTATAAAAGCCGCAAGTTTAAAATTATCGTATTCAGATCCAAGAGTAATTCACTTTGGAATGATTCCAAGAGCTCACAGATGTATTTTTGTATTAAATGAGCTTCCAGATTTGCAAGCTAGGATACAAGTTTCTTTATTTTCAATTCTTCAAGAAAAAGAAATTCAAATTCGTGGATTTAAATTAAGATTACCAATAAATGTTCAATTTCTTTTTACAGCTAATCCAGAAGATTATACAAATAGAGGAAGTATTGTAACGCCTTTGAAAGATAGAATTGGATCTCAGATAATGACTCATTATCCTAAAACTATTGAAATTGCAAAAACAATAACCCATCAGGAATCTTCAGTTAGCAATTCAAGTGATGTTTATATTCCTGAAATAGCTAAAGATATTATAGAACAAATTAGTTTTGAGGCTAGAGAAAGTGTTTATGTGGATTCAAAAAGTGGTGTTAGTGCAAGGTTATCAATTTCTGCTTTTGAAAATTTAGTTAGCTCAGCTAGAAGAAGAATGCTTATTAATGGAGAGTCTAAGACTACTATAAGAATGACAGATTTTAATGCTGTTATTTCTGCTATTAATGGTAAGATCGAATTAGTATACGAAGGAGAGCAGGAGGGAGCTACAGAAATTTCTAGACTTTTGATATTAGAATCTGTAAAAACATTTTTTATAAATTATTTCCCAAAAATTAAAAAACTAAATAAATCTGAAGAATTAGATCCATATAACGAAGTATTGGATTGGTTTAAAAATAAAGAACTTTTTATAGATGAAAATTTAGATAATAAGTCATACAATGATACTTTTAAAACTATTAAAGTATTGAAGAAATTTGTAAAAAATTATATTCCTGAAATTGACCCTAAGGATGAGAATTTTATGTGTGAATTTTTGCTTTGGGGATTGTCTTCTTATAAGAAAGTTAGCATTAATCGAACATCAAGAGGACTATCATTTAGTGATTCATTTTCAGATTATATTAACGGATTATAGTAATAAATCATTTATTTTTATAAAAGATTAATCATTAAAAAAAAATTATGAATTCTTTAAAAGGAAATATATTAAACTCAATATGTTTAATTGTAATAGGATTATGGGGATATTTTGAAAGTACATCAATTACTGCTATTATTCCTGTAGTTTTTGGCTGGGCTTTATTGTTTTGTTCACCAGGACTCAAAAAAGAAAATAAGGTAATAGCACATATTGCGGTTCTATTAACTTTTATTTGTCTTATTGGATTGTTTATGCCTTTGAAAGGTGCTATCGTTAGAGAAGAAATTATTGGTATAGTCAGAGTTTCAGTGATGGTTTTAACGTCAATTACAGCAATGGTTTACTTTATTAAAAGTTTTATTGCAAATAGAAAAAAAGCATAATAAATAATATTTTAAAATTGTAAAAGCTCTCTTTAGGAGGGCTTTTTTATTTTAGATACTACAAATGTATGTGGGAAGGTGATGGCTGCTAAAAATGAAAAAAATATGCTAATTAATTTATCTTGATTAGCTCTAAATAAATAATAAGTTATTATTAATACTACAATTGAAAGTAGCCAATATAAAAAAGCTTTTTTAAAATAATTTTTAATGGATTCTTTTTCAGCTTTTCCATAAATAAATATCGTTTGTTCCTTAATTGAAGGGATACTGTGCCAAAAAACAAAATATATTGCAAAGGACCATATTAAGCCAGATATTTTAAATGTTATAATTAATAATATCAATAATATGATTTGAGTAATAAATTGATTTTTTATTTTTTTATAAAGCAATAATGAATTAATAAATGATAATGAGGAAGAAGTAATTAATAAGTAAAAAAAGAAATTTACACTTAATTGTATTGTTGTTATATCAAAAATTATGTCTGAAACTTCTTCAAGATTCAAATAAAAAATAAGAGAAAAGATTGTTAACCCGTAAAAAAAATAAAATGGTTTAATAAAATAATGTTCAGTTTTATAAAAAAGTGTCCATTGATGCTCTCCAAAATGGTAAGAGCTTAACAAAACAAAAGTTATTAAGGCTAAAATTGGGATATTATAAAAAAACAGAAAAAATCCACTTACCATTATTATGTAATAAAGGAATTGCAGTTTAAAATTATAATTATTTGAAACTTCTTTTATTAATAGTAAGTCATTGGCACCGTGTATTATACCAAAAGTTAAAATACCAGAAAAAGCTAAAATATTTAAATAGAATCCATTAATTATTTGAGTTAAAATGATACAAATTATTGTTGAAAATATTATTAATTTGGAGTTAAAATTGTTTATTAAGTATGAATTTATCAAATTTATTTGGTTTTTGTTAGTGCAATTTTAGTTTATATAATGTTTTTTTATATATATTTGAATTTAAACAAAATAATAAAAATTATAATATTATGGAATTATTTTTAAACACTTTTTATTTTTTCGGTGATGTACCTGCTGGCGACGATCTAGTTGGAATCACTTTTTGGTTAGGAACAATGGCAATGATGGCAGCATCTGTGTTTTTCTTTCTAAATTTAAATGCAGTTGACGCGAAATGGAGATCTTCTATTTTAGTCTCTGGATTAATAACTTTTATAGCTGCCGTTCACTACATGTACATGAGAGATGCTCATGCTGCTGGTGACAGTACAACTGTTTTTAGATATGTTGACTGGATTTTAACTGTACCATTAATGTGCGTTGAATTCTATTTAATTCTAAAAGCTGCTGGTGCAACTACAAAACATCTGAAGAATTTAATATGGGCTTCAGTTGCAATGCTTTTAACTGGTTATGTTGGTGAAGCTGGATTAGGTCATGCTGCCATTTGGGGTGCATTATCTGGTGCTGCATACTTCTACATCTTATACCTTGTTAAGTTTGGTGAACTAGGTAAGCTAGCTGAAAAAGCTGGTGGTGCTGTTCAATCGGCTCACAACACTTTAGTTTGGTTCGTATTCGCAGGTTGGGCAATTTACCCAGTTGGATATATGATCGGAACTGGAGACGGAATGTGGTATGAATTTATGACTAATCTTGTTTCAGCTGAAAACATCGACCTTGTTTACAATGTTGGTGATTCAATTAACAAAATTGGATTTGGTTTAGTTGTATACAACTTAGCTATTTCAAAATAATAAATTTAATTTATTGATTTAAAGCCGCTTTTTAAGCGGCTTTTTTTTGTTTAATTTTTAGATATTTATATTCTTTGTAATTATATAATTATATTTGGCAGTAGGATGAAATTAGATTACGACTATATAATTTGTGGAGGAGGAATTTCAGGTCTTTTACTGGCTTCAAAATTTTCTAATGATTCCTATTATAGTAATAAATCTATTTTAATTTTGGATCCTGATTTTCCAAAAACAAATAACGATAGAACTCTGTGTTTTTGGGATAAAAAAAAATCCATTTGGGATTCTTTAATGACAGCAAGTTGGGATAATGTTGTTTTTAAAAATGGAAAAGATGAAAAGACCCTTGATTTAAGTCCGCTTAATTATAAAATGTTAAGTAGTACTTCTTTTTATGATTATACCAATTCAATTATTAAAAACAATACTAATATTCATATTTCAAATTCTAAGGTTTTAAGTAGTAAAGATTACGATTCTCATTGCTTAGTTGAAACCAAAGAACATACTTTTAAATCTTCAAAGGTTTTTAATAGTATTTTGGATTGGAGTTTAATTAAAAATGATCGAAAGTATCCTCTGTTAATTCAGCATTTCGAAGGTTGGGTTATAAAAACAAAGCGTGATGTTTTTAATCCTAAAAAAGCTACGTTTATGGACTTTTCAATTACTCAAGATTCTACAACGAAGTTTATGTATATTCTACCTTTTTCCAAAAATGAAGCCTTGGTTGAATTCACTTTATTTTCAAAACAAGTTTTAGATAAAAATGATTACGAATCTGCAATAACAGATTATTTAAAATCCTCTGGAATAAATGACTATTCAATTGTATCAAAAGAAGCTGGACAAATACCAATGACATGCTATCCTTTTTTTGAATCCAATTCAAAAAATATTTTAAATATAGGATCTGCTGGAGGTTGGAGTAAGCCAAGTACTGGCTATACATTTAAAAATATAGATCTAAATACAACTAAGGTTATAAAGTTTTTAAAATCTGAAAGTAATTTTAAAATTTTTTTAACAAAAGATAGATTCTGGTTTTATGATTTAATTTTTTTAGATGTATTATATTATAAAAATCATTTAGGAAAGCAATTGTTTACTGACATGTTTAAAAAAAATGATCCCAAAACTATTTTCAAATTTCTTGATAATAAATCGAATTTTTTCGATGAACTTAAAATCATGTTGAGTTTTCCTAAAACCATTTTTCTTAATACTGTAATAAAACGTTTATTTAAAGGTTTATGAAAAATATTTACACATTACTATCTATTGTAATCATTTCACTAACTGTTTACTGTAGTTTTGATGATTTAATGCCCAGCTCGATTAAATCAATTGAGACCACAGGGTTTTCTGTTGATAATGCATTAAGTCACTTAAAAGTAATTTCAAAGGAACCACATTACACAGGTTCTAAGTATCATCAAGAAGTTCAAAACTATATTGTAAATGAATTAAAGACAATGGGGCTTGATACTGAAATTCAGAACCAAGTTGTTTTAAGTTCACGTAGAGTAGGAACTAATGCAGCTAATATTATTAGTACTATAAAAGGATCTAGAGAAGGAAAGTCTCTAGTATTGTTAACTCATTATGATTCTAGTCCTCACAGCTCATACGGTGCAAGTGATGCAGGTTCTGGAGTTGTAACAATCTTAGAAGGCGTAAGAACCTTTCTGTCAAAGAACCAAACTCCATTAAATGATATTCACATTGTTTTTACAGATGCAGAAGAGATGGGTTTGCTTGGAGCTGAGGCTTTTGTTAAAAATCATAAACTTATCGATAATGTTGGGCTAGTTTTAAATTTTGAAGCAAGAGGAAGTGGTGGACCTAGTTATATGTTAATGGAAACAAACGGAATGAATAGCAAGCTTATTTCTGAATTTGCTAACGCTAAACCTAATTTTCCAGCTGCAAACTCACTTATGTATAGCATCTATAAAATGCTTCCAAATGATACTGACCTAACTGTTTTTAGAGAACAAGCTAATATTAATGGTTTTAATTTTGCATTTATTGGAGATCATTTTGATTATCATACTTCACTAGATTCTTATGATAGATTAGATAGAAATACTCTTTTACATCAAGCGGATTATTTCATGACAATGATAAACCATTTTTCTAAAATTGATTTATCTAATCTTGATAGCGATGTGGATTATGTGTACTCTAATTTTCCTTTTTTAAAACTAATTTATTTTTCAAATTCTTGGATTTTTCCTCTATTAATTCTTGCAGTGATATTTTTTTTAGTTTTAGTTTATTTTGGTTTAGTATCAAATAAACTTAAGTTAGAAGGGATTTACTCAGGAATATTACCCTTTATTATTTCATTATTTGTTTGTATAAGTTTAACTGTACTGTTATGGAATTTTATAGTTTTTCTAAATCCAGAACATGCTGATATGTTACATGGATTTACTTACAATGGGTATTTCTATATATTCGGTTTTATATTTTTAAATTTATTTTGTTTATTATTAATATATAGGCCTTTCTTTAATAAATATTCTGGTCTTAATTTAATTATTTTTCCTCTTTTATTTTGGATTATAATCAACTTTTTGATTGGTTTCTTTTTAAAAGGAGCAGCGTATTTTATTATTCCAGTTTATTTTGTTCTTTTTTCCTTGCTAGTTTCTTTTGTAGTTAATCTTAAGGCTGATAAACTAATTATTTTTTGGACAGGTTTAAGTGTACCGTTAATTTATATCTTTGCCCCTCAGTTGAAAATGTTTCCTGTTGGGTTAGGTCTTAAAAATATATTTATAAGTTCAATTTTTATAATTTTAGTTTTTTCACTTTTATTACCAATTTTTTCAAATTATTCTTTTAAAAAGCATTTAACTAATTTGATGGGGACAGTCTCTTTGCTTTTGTTTTTTATGGCTTTTTTGAATAATGGGTTTGACTCTGAAAATAATAAGCCTAATAGTATTGTCTATTATTCTGATTTAGATAAAAATGAATCTTTTTGGATGTCGTATGATCAAAATTTAGATGATTTTACTAAACAGTTTTTAGGAGATGATCCATCAACTGATGTAGATAAATTTGTTTCAAGAAGTAAATACTCTTCCGCTTACAGATATATTAATGAAGCAGATTTCAAAGATATTCCTTATTCAACAGTTGAAGTTTTAACTGACAGTGTTTATGGAAATAAACGTAAAGTTTCACTCAGTATAATTCCTCAAAGAAAAGTTAATTCTTTTGAAATAAGAACTGAAGATTCTTTTGTTTTTGATTCCTTAATGGTTCAAGATGTTTCTCTAGAAAACGAGAATTCTAAAATAAATATAAATTCTGGTAGAATATTGACCTATATTCCGTCAAATAATGACAAGAAAGTTATTGTTAATATGATTTTTGACAAAAACCTAAATCCTAAATTTAATTTAATTGAAACTTCTTTTGATTTGATGACAAATGCTAATTTTAATTTTAAACCAAGATCCAATGTAATGATGCCAATGCCTTTCGTTACAAATGATGCTATTATTCTCTCCAAAAACATATCGCTATGAGATTTAATTTAATTTTTTTAATGTTACTATTATTTTTTTCATGTAGCGGGGATGAAGATGTTTTAGGTGATTGCTATGTTTCGCCTGAACCAGATGCAGTTTGTATTGAAACATATGAACCCGTGTGTGCTTGTAATAATTTTGTATACAGTAATTCTTGTAAGGCAAAAAAAGCAGGAAATTTATCTTGGAAATCTACAAATCTTCAAAGTGGAGAGGAATGTAAATACTAAAATAAACACACGCATCTTTAACTCTTTTTACATAAAATTATAATGGCAAAACTTCCAAAAAAATTCCAATTTATAGACTTGTCTGATTATGGAAGGCCAGCTGGTCAATGGATAGCTAAACGTTTTCAATATACAAGTGTTACACCAATACATGTTACAACTATGTTTTTTATTACTGGTTTTATTGCTATTGGATTTATGCTTAATGAATATTACATAACAGCTGCCTTTTTTATAATACTAAAATCTATTTTGGATGCTGCTGACGGAGAGCTTTCAAGATTAAAAAACACACCTTCCTATGTTGGGCGTTATTATGATTCAATTGCGGATATCTTGCTTAATTTTTGTTTTTTATCTGCTTTCTGTTATTTGTCTGAAGCTTCTGTGGCTCATATGTTA
>CESJ01047614.1_pt1 | contig 15448 bp, 18 predicted proteins | sample 356311 | NCBI WGS metagenome assembly CESJ01 (sample SAMEA2621487, study PRJEB7988) | marine metagenome | biome: marine biome (ENVO:00000447); feature: surface water layer (ENVO:00002042); material: "saline water (ENVO:00002010), including plankton (ENVO:xxxxxxxx)" | depth 5 m
ATGTCAGCAACATAAACAGGCCAAAACCCACCGCTATCATTGCCAGTACCGACAGCGCCCGAGCGCTGAATACCAGCGGTAGAGATCGGCTGAAGATCGCTACGGCTGCGCCCCAAGTAGCCAATACCAGTGCCCAAAGTAATAATGAGCCCTCGTGGGCCGACCAAACGGCGCTAAATTTAAAGTACATCGGCAAAGAACGATTCGAATTATCAACCACGTACCGAAGGCTGAAGTCGTCGAGCATAAATGCTGTCACCAAACACCCAAAGGCAATACTGACAAAGACTAAGTGTCCGATCGCCAGCGAGTGCGCCAACCGCATCCACCGCTGCATACCGAGGTAAGATCCCAATAAAGGAATCGAGGATTGCAGCATCGCCAAGCAAAGGGCAATGATTAAGGCGACATGTCCAAGCTCAGGGCTAATAATCACCCCCCGCCCCAATCGATTGCCGGTAGGCGGCGCTCATTGCATCCGCTACCTCGGGGGGCATATAGTTTTCGTCGTGTTTGGCAAGTACTTCGGTGGCCTGCAATATAGCGTCGGCGTCAACGACACCGGCGACAATAGCCGCCTGACCCTCACCGAATAAATCCGGCAAGATGCCGCTGTACTGAACCCTCAACTGGGCAATGCCATCGCTTACATCGAATGCCACATCCAGCGACTCGCTATCCCGCACTAGACTCCCCCTCACCACCATACCGCCGGCGCGCACCGGCACCCCGAGAGGTACCTCACCGCGAGCGATTTGCGAAGGTGTATAAAAATAATTTATATTTTGGCCCAGCGTGTATACCACCAACCCGATCGCAGTGGAGGATGCAATAAGGGTAAAAATGACCCACTGCAGACGTTGCTTGCGAATTACATGCATCAATCAACCCCTTCTTCTACCGAGGCACCCGCATGCCTTTTGAGTCGCAAACGCACGCGATTGAGGGCGCGGGTATGGCTCTGCCACGGCACCACCAACAAAGCCACTAAAACGCTCACTGAGACCGTCACTGCCAACCATACGTAAACCCCATGGCCACCCATAGCGAGGATTTCATTGAAACTAGCAAACTGGATATTCATGGACTTGACTCATTGCTAACCAACTCCCGAACCCAGGCAGAAGCCGCCTCGCGGCGGATAATTTCAGCGCGGGTAAAAAGACACAAAGCAACCACGTAAAAAACGTAAAATCCAAATATCATCACTATCAGCGGCTGTAGCATATCGATGTGAATCGAAGACGACGACGTCAATTTTAACGTCGCCGGTTGGTGCAGTGTGTGCCACCAATCCACCGATTTATAAATAATTGGTATATTGATGGTGCCTACCAGCGCCAGGATAGCACTGGCCCGATAAGCCATCTCGGCACTGCTAAAGGCACGCTGTAATACCAAAACGCCGAGGTAGAGAAACAACAAAATCAACATCGAGGTAATCCTCGCATCCCAGACCCAGTAGGTTCCCCACGAGGGCTTCCCCCACACCGCTCCAGTAAACAGTGCGATGAAGGTCAGTGCAGCGCCAAGAGGTGCCGCCGATTTCATCACCATAAAAGACATTTTAATACGCCAAATCAAGCCTATGGCACCGGCAATCGCCATAATATAATAACCCACTAATGCGAGAATCGCCGCTGGAACGTGAAGATAAATAATCCTAAAACTGTTGCCCTGACGCGCATCCGGTGGGGCTACCAACAGCCCCCAAAAAAGCCCACTTGCCAGCAGTACACTCGCCGCGAAAAATAGCCATGGCAGCCACCGTCCGCTGATTTCGTAAAACCAACGGGGCGAGCCAAGTCGGTAGAACCACTGCCATTTTTTAGACTCTGTTGCCATGCTTAAAACCCCGTAATCATCAGGCGCTGGTGACGCGCAGTGCTGCTGCTGCCGCCAGCGGACAAAGCGCCACGGCGGCGCATAACATTGCGCCCATCGCCGCCAAGGGGCCCGACCAATGCAGTCCATCCACAGCGTAGAAGACCGTCGCAGTGCCAAAAATCATAATCGGCATATACAGCGGCACCACCAACAACGGCAATAAAAGTCCTCCGCGGCCCAACGAGACGGTCAGCGAGGCTCCGACCGCACCGACCGCGCTAAGGTATGCACTGCCAATCGCCAAACTAAGAAGCATCGCTGGGTAGGCGGAAGTCGGCAGCGACAAAGTCATACCCAACAGTGGCGATAACAGCGTGAGTGGCAGCCCCGTCACCAACCAATGCGCCACAATCTTAGCCAAAATCGGCAGTGCTATGAGTTGTGGTGCAATCAATAATTGCTCCAGTGATCCGTCTTCAAAGTCGAACGCAAAGATCCTCTCAATCGATAACAGCGTCGCCAGCAGAGCCATGATCCACATTATGCCCGGCGCTATCTCGCTGAGGCGCTGCGGATCGGGCGACAAACCTAGTGGCACCAGTGCGCAGACCATGGAAAAGAAAATCAGCGGCGCGACCGTGTCACCCAAACGCCGGTACGCCAACAATACATCGCGTCTTACATAAGCTGAAAAACTCGGAGTTCGCGCTAAGTCGGTCATGCTAGGCACATCGCTTTGATAAATCATATTTACGCACAGCTCCGATCGCCAGATCTTGGTGACTTATCAAAACGATCGCGCCCCCGCTGTCGAGGTGCCCTTGCAGGCGGCCGGTGATCAACCCAATCCCTTCGGTATCCAACGCGGTCAGAGGTTCATCTAGCAACCATAGTTTAGCGCGCGTCAGCACCAAGCGTGCGAGCGCAACGCGCCGCACCTGTCCCGCTGACAACTGATGACAGGGGAGATCATAGACCGCCCCCAAACCCATACTACGGAGCGCTGCGCGCACGCTTTCAGGGTCGCGTATACCCTCAGATGCGGCCATCCATGCAAGATTTTCCTCTGGGCTCAAGGCCAGTTTTACCGCCGATTGATGCCCTATATACAGTAGGTCTGCTAGGTATTCGTAGCGCACCTTTTCGAGCGGTTCGCCGCGGTAATGCAGCGCACCGCTGGTGGGACTCAACAAGGTAGCCAACAGGCGCATGAGGGTGGTCTTGCCGCACCCATTAGGCCCTTCAATCAAAGCCATTTCGCCCGCTTTTAAACGCAAATTTATGCCCTCAAACACCCTGCGGTCGTCGCGTTCAAAGCACAGCTCCTCCGAGCTGAGAAGGTAATCTTGGGGCACCGGCACATCCATACACATTAACTTCAATGGCTGATATTATGCCAAAAACCGCGGCCCATATGTTATGTATAATTTAGGCAATCGAGAAAACCAGCGAAAACGCTCGCTATTGCATTTGAGTGCGCTGAACTTTTATAGATTGTAAGCTATACAACGATCGGCAGCGTATTACTCCGAGCGAATTGAGCTAGACGGCGGAGCGCTCTACAATGGTCTAGTCGACCAACCACAACGCAACGCCGTTCACGGACACATTAAGAGAGACACGACATGCAGATTTACCGCGTTGGCGGGGCGGTGCGCGATCGCCTTCTCAACTATCCGAGCAGCGAAAACGACTGGGTGGTGGTCGGAGCGTCCCCACAACAGTTGATCGACCGCGGTTACCGTCCAGTGGGTCGCGACTTTCCAGTATTTATTCACCCGCAAAGTGGCGAGGAATATGCGCTTGCGCGAACCGAGAGAAAATCTGGGCACGGCTATGGGGGCTTCACTTTTTACACCGCTAGCAACATCACGCTGATCGACGATCTGCAGCGGCGCGACCTAACGATCAATGCCATAGCCGAAGACTCCGATGGACGCCTAATAGACCCCTACAATGGACAACGCGATCTAAACAACAAAATTCTCCGCCATGTATCCGACGCGTTCCTGGAAGATCCGCTGCGCGTGCTGCGCACAGCGCGCTTTGCCGCCCGTTATCACCATCTCGGTTTCAGTATCGCTAGCGAAACCATGGATGCCATGCGCGCCTTAGTCAACAGCGGTGAAATGGAACACTTAGTGGCGGAGCGAGTCTGGCGCGAAACTCAGCGCGCGCTTGGCGAACAAACACCTCAGGTGTATTTTCAAACACTCCGCGACTGCGGCGCCCTGTCCTGCATCCTGCCAGAGGTAGACCGTCTATTTGGGGTTGCACAACGGCCTGACTTTCACCCGGAGATCGATACCGGCGTGCACACCATGATGGCGCTCGAGCAGGCCGCGAAATTATCTGATGATTGTTCGGTGCGCTTTGCAGTGTTGGTCCACGACGTCGGCAAGGGCATCACACCTGCGGATGTCCTACCGCGCCACACCGGCCACGAGGCGCGGGGATTACCGCTGGTAAAAACTCTCTGCGAACGTTTAAAGGTCCCCAATGAATACCGAAAACTAGCGCTCGTGGTAACCGAATATCACCTCCAGTGCCACCGCGCTGCCGACTTGAAAGTAGAGACGTTACTGAACCTATTGCGGGACGCAGGCGCTCTCAAGTCCAGCGCCAAATTAGAACCTTTTTTGCTCAGTTGCGAGGCCGACGCTCGCGGTCGACTCGGATTAGAAAACCGCCACTATTCATCGCCGAACTATCTTCGCCGTGCCCAGAGCGCACTGGCCACCGTCAGTATCGCCGATCTGGTGTCATCGGGCGCTGCGGGTGATGAAATTGGGCGCCAACTGCACAACCGACAGATCGCGCGTCTAACCGAATTCAAACAGACAAATCAACCCTATAATGGCGATCCATAACGCCCTAACCAGCGGTTCGATAAATCGCAAAAAATACCTAAGGTAAACTCATGAACGCTCCAGATAAAGGCAATCCTGTGGTTCTCATCACCGGCGCAGCGCGGCGCATCGGCGCCGAGCTGGCACGTTTATTTCATCGCGCCGGCTATCGGGTTGTTATCCACTACAATCGCGCCGCTGCCGATGCCGACAAACTCTGTGAATCGCTCAACAAGAAAAGACCAGACAGTTGCCTACTGGTTCAGGGCGATCTCAATGACGACGCCGGGTTGTCACGGATAGTCACATTAATCAATTCGATTGGGTCGCTGCATGTGCTGATCAATAATGCCTCCAGTTTTTACCCCACGCCACTCGCACAAACCGACGACAACCAATGGAATGATCTGATCAATAGCAATTTGAAGGGGCCGTTTTTCTTATGCAAAGAACTGGCCCCACTACTGCAGGCGAGCGCTGGCACGATTGTCAACATCTCCGACATGCACGCCCGTCAAGCGCTCAAAGAACATCCGATCTATAGCATCGCCAAGGCGGGAAACATCGCCATGACCAAGTCACTAGCGCTTGAACTGGCGCCCAAAGTACGAGTCAACAGCGTTGCTCCGGGCGCAATCTTATGGCCTGAGCACGAATCTGACGATCAGCAAAAACAACAGTCTGTGCTCGGAAAAGTACCGATGGGTCGACTCGGACGCGAGAGCGATATTGCCGAGTGCGTATTTTTCTTAGCGGTCGGTGCTACTTATATGACAGGCCAAACGATCGCGGTCGACGGCGGCAGCTCGAATTGCCTATAGTCAGTATGGTACTTCTTCGTGGGTACGCTCAATCGGCGCCATCGACGATCGAGCGATAGAGTTCAGGGTCGGTGGCACCCTCGGTTCCGATCAACAAAATCACCGAGCTGCGATCAAAGCCCATGCTGCGCCACAGATCAGTATCGCGCCTAGCTGCCAGAAGCCCAGCAAGCCCAGCAGTTGCGCACTCCCCCGCTTCAATCGACAGACCGTCACTGAAGCCATGCGCGAAAAGTCGCATCAATGGCGCGACCGCATCATCGGTAATCGACAGGCAGTGGCTCAGCGTCGGTTGGAGTATGTCCCAAGCAAGCGACGACACTTCGCCGCAGGATAGTCCGGCCATCAGCGTTTCCTTTTTTATATCCCAGAAAATCGGCATCTGCGCCTCAATACTGCGCAAAAAGCACGCGCTCAAATCCGACTCAACGGAAATAACCCTGCACAGTTGATCGCCCATGGACTGCCACAGTTTGGCTACCACCGCGGCAGCCAACCCACCCACACCAATCGGCAAAATAGCATGACTGATTAGCGAACCCGCGGACTGCTGCAGTACCTCGCGCGCCAATACCGAGTAGCCGGCCATCACCTGCAGCGGAACCTTGCTATAGCCAGGCCACGATGTGTCCGATACCACCTGCCAGCCGTGGGTTTCTGCATCATGTTTGCACGCGGCCAGCGAGGCCTCGTAGTGACCATCGACGCGAACAACCTTTGCTCCGAGTTGACGCATGGCGGTTTCACGCGCGCAGCTGACCTTGCTATGAATGTAGATCACCGCTTTGCAACCGGCTCGCTGGGCACCCCAAGCCACCGATCGACCATGGTTACCATCAGTAGCAGTGGTGACGGTGATATTCGACGGTAGTTTATCGATCGTGCATTTTTCCGCGACCAACTTCACGACAGCATAAGCCCCCCCAACGACTTGAACGAGCCTAGACCAAAACGCATCGCCTCATCTTTGTACAGCACCTCGCGAACACCCAACCACGCCGCAAGTTCTGGCAATCGGTGCAGCGGCGTAGCGGCATAACCGGGCCAACGGGAAATTTCCGCTGCCGCATCTGCCATATTTTGGCTGTTGAGCGACCCCTCAAGATCGGGAAAACGAGTAGCACGATGCGCCGGATTATCAACCAATTCGGTAATCAGTGCGGCGGCGGATGCCGTTGCTATGCGCTGAGCAAATTGAGTCATACTAAATTCCCATATGTATGCAATCTGACAATGCCCTAATCAGTTCGTCATCCTACGCGCAATAACAACCAGGCGCCTTCGTCTAACTGTCTTGGAACTGCTGTTTGAGGTGATTTTTAGATACGCTATCGATGTCAAAAACGCGGCCATTCATGCAAAGATAGACGCCCTTCGGCATAATTTGCGCGGCAGTCACTGCAGCGCCTAAATTGAAATCAGCATCGCTATCTCGGAACAGCGCAGGGCGCATAGCACCGGTTAGCACCAGCGTTTTTCCCTTGACTGCAGTAAGCGCTTGGCCGGTTTTTATCATCGTATCAGTACCATGGGTAATGACGATTTGTTGCGCCGAACTTGCCTTAACCGCGGTCACTAAGGCGGCTCGATCGAGATCGCACATATCCAGACTGTCCTTGCCCAACAGCGGCGTTACTTCTACTTCAAGCCGCGGGTTAACCCGCGCCATTATGTCGATCACGGCTGGCGCTGCAACATCGTAATCACTGTTGCCATGAGCAGCACCGGCCGGTGCATAGACCTTGTCGATGGTACCGCCAACCGTGATGATGTGAATACCCATCGAGAATTAATACTGCGCGATCGGATGCAAGGTAATTTCAACGCGACGGTTGCGCTGCTTGCCCTCTGTGGTCTGGTTACTCGCAAGGGGTCTATGCTCGCCAAAACCGTTCACCAAAAGACGCGCAGCGGCAACCCGTTGAGATTTCAAATAGTCTGACACCGACGTCGCTCTGCGCAGTGACAACTGATTATTATGCGCGTCGCTGCCGCTGCTATCGGTATGTCCAACGACAGCCACCGACGTTTGGTCGTACTGTTCAATTACCAGCGCGACGGACTCAAGAACCGCATAAAAGCCCGAGGCAATATCGCTACTATTGCTATCAAAAGTAATGTGGCCCGGCATAATCAGTTGGATACTGTCGCCATCACGCAGCACTCGCACGCCGGTGCTGCGCAATTTTTTGCGCAACATCGCCTCCTGCAGATCCATGTAGTAACCAATGCCGCCGCCAATCGCCGCTCCGCCTCCAGCGGTAGCCAAAATTCGCTGGTTGCGCTTGCGACTATCCTCATCTTTGTTATCGATATAGGCACCCAACGCACCGACCCCAGCACCAATCGCGGCGCCGACTGCCGCCTTACTGGCTTCCGATTCGCCGGTGTAAGGATCGTATGTGGTACAGGCTTGGAGTAAAATGATTGCCAAAACGGCTAGCGCGGCGAGTCCGCGCTGAGCTTGTAAATACATAATAAAGTCCTTTTTATAGAGGTTATACCGCGCAAATTTAATCAGTGAACTTTGCGCGATAGTAGTTTAGCTGTTCGCAGTATAGTTCGGATTCATTCGGTTGTTAAAAATTTTCAAACTCGATAGTCACTACCGTCTTTAATCGTAAATATTTAGCAACACCATCGAGCGTATGCGTTTAAGGAACCTTATAACGAACGCGCACCAATGAATCGACAACCGCAGCGCAAGTAAGAACGTAATCAGAGCACCGAGCTTTGTCAGAATTACTGATTTTAAATCCTCGCAAAACACCCCGCATAAACACCCATGCCGAGGTATTAAATCGGCGTTTAACGCCTGTTAGATCCGCAGTGCCGATTCAGTTACCCGCGCGGGTAATATTGCCGCCGCGCCAAACGAAATCTACCGACCAGAGTTTTTGCCGATGCTTGTCATAATCATGCCAGTGTTGAGCGTAGCTAACCCCGGTCAGTGGATGCAATCGATCGCCGGCAATTTCGGACAGCGGCAGAAGCACAAAGGCGTTTTTTAAAATTTCATCGCGAGGCAGATCAATGCCATCAATTAAGCCGTGAAGATCATCCACGCAGAGAATGTCGATATCGAGGGTTCGTGCGGAAAATTTAGGCGTACTGCGGTCACGCAGACGGCTGTTTTCAAGCCTTTTAAGGCATTGTGAAATTTCTCCAACAGCCGTATCGGTGCGAATACCCACGACTAAGTTAAAAAAATTATCGCCGTCAAACCCCACCGACTCGCTCTCATAAACCGAGGATATCTGCAGTGTGCCAAATTCATCTTCGAGACCATCAAGCGCAGCTGTAATGTTGTCTTGCACAGCGATATTACTCCCCAAACTCAGATAAACCGTTGCCATTAGGGCTTTTCTCCGCGCTCGATAATAATCCCGACATCCTGCGAACCACGCAGAGCCCCTGGCTTACTCACCCTCAACCGCAACCAGGGCACCGCGAATTCGACCAGTACAATATTAGCAACCTCTTCGGCCATACGCTCCACCAACAGGAATTCACTGGCTTGAATAAAACTGATAATACGCTTGGCAATCGATTTATAATTCAACGCATATTGAATGTCGTCAGTTTGTGCGGCGCGACGAATATCGGCCGCCATATCAAGATCAAAGCTAACCTCCTGCTTCACTTCGCGCTCCCAGTCGTAAATTCCGATAATGGTCTCGATGCGCAGATCTCTAATGTAAACAATGTCCATCAAAAAGCCTCCCCCGGCGGTTTTAAACTGTCCAGTGGCCAGCGCGGCCGTGCCGTTATCGCCAGACCGTTATACTCACCGGCCAAAAGCCGCTGACACCCTGCGTAAGCGATCATAGCGCCGTTGTCAGTACAGAATTCATGCCGGGCATAAAACACTTCGCGATGCTCTGATGCCAGCGCCTGATGCAACTTAGAGCGCAATCGCTGGTTGGCGGATACGCCACCGGCGATGACTAGAGTATTGAGTGATTCTTGCTTGAGCGCACGCAAACATTTGATCACCAATGTATCGACTACCGCCTCTTGAAAGCCTGCACAAATATCGCAAATAGTTTGCTCGTCGGGCAAGCTGTTTTCGGCGCTGTGATCGTAAATTAAATTTCGAGTAAAAGTTTTAAGCCCCGAGAAACTAAAATCTAAGCCCGGCCGATCGGTCATCGGGCGTGGAAACTTGAAACGCTCGATGTGACCACGTTCCGCGGTTGCCGCCAATCGCGGCCCGCCAGGATAATCCAGGTCCAGCATTTTAGCGGTCTTGTCGAAGGCCTCACCGGCCGCATCATCCAAAGACTCACCAAGCAAACGGTATGCGCCTACGCTGGCTACGCTAACCAACTGGGTGTGCCCTCCCGACACCAACAGAGCGATAAAAGGAAACTTCGGAGGGGACGCCTCGAGCATCGGCGCCAATAAGTGTCCCTCCATGTGGTGGACAGCCAAAACCGGAATTTCAAGGGCAAATGCCAGCGCTGTAGCCAACGAGCCACCGACCATTAATGCGCCCATCAAACCCGGCCCCGCGGTATAGGCGATGCCATCCAGTTCGGTTTTTTGCATACCACAGTCGTCGAGTACCGCCTTGATCAGCGGCAATATTTTGCGGACATGGTCCCGCGAAGCAAGCTCTGGCACCACCCCACCAAACTCCGCATGCATCTCCGCTTGAGAGTACAACCGGTTGGCCAACAGTCCCTCTTGGCTATCATAAATAGCCACACCGGTCTCATCGCAAGAGGTCTCGATACCCAATACACGCATACTTAAATCACCCGTCATATGAATGAAGATCGTATAGATAAACCCGGCAACCGCGCCGGAACTTTATGATACCACTCATTAAGGTCATCGCGCGCAGGACAGACAGAATTTACACCGCCATTATGCGTCTAATCGGCCATATAAGTCTTTGCATCACCGCTCCGAAGCGTATAGAATATGCCGCCTAATAGAGCACTAGATAACATACAACCGGCATCAGTGCAGCCATCAGCAGCCATCAGCAGGCAAGAATAGGATTAAAGTATGCCCAGCGTTCGAATTAAAGAAAACGAGCCCTTTGACGTCGCATTGCGCAGATTCAAGCGGTCATGTGAAAAAGCCGGCATCCTTGCCAAGGTAAGAAGTTGCGAGTTCTATGAAAAACCTACTTGGGAACGCAAGCGCAAAGCGGCAGCTGCGGTGAAGCGAAACCAGAAAAAAGTCTCACGAGAATCACGAAAGTTCACTCGACTTTATTGAGCACATGCTCGTTCGGTCGAGCTAGAAAAAATAGACCGGCTGAGTAGACGAGCTAGGTTGCAACATCCGTCAAAAGCGCCCGAGGGCGCTTTTTGCATATTTACAGTTACCTATGGGGTCAAATTATGCGCTTGAGCGAACAATTATCCGCTGCCATGAAGCAGGCAATGCGCGCCAAAGACAAACAGCGCCTCGGCACCATCCGCCTAATCCGCGCCGACATAAAGCGCATCGAAGTCGATCAGCGGATCGAACTAGACGACCAGCAGACGCTGCAAGTACTAGACAAAATGCTCAAACAGCGGCGCGATTCTATCGCACAGTACCAATCGGCAGGGCGCGACGAATTGGCCGATATAGAGGCCGCAGAAATTGTGGTTATACAAGAGTTTCTTCCCAGCGAGCTCAGTGCGAAAGAAATTCAAACCATTATCGCTGCGGCCATACAGAATGTTGGCGCCCAATCGATGCGCGACATGGGCGCGGTTATGGCGCAACTAAAACCGCAGATACAGGGCCGCGCCGATGCTGGCAAAGTCAGCGGTCTAGTGAAGGCAGCACTCCTGCAATAGCGCTGACCCCATCGCCCCGGCGAACTGCCAAACAATGTATCTTTGATTTCCCAACGAGGTACACTGGCAGGCAGTTACCAACCGACTCGCAATGCTCATGGCCGGACTAATTCCACAGAGTTTTATCGACGATCTCCTCGACCGTACCGACATCGTAGAGATCGTAGGTAGTCGCGTCGAAATTAAAAAGGCCGGAAAAAATCACAAGGCTTGCTGCCCTTTTCACGAAGAAAAAAGCCCCTCGTTTACTGTTGCTCAAGACAAACAATTTTATTACTGTTTTGGCTGTGGCGCTGGCGGTAATGCGTTGAGCTTTATTATGGAGTTTGATCGTGTCGACTTTTTACCCGCAGTCGAAACACTCGCTCAGCACCTAGGCGTAGAAATTCCGAGGGAAGTGGAATCGCAACCCCAGCGCAAGGCAAGTCGAAAAAAGGATAGCATATACTCGATACTCGCCGACTCCGACCGATACTATCGCCAGCAGCTTAGGCGTCACCCATCGGCCTCTAGCGCTGTCAGCTATTTAAAAAATCGCGGCCTGAGCGGTCAGATTGCGGCTCAATTTGGCATCGGTTATGCTCCCCCAGGTTGGGACAACCTGATGCAGGCTGAGGCGACAGACGAAGAGCGCTCAAATCTGCTCGAAGAATCGGGCATGCTGGTTCACAAAGTAGAAGAAAATAAAAAATATGATCGCTTTCGGCATCGCATCATGTTTCCAATCCGCGATCAACGCGGTCGAACCGTCGGCTTTGGCGGTCGTGTTCTTGACGACAGCAAGCCCAAATATCTCAACTCACCAGAGACACCCGTGTTTCAGAAAGGTCGCGAACTATACGGCCTCTACGAGGCGCGACAAGCGCTCAAGGAAATGCCCAGGTTAATAATGGTCGAGGGTTATATGGATGTTATAGCCCTCGCTCAATATGGGATTCAAAACGCGGTTGCTACACTCGGCACCGCGCTCACCGAAAGTCACTTACAAAAGATATTTCGCTACACCTCGGAAATCGTGTTTTGCTTTGATGGCGATGCTGCCGGCCGCAAAGCCGCCGCCCGCGCGCTCGACACTGCGCTGCCAGAAATGCGCGATGGGTTATCGGCGCGCTTTCTTTTTCTACCCGACGATGAGGATCCCGACAATAGCGTGCGCAAACTCGGCCACGACGCCTTTGTCCAGACCATCGAAAACGCACAGCCGCTATCAGAATTCTTTTTTAACCAACTCAGTAGCGACATTGATACCGCCACAGCCGACGGCAAGGCAAAACTGGGCAAACTCTGTGCGCCGCAAATTAATCGCATACCCGAGGGCATTTTTAGGCAGTTGATGCTGGCCGACTTAGCCCAGCGCACTGGCCTGTCGACCGCTGATCTTAGCGCCTATGTCGCGGCGCACCGACCGATAGCCAAATCGAGCGCTCCATCCACAGAGTCTCACAACAGCCGCACAGACGGCAACAGAGAAGCGCCCGAATATAGCTACGAAGAGAGTTATCCGCCGCACGGTCAGAGCGGTAATGGCGACTATCCCGAGTTGTCAAACAACGTTAAAAAAGTCCGTTTGACCCCTGTCCAATATCTTTCAGCTCTGCTGCTAAATCATCCTGATCTCGCCCAGCATGTTGACGATAGCTCGCTTTTGGCTAGCTCGGCCGATCCGGAAGTAAAACTTTTTATGCGACTCCTGCTGGCTGTGCAGCAGCACCCGAATTACAAATCTGCCCAACTGATCGCTTATTGGCTGGGCAATCCGAATGCGCAACAAGAAGCGCGTCACTTGCAGTCATTGGCGTCGAGCGAACTCTATCACCCGCCGACGGGCACCGGTAGAGATGACCACGCAGAGTTTTGCGATGCGCTCAATCATGTCCAACGACAGATCTTTGAAGCGCTACCAGACACTCATAAAGCCCGTCACCTTTTGGCCTGTGAAACCCTCAATGAAAGAGAAATCAAACAGTTACATAAAATCCATGTCAAACTACCGCAAGATACAGCAGGGAAACAACTAAAAAGAGATATAAAACAGAGGCTTGTAATATCCCCTACGAAAAAAAAATAAACCCAAATAGTCTGGGACAAGCGATTAATTATCGGCTATAATTGCGCGCTAATTTTTGGGCTCTTACTGACATATCCTATGACCGAAAATACTCGAAAGCAACAATCTGGCATTAAAGACCTCATTGCTAAAGGCCGTGAACAGGGTTACCTGACGTACGCCGAAGTCAATGACCACCTCCCTGAAGACATCGCTGATCCAGAGCAAGTCGAAGACATCATTCAGATGATCAACGATATGGGTATCACTGTGTTTGAAACTGCACCGGATGCCGAGACTCTATTGATGATGTCGGGCGACAACACACCGGATGAAGTGGCTGCTGCCGAGGCCGCCGCGGCACTCGCTTCGGTTGAATCAGAACAACATCGCACCACCGACCCAGTACGCATGTATATGCGTGAAATGGGCTCGGTTGAGCTACTCACGCGCGAGGGTGAAATTGAAATCGCCAAGCGTATTGAAGAGGGCACCAGAGAACTCATGGCGGCGATCACCGAGTGGCCTTCATCGGTCGCCAAGGTGATGGCAGAGTTCGACAAAATAGAGCCTGGCGAACGGCGACTTACCGACATTATTAGCGGCTATCTGAACCCGATGGACCACGTTCCCTCAGCACTCGCTCAACAACAAGCCGCAGAGGCACTGAAAGCTGAATCGGGCGAAGACGACGAAGCTGAGGATGACGAGGAAGAAGAAGAACAGCATGAAGGCGGACTAAACCCAGAGGAAGCTGCCCAACGTTTTAGTGATATTCGAGCACAGCTGAGCAAAACCGAACGCTCTATAGAACGTTACGGTCGCTCGTCAAAAAGCGCGGTTAGCAATGTTCAAGAACTCGCCGACCTTTTTAAATACCTAAAGCTCACGCCACGCCAATTCGACCCGTTAATCTCGGTTCTAAAACGCGCGGTCGAGAGCGTTCGGCGAGAAGAACGCAACCTGCTAGATTTCTGTGTACGCAAGGCCAAAATGCCGCGCAAGGCGTTTATCAAGGAATTTCCAGGCCATGAGAGCGACAAACAGTGGTCGACAGACATCAGCCAATCCAGTTCCGCCTGGGCCTCTGGCTTCGACGGGCAACTCATCGAGATCCATAGATCACAGCGTAAACTGGGGAAAATTGAGCTCGAGAGCGGCTTCAGTATAGCTCAGATCAAAGACATCAATCGGCGTCTGACCATCGGAGAAGCAATGTCGCGTCGCGCCAAAAAAGAAATGGTCGAAGCCAATTTAAGACTGGTCATTTCCATCGCCAAAAAATATACCAACCGCGGCCTGCAGTTTTTAGATTTAATCCAAGAAGGCAATATCGGGTTAATGAAGGCGGTCGACAAGTTTGAATACCGACGCGGTTATAAGTTTTCTACCTACGCCACCTGGTGGATACGACAGGCTATCACCCGCTCGATAGCCGACCAAGCGCGTACCATACGCATACCGGTGCATATGATCGAGACGATCAATAAGCTCAACCGTATTTCGCGACAAATGTTGCAGGAAATGGGTCGTGAACCGTCGCCAGAGGAACTCGCCGAACGAATGGAAATGCCTGAAGACAAAATTCGCAAGGTACTCAAGATCGCCAAGGAACCGATTTCTATGGAGACTCCGATTGGCGAGGACGAAGATGCCAGCATCGGCGATTTAATTGAAGACATCACTATCGCCCTGCCGATCGACGAGGCCACCAAGCAGAACCTCACCGAGTCGACCCGCGGCGTGCTGAGCAGCCTGACCGCCCGCGAGGCCAAAGTACTGCGCATGCGCTTTGGTATCGACATGAACACCGATCACACCTTGGAAGAAGTTGGCAAGCAGTTCGACGTTACGCGTGAACGTATTCGGCAGATTGAAGCCAAGGCGCTGCGTAAACTCCGCCATCCGACACGCTCGGACCACCTGCGCAGCTTCATTGACGAGTAGCTTCATTGATTAACAGCACCAAAGGCACAGGCTGCCTCGGGTGCATTGCAACCCTCTAGCCAGTCTAGATGATTGGCAGTGCACAGATTAAAGGGCCCATAGCTCAGTTGGTTAGAGCAGTCGACTCATAATCGATTGGTCGTAGGTTCAAGT
>CESJ01091163.1_pt1 | contig 15330 bp, 10 predicted proteins | sample 356311 | NCBI WGS metagenome assembly CESJ01 (sample SAMEA2621487, study PRJEB7988) | marine metagenome | biome: marine biome (ENVO:00000447); feature: surface water layer (ENVO:00002042); material: "saline water (ENVO:00002010), including plankton (ENVO:xxxxxxxx)" | depth 5 m
TGGCTTTATCAAAGCACGCTATAAAGGACTGATGAAAAATGACTCACAGTTAGCCATGTTATTCACCTTAGCAAACTTGTTTAAAGTAGACCAGATGTTAAGGCGACAGCCAGGATCTGTCTATAATCCGGGAATAACCCGGAATAAGGCCTAAATCAGGCCTAAAAAGGTAGTATATTGGCCTGAATTGAGAATTTAGCGTTCAAAAATTAGACGGCGAATGCAAAGGCTGGTTCAAGAACTAAATTGCAGGACTTATTCGCAGTTTCCCTTATGTTAAGAAGTAATTCCGTTTACCTTGAGTTGAGCGTTTGTTAATACGCATTCTTATCGGAAAAACCATGAAAAGCAGTCATCAATATTATTTTAATATCCAACCAAACCGACCACCGATGAATATAGTCCAGATCGAACTGAACCCTTTTCAGCATTTTTTCAACAGTATCAGTTTCGCCTCTGAAACCGTTAACCTGTGCCCATCCGGTAATCCCAGGCCTGACTTTATGCCTTAACATGTAGCCCTTTATCAACTTCCGGTATTGCTCGTTATGAGCTACAGCATGAGGCCTTGGGCCAACTATTGACATTCTACCCTGTAATACGTTGATAAATTGGGGCAATTCATCCAAGGAAGTACGTCGTAAAAACGCGCCTAATTTTGTGATCCTTGGATCATTCTTGGTAGCTTGCTTAACCGAAGAGCCATTATCCATAGTGGTCATTGAACGAAATTTATAAACTAATATTTGTTTACCATCTAAGCCATAGCGTTTTTGTTTAAAAATGACGGGACCTTTAGATGTTACTTTTACAGCAAGAGCTATAGCTCCCATAGGAATCATCAAGAACAATAATATTAGTGTGCTAAAAACTACATCTTCGATTCTCTTTATAACGTCGCTAGCGCCTTGAAATGGCGTGTCATAAACGCTTAATGCCTGTAAATTGCCAATACTCTGCCATCTAGCATTAAGTAGATTATAGATAAAGAAATCAGGAATAATGTAAACATTAGCGGTGGTATCACTGCATTTCTCCAGAATATGGCGAATACGATCTTCAGCGCTCATAGGTAAGGCTATATAAATAAAGTCAACCTCATTGTTTTTCGCTTTATCAATAGCGGCTTCAATTCCCCCCAACACAGTTTCTCGAACTTCATGCGGCAACCTGTCCTTGGTCCGATCGTCGAATATCCCTCTAAATCTAATCCCCAGTTGTTCATTTTCAATTATTTGCTGAGCTAAGGTATATCCAATCTGCGTGGCTCCAACTACAATCGCTTCTTTTGAATTTCGCCCACTCCTTCTCATTTTGAATAGCAACTTACGGGCTATATATCGCCACACTAATAGGAAGAAAAAAGAACATACAAACCATGAGCTGATTTCTACAGAAGACAACGTTAACTGCTCTACATAAAAAAATGCGATTGAGATAGTAATCAGCATTCCTATTAACCAAGTTATCGCTGCCATTCTTAGCATTTCAATAGTGCGTTGGCCGCGCCAGGAGCGATACAGTTCGATAGCCTCGGCTGCTATTTGATAACAGGTAATGTTGACAAATAATAAGGTTAAATTAATTAGGTTAAACGTTGAATTATTTGCATATGAGATCAAAAAATACAGTGCAGAGATAATAGATAAATCTATCAACCGATAAAGCGTTGAAAAGCCACTTTGATAGCGAACCATAATTCCGCCCCGCCCTCTAGGAGCATCGTGAATATGGTTTTTCTGCTTTGGTGTGTTTTCCATTTAGTTTTTCTCTGAAACAATGCAAAGTGGCAGTAGCATTAGGATTGTACCTTAGCCAATTTCCGAATAGCCTTACCTACTAAATAAATAGCGAGTCAACACGACAGGATACCTATTTAAAAACCAGAAATGCAAGATCTAGCATGAAAAAAAAGGGGATCACTTATGAATGAGCATTTGCAAATTAAGCGTATTTAAACGTAAGCTGGATATTGAAGGTGTATTTTGGATAATTTTTGGAAGATTAAATTTCGTACTCACCTGTCGATTTTTTTTACATAACGTCAATAGCCAGAACAAAAAAAAACACTAAACCACTGTTACACATAATAAAATCAAAAATGGCACACAGTTTGCTTTATATTTGACGAATTCAGATTTAACCTTTAAGGAACATTTATGAACTTCCTTCGAAAGATCGCTTTAATAGCATCAGTTAGCACGTGCTTCGCAGCCAACGCGGCTTTGATACAGGTTTCGCAAGGAGGTACTGTGCTTGGAACCATCGAGAGTTATTACGGTACAGACAGTGCTGCGGATAACTACAATAACAATAAATATCCTACTATTGGTCCTGCAGCAGCAACAGACGCTTTTCATGCATTCTTTTACGAGAATCCGGTGGATGGAATGACCGCTAACTTCTTTTTCACAGGTAACGAAATCAACCCGGATGATAATAAGCAAGCAAAAGCTGACGTTGTTGCTAGTACTTCTGGTGATGCAAGTGTGTTGTTCTCTGATGAACCGCACGAATTTGTTGAGTCAACCACTGACCCAGATAACTTCATCGGAAGCTGGTGGTATCTTAATGATCTTGCCGATGGTGCTGCTATGGGTGGTTTAGAAGGATTATGGTCTGTGTCATTTACCTTTACACAGGTCGACCCTACATTTACTTCGTTTTTTGCCTATGGCTCGGACGGAAACTCGTTAGCGGTAGATCCAACGCAAACAATTTTGTTTTCTGCTATCCCTTCTACCAGCGCGAACAGCGTTAATTCACCAAGCGTTTTATTAATGTTTGGTTTAGCGTCTATGCTTATTGGTGTCAGACGGTTCAAAACCGCAAAATAAGTCTCGCTCGTCTGCTCCTAATACAATAGGTGTATTCCCATAAAGGTTAGCCATTCCAGGCTAACCTTTTTTGTTTAAGATATGACCATGGCGATGTGTACATATATGTTAATAAACAAAACGATTCGGAATGCATAATTGATCAGTCCGGACAGAACCAACGCTTTCTTCTTTAATCTGAAGATGGTACCTCTAATCAACTGCCGATATTTTTTACAGTTGCAAAACCGGATTGGTTGGCGTACTTCTAATTGACTGATATTGGGTAAAATTATTCATGGTTCATTTATTGCTTGAGCATAGCCCGAAGCTCAAAACTAGTTTTAAACAATAACTATTATTTGAAATTTCAGTTTTCCATGCTTGACTGAGATAAAGAGACCGAGATATCAAACGAAATTCATGGCGTTTAGATGTTAGTTAAAAAGAGATGTTCGACTACAGAGTATTAATAATGGAACTACTACCGCTCAATCAAATCTTTAACTTTTTAAAACTTTGTATAACTTGCATTTCCTTGCTTTTTACATTTAATTCTCTCGCGGTAGCTCAAACTGACATACATAAACACCATTATGAGATCAAAAAATCAGCTAAGGCAAAAGTAATAATTAGTCCACAAGTCAAAGATCAGATTTTAGATATCACATTAAATATCGATGGCAAGTTGATAAATTTTGTACTGCAGGATAACGAACAACTTGCAGAATTTAAATCACGAGCGAAATCTGAGCGAAATGTCCGTTTTCTCTTAGGCCGAATTAAAGGAATAAAAAACAGTTGGGCAAGGTTCAGACTATTAAATGGCAAGTTAAATGGCGTTTATTATGACGGCCAAAATCTACAGCTTTTAGAGCAAAGTGAGAAGTATGGCAGAAATGCAAGTCCTAGCTCAAAAGAATCCGCAAAAAATAAGGAGTGGGATAGCGATTCAGAGCAACAACTTATCGTGTTTAATCCTTCCGATGTCGTAATGAGCGGAGCCTGTGCAAATCATGCGCAGAGCTCGAGTAATTTAATACCTGGCAGTGCCTTTAATTACAATACCTTTGTAGAGGACCTCAATAGTTCAGTCGCATCTTCTACTCTATTAGGAGCTACAAGCGAAACAGGCATCACCGTTATCGCCGATCAAAGCTTTATCAATGGCTCAGCCACCTATTATGAAGATCTGCTTAGTCACATAAATTTTGCACAAGGCGTCTTTGCCTCACAGGTCGGAGTGCAATTGCGGTTAGACGAGATTATTGAGTTTACTGACACGAGCACTTTAAACACCAACGACCCCTATACTCTGTTACCCCAGCTAACCCAGCTATACTTACCCCATTATGGCTTAAGACATTTATTTACCGGCCGGGAGCTAGATGGCACAACGGTTGGAATTGCTTACGTAAGTCAACTTTGTAATGATTTTTCCGCGGGCGTGACGCAAAGTTTTGGCTCATTAACAGGATTAATTTTCGCACATGAGTTAGGCCATAATTTTGGTGCCCCCCACGACAATCAGTCAAACAGTGCATGTCAAACAACACCTAGCGGTTATGTCATGAATCCAGTTATAAATGCCGCTGGTGACAGTTTTTCTGCGTGCTCGCTTGAACAAATTGAGCCTGTGCTGACTTATTATCAGAATGTTTATAACAGTTGTTTCTCCCCTATAGCTTTTCCGCCTCAAATTGTATCTACACCAGGGCTTACTGGTGAAGTAGCCGTTGCCTACCAATATGATCCAAATAACATTGTCGATATTAACGCCAGCAGCGATGTCTCGTTTAATTTGGATATTGCACCTGATGGGATGACCCTAAGCCAAACCGGAGAATTATCCTGGACACCAATGCTTAGCGACGTCGGTATTGTCCCTGTACAGATAAGTATTACCAACGCAGAAGGCTCTGATACCCAGTATTTCGAAATTACTGTAGAAAACCCGATTAATGGCGAGCCTATCAATTTTGCCCAGGAGGAGATCAAAACTTATTGGGGGCAACCGGGAAAAGGAACCACCACAGTCTCAACGAATGAAATAGAACTTCAAGGAAACATTTGGAGTTACATTCCGCAGAATAACTACATTTCAGAATCAACGCTTATAGAATTTGAATTTAAAAGCGATGTGATTGCTGATATCCATGGAATCGGATTTATGACAGATGCAACGCTTTTACCAGAGCTCTTTTTTAATTTAGCAGGAACAGAAAATTTCGGTATCCGCGATTTTACTTACACGCAGGAAGGTCAGTATCAGAAATTTATAATACCAATAGGTAAGTTTTTTACTGGTGAATTTAAAAGAATACTGTTTGCAGCAGATAACGACGGAAACAATTTGGATGTAAATACCCACATTCGAAATTTAGTCATTTACAATGACACTGATGACACAAATTATGATACGCAGCCACCAAAGATCCGCTCCACAGCTACATTAAATGCTATAGTCGGCGAAGCCTATGCCTACGATGAGGACAGCAAAATAGGCGTTACTTCTTCACATGCATTTTCATTAAATCTTGACATAGCACCGGCAGGAATGACGTTGGCGGAGGATGGAATATTAACCTGGCTCCCCAATAATAACGATCAAGGTATATTGCCAGTCCAAATTACAGCATCTAATCTATACGGCAGTGATACTCAATATTTTGAAATCACTGTCGGTAATTCCGTTGTTTATGAGCCGGTGAACTTCAATGAAACGGCACCTAACATTTACTGGGGGCAGCCTGGTGTTGGTACGACAATAATTTCAGAAGAGGGTACAGAAATATTCCTCGATGGAAACAACTGGCAATATATCCTGCTGATGAATGATGTAAATCAATCAACCGTATTACAGTTTGATTTTAAAAGCGACACTTCTGGTGAGGTTCATGGTATTGGTCTTATGAAAGATGCGACCTTACAACCTGAAACGTTCTTCAAACTCTATGGGAACGAGAATTTTGGAATTACAGATTTCATTTACACTGAAATTGGAGAATATCAAACCTTTACTATCCCAATTGGTCGATATTTTACAGGAACCTTTCAAAGGATTTTATTAGCTAATGACAACGACAATAATAATCCTAGCGTAAATACATCCATTCGTAATATTAAGGTATATAACGAAGATATTGAAAATTATCCGATCGAGCCTCCTAGAGTTTGGTCAGAGCCTTCTTTAAATGCAATTGTTGGTGAAGCCTACCAGTACGATGCAGACTCTTTAATTGGTGTGACCGCAACCAATGATTATCAATTTAGTTTAGATATAGCACCAAGCGGTATGTCCCTAACAGAAGAAGGCAAATTATTATGGACACCTTCGCTTGAATCTATAGGCATAAACCCCGTTCAGATAACTGTAACCAATGCTGACGGCAGCGACACCCAAAACTTTGATGTGGTAGTAGAAAACCAGCAAGATGGAACAACAATAAATTTTTCTCAGGTACAAATTTACAAATATTGGGGGCAACCTGGAGTTGGGACAATGCAGGTCAGCAATGGCGGTAATGAGTTAATATTGGACGGAAATAACTGGCAATATATTTTAATGGCGAATGAAGTTGATGCTTCAACCGTATTAGAATTTGAATTTAGAAGTGATTCACTCGCCGAGATTCATGGCATTGGATTAATGAAAGATGCAAATTTAGTGTCAGATACTTTTTTTAAGCTTGCGGGAAGTGAAGATTTTGGTATCAATGATTTTTCTTATGAAAAACTAGGGGAATATCAGACATTTTCCATCCCGATTGGCCAATATTTTAGTGGGAAATTCAATCGTATATTATTTGCTGTAGATAATGATGCGAATGAGGAAAGTCCTAATACTATTATTAGAAATTTAAAAATCATTAATGCAAAGGAACAATAGTTGTAAGTTGGTCGTGCTGACAAATGTGATTTAATCGATTTTTATTTAAATATAGTAAAACACCAGATAAAAGGTAAACGAAAAGGGAAAGAAATGGACCGTAGAAATTTTTTGAAAAAAAGCAGTGTTCCAATTATGTTGGCCGGTACCAGTACAAGTACAGTCGCTTTTGCCAACACAAGTGAAAAGAATAACGCAAGTAAAATTATCATAGTAGGAGCTTCAGCAAATGCTGATTATTCAGATTTAACGACAGCCGTAGAGCAAATCTCAGATAGTTCAATTGATAATCCCTACCTAGTAAAAGTAGAGCCTGGAATTTTCCAACTGGCTAAACTAACTAAAATCCCTGAATTCGTCCACATTGAAGGTTCGGGAGCCAATATTACATCAATACGATGTGAAGAATGGGCAACATTAAAAGTATCAACAGGGAGCAGTTTGTCGCATTTAACAATAAGTGGTAATAATGTAAAAACCAAAGGAATCATATCACCAAACGCGCAAAGAGTTATCAACTTTAAGCTCAGCCACGTTGATATCTATTTAAAAGGTGGCAAAAGCTCAGCAATAGCACTAGATAATTACAATCATGTGACCCACATGGATAATGTGCTTATTATAACTGATTCTATCGGGATGATATTACAGGGATTCCATTATATTAATAGTACGAATATATTTTTGTCAGGTGTTGATACCTACACTGACTATATTGGTATTTTTGTTCCAGGAATGTGCCGTCTATATCTTTGGAATAGTAAAATTGGGACAGGCTATGGAGAAACAAACGAATCTGGTTTTGCCCCGAATCTCGAAGTTATCGATCCAAATAGTGCGGTAGTAGGGATTTTTATTCCGGAATCAAACGATCAGCTTCCACGCCTTGAACTTCATGGCGTTGAATCTTTTTGCAGAAATGAAGATATGCTTTACCAACCTACATCGATGGGGATAAATTGCATAAGAGCTGAAAATGGTTGGGTACGTATGTTTGGTTGCTTTACTCAATCTGAAGTACCATTAAATCCAAGCTTACAAGTTTCTATCCATCAACAAGGTAAAGGAAGAGTAGAAGTGTACGGCACTAGGTATTCCAGTTTGGATGGAAATTTGACATCAAGAGGCCAAAAAGCGGTAAGTAATTACTCTTCACCGGAAGATGACTGGCGAGTATTACAGAACTGGGACGGTGGTACAATATTTTGTGATGCAACCGCTGGCGACCTGAATATAGAAATGCAGCCGTTCTGGAAATCAACACCACCGGGCCTTGAATATAAGTTTGTCAAAATTGATGAGTCTGCAAATAGTGTTATTATTCACTCGAACGATTTAAAGCTGACTAACGGCGCTACACAAATTTCTTTAGCAGAACAGTACGAGTCTGTCACTCTAGTGACAGCAGGCAGACTAGATGGATTATTTAAACTAAGTTAACGTCCACTAAGTGCGAGACTGTAATAGATTCTGTGTAACTGCCATTTAGTTAATGTGTCTTTCGAGGCGTTCCTCAAACTCGATAATAAAACGACTCATAGCCTGACGCCAGTTTTGAATGGGCACTGTCCATTTTTTGCTGGCATCTTGAATCGCCGAGTAAATCACTGTTCTTTCAGCATCGTCAAAGGTGCTTTATGACAAATTTGGGTTCAAAAGTACCTTCACGGTCAAGAGGTGTACCGAGTTTAAACACCCCATCTTAGGTTTTGAACCGTTTACTGATCTTACCGTTGCGGATATTGGTCGACTTGGTCTGTTGGTGGTTCTCGTAACCAAGGTGCTTTTCCATTGCAGCGTTTAATACAGCTTCAACAGTGATTTTCTACAACATCTGGCTAAACTGGTTCTAGTCCTCTGGTGTTTTAATCCCTTTACTGCCTCCTTTGCGAAAGCTTCAACCTCTTTCTTATGCGTTTCCAGCTGACTACCCTAAACTCTTAATAGAGTATATTGAGATAGGCTGTTACGCAAAGTAGTTATAGTCTCTTCAAAAAATACAACTATTATTACCATTGTCAATTTGGGTATGGTATTCATAATATACCATACTGTAATCTTATTTATATCCAAGTGCCTGATTTAATTTGGCGGCTCGTTCCATAAACCACTCTAAATCATCCTCCAATAGGTCAGTTTTCCACCTTTCATCAAATTTAACTCCACTGCTTCGCTTAAACATTGTATTATTACCATTTACCAAGTGACGTGTACCAGCTGCTAAATCAAGCATAGATTCATCAAACTCTTCACCAATGAACTCACATATTCTTGTCAAATTTCCTGCAAGATCACAGACAAGGTCTTCATATTTCAAAATTAACAAGTCTTCTTTACTTATATTCTTATTAAGCAACTTTAAAGCGTTAGAATAGTATCTTTTCCAGCCATCCAAGCTTTGCTCACGAGAAAAACCACTTGAAAAGCGTGAATGAAAAACCCCCCTGCCATCTCTAGTCAAAAGTATTAGTTTGGTTTGCTTAGGCTTTTCTTCATATAACGCAATAGCTTTATTCATATTCTTAGAAGAATCAATTACAAAGCTTTTATCCCATTCTTCTAAAATAATATTGTACAAGTATATTGTATTTTCAATTCCAGACTTTAAAGATGGAGGTAGAGGTGTTCTAAGTCTGTTTTTATAAGAAAAACGAAGTTTACAAATAAAAGAACGTAGCTTAGCCATTTTTAAATATAAAGGAGTTTGCTGTTCATAATCAATCACCTTGGACGCATTTGTGTCCCACTGCCGCAATGCATAGGGCTCTTCAAGTAGATTAATCCCACGTTCTCTTTTTACTCTGTTGATAACCTTATGCCATGACTCACATTCGTGAATTTTATTACCGCAACCGCATGTTTGATTTAGCTTTAAGGCTTTACCAAAAAAACTAAACTCACCTAAGGAAGCACTTTTGGGATGCCCTCCAATCAACATATCTAAAAGAGTGGAACCAGAACGAGCTGCAGAACATATATATAAATAAGTACTCATAACAAATGCCAATTACCCTAGAGTATGCGAAAAGGCGACATCTTCATCGTAGCCAAGTTTTTCAAAATCACATTTATAAATATTTTTTATCACTTCTATGACCTTCTTATTTTGATAATAATCTGTATAAGAGCTAGTTGTGTTAGATTTATTTGTGAACATTAAAGGACTATCAGTTCCGATAATATTGCTTAAATATTTATAATCTGATTCGATATTTTCAAACCTGCCTATAAAATTTACTAAGCATCGATTTTTTTCAAAGATAAAAGAGCATTGGGTTCTAAAATGAATTTGATTTTGAATCACCTTGCTGTGCTTTAATCCATTCAAAATGAAATCATCAAAAGAATCGTACTTGCTCATATACTTTTCGAAGAAGATCTTATCGTTACTATTATTTCCCCCCTGACTCAGGTATTTGTAAGTAGATACAACTCTATCGAAAGGGTTACGAACAAATGCAAATCTAAATGAAGCATAATAATCGATAAGACCGTATATTTTTATATAACGTTGGGCTGGCGAATGGCCAAAACCGCTTAATCTACCGAAAAAGCTCTTGTGAATAGAAGTGCCTGCCGACTTTGGAATATGCACAAAGATAACATTTTTTTCTAATGCGGGTTTGTTTTGATAAGAATATTTTAACTGATTATAGTACGTTTTTTTTAATAAATTTGTTAAAGCGAATTTTATTAGCATTCTAGTGCCTCCAAAAATAGTTGCTTTGACTAGTTTTTCATTCCGCAATCTCGAAATAGAAAGTTGGCCCTTTTTCTAGTTTTTTTAGATTAAGCTCAAAAACTAGTGTATTTTCACTTGAAATTTTGGCCTGAATTTTATCAACTCTCATTCCTTGTTGATTTAATGCATAGACGGATAAATTTTTCGCATAACTATGCTTAAGTTTCAATGAGATCTGTTCATTTTTAATCAATATAGGTAATGAACCGTTGGATTGCATTAGTCTACGATTATCAGAGAATGTTGAATTGTAGTTTTTGGCATCAGTAATAAACAATAGCAACATCCTTTTGCTTTCTTCGATGGGTGTTCTATCTCTATCAATAGAGGAAACCGAAACCATAGCATTGCCCGTCGCGTTCACAACAGATAAGTTCTTTAGCTTAAGTTCACTATCAAGATTTTGGAATAATGCCACCTCCGAACGTGGTGTTATCACCGTCATTAACCCTTTTTCAGGAGCTAGGGTCAATTGACGTGTTATATTTTGAATAGGCTTTTTTCTGTTGATTATTGGTATGACTGGAGGTTCTTTGTGGTGATTTAGTAAATTTACATTTAATGCTTTTTGGACACGCCTCAAGTGGCTGGTAAGCTCCAATTCGAACCCCTCATTTATCTCATACCTGCTACTTCTGTTAAGATTTCCCACCGGTATTTGAAAGGCCAGCTTTGCAAGATTTGACGGGAAGTGGCGTTTTTGTGCGCCATTTGTATGTAAGAAATCATCAGTCAGTCTGAATGCCACTTTTTCTTCAGAGCTGGATACGTCCCCTCTTCTGAATAAAAGCGCGGCTAATTTTTCACCTGCTCGACTAACTGGATCCACACCGGTTGCAAACGGGCTCATCGCTTGCTGCCGCCGTGGTTGATCTTCTCCCACCTCCGTAATAGCAGGGTTAGAAAACCTGCAGATCCCGTCCCATCCTTGAAACGCTGCATAAGCGGACACCAAAACACTGGCCTCCCGCCTATATTGATTCCAATAGGGTTGGTCGTATTCATCAACAATAAAGGGCTTACCGAACTCCCGGGATATTGAGAAGTAACTAATATATGGTGCGAGATTCCGAATAGATGATGAATTTTTTATTTTGCTACCAGCTCTAAAAAAATCAGATGGGTGATCATAATATGCATGAACAGCAATAAGTTCTTCTTTGTCTCTCGCAGCTAAAGCCTGCCTTGCTTTACCATTATTATACGAAGTGGCTAAACCACTGTAGCCTAATTCTGCCAGATAGGCCTTCATCCAACGTGAAGTTGCTTCCTCCGTTTCTGTAAAAAAAGTCATTAACAATGAGGAATATTCAGAATCTATATATTTATACCTATCTTCATTATATGTAATCCCTCTATTTTTCAGCCATTCTTTAAATTTTTCAGAGATAAGTTGAGGAAAATCTTTGTTTGTCTGGTAATTTAAACCTAGTTCGTTATAAGTTGTAATAATGAGCAAATTGGGGTCATTGACTGTTTTTATTTTTGTATAAGGATTAACGGTTGCTAGAATATCCCTAACTAATCGCTTCCAATGTTCCTGTACACTCTGATCAAAATGTACCAGAAAATTAAAATTTTTAGATCTTATAAATCTATTTTTGCCTACGCTGGCATCTGCTCCATTCCAGGATGTCGCGGCATCAATCATCCAAGCAATATTATATTCCTTTGTTTTTGCTAAAAAATAATGCAAACGGTCTAACTGCTCGCTATTAAAATCAAAATCGCTTTTTGCATCTTTCATCAACGTGGCGTCTAAAAAATGAAAACGTATAAGGTTATAACCACTTCGATATAACTGGAGAACTATTTCGTCAATTTTACTTTTAGAAGGAAAAAAACCATGGGGTGCTGAGAAAACATAAGGTGCACAAAAGAAACGCTGTGTATTACTAATATCGTTATTTAAAACAAATTGACCAGATGGGCCAACTAAAATATTATCTGCAGGTACATTGGGCGGCATGATTTCACTGAAGTCGATAGCGGAACCCTTTGCAATTTTAAGGTTAGTTTCGTTTAGCGCAATCCAATCATCACCTTCAGAGTCAGCACTTACGCTTTTACATGACCCCAATGTTAGCAAAAGGAATAGAAAAAAACATCGGATAATCAAATCACGACTAAACTTTTGAATTACCATATAAATACCTTCTTCCCTATGAAGCCATTTAAAAGGGTTCTTTCTTCTGATGAAAACGGTTTAAGTATGGCGAGACATATAAGATAAGAAAGATAAACAAGAGCAAGATTTATAATACTTGAAATAACCGGAGTTAAAAACTCAAAAAGATTAAAATTATTGGTTAAAAAAACGGATATAAAGGAAGTTATTACTATTTTCACAATCGCTAAAAAATCGTACGGCATCCGGAATGATAATTTAACAAGCATTACCTCAAGTATACAATTTCGTAGTAACAAGGTAAGTAGTATACCAATAATTAGCCCATGCAAGTTAAAATTAATTGTTAATAGAATTAATACCGGCAACATGATAAGTGTATATAAGTTTGTCTTGAGTAAGAGTTCACTTCTATCTACAGCATTAGAGATTAATTGCAAGATTGCTCGTTGACTTTCTAAAATTAAAGCTATTAGTAAAGAGCCAATTAACCATGCAGTATCACCGTACTTTCCCTTGGTAATAACCTCTATAATGAATCTACCATCAACCATAACCCAAACAACCGCCGGCATTACAATAAATAAATTAATTTTAAATAGTACGCCCGTGTATAAACGAGTTTCGCTGAAATCTCTACTTTTACTAAAACGGCCCATTATTACCGGTTCGATCAGGCCAATAAATAACTGGCTGGGTAAATATCGCTGAAAGACACTGGTAATCGAATAAGCAAACCCTAGCGACGCAACGGATGATGGAGCAAGCAATGCCGAACCAACTAATTTATTGGTTGATGCATTGCAATGAAATCCAGCTAGTGTTTGTAAATAATTATTAAGCGAAAATCTGAATAACTCTCGGTTGTTAATTACAGACCCCTGAAGCACCGAGCTTTCTGCTGTCCTAACAGCATGCAAAAGGCGCCATGTTGCAAAACTTAAACTTAACAATATAGTGCCAGCTTGAACATACAATACGTTACTCAACGTCATAGCATCATACGCATAGACCAATAATAAAATGACTGATAATTTGCAAAACCACTCAATACTCATCGTAAAAGTGGCCTCTTTTTGCATTAACAGAGCCTGTAGCGTTCTCGTCATATGCATGGACATACCAAACCCAAAGGCATACAAACAAAAGCCTGTTAAAATATCAGCGTTAAATTCAATACCAAAACGGCTAAAAATAACGTTAGAAAAAGTGATCATTCCACTGGTAGTGATGAAAAGCCCCAGCAATCGATATTGTATAAGCTTTACTGTTAGTTTTTTTAATTCTAATTCACTAGCCGTTTGTTTAGCCTTTGCAATATATTTTGGCACGGTTCTTTCGATGCCAAAATTTGAAATAAGCATAAAAGTTATTAACAAACCAGAAATAGCCGTATAACTTGCATAATCATTAATTGAAAGTTCCCTTACAATTAAAATAGCAACTAGAAAGGACGCAATTGATGTAATCCCTTTACCCACCAGAAAATGATAGAATCCTCTTTTAACTCGGGCCGAATTATAAAAGTTGGTTTTCTCTGTACTCATAATTCAGCTACTTGTAACCGTACTGTTCGAGAAGATGGTTAATTGGTACTTCTACATCTTGCAATTGCTCACTGGTAAGATCACGTTTGTAAGCCGTACTTCTGCCTGCTTTAATCTGTTGTTTTTCAAACTTGGTGTTGAAACGCGCAGTCCATTCCAAATTACAAAAATCAGTCATGGATTCAAATGCTTTACGAGGGTCTTGAAGAATATCTTCATATCTCAGTTTTAAATAATTTTCCGGATTTAAGCTCTCTTCTGCTTGATGAAATGCATCCATTAATATCTTCCAAGACATACCTGCTAAAAATGGATAGGAGTGATTATGTTTAGCCCATTGCGAATATTCATCAGATGTTAGATCTCGCCAAAGCCATTGCTTTGGACCGCGGTAGCCGCCCCACCAATCCATCTGCAACCATGAATTAGCTACAGCCCTGCCATCCCTTACAATATTTATAAACTTAGCTTCCGGGAAGATTTCTTGAAAGAAGCCGATTCGTGGCCAACCTGTATACTTATGAGAAAAAACTTTTTTTTGCTGGGCTTGGTTACGTGTTTCAAAAAAGGTTTGGAATCGATTTGCCAAATAGGGCGTAACATCCTGAGCTAACAAATCTCTGTTTGAATTAGCGTATATTACCGAAACTTCTTTACTAATGAGATTGTAGGCTTCTGAAGGAGCAAACCTAAGGCCGCCTTTTTTTGTATATTTACCCAAAGCAGAACCGTATAACTTATTATTCCATTTACCATATGTATTAATCCTTGGGAAATTGTCCTCTATATTTGACACAAAGCCAAAATCTTCATGTTTTGCTAAAACTTCATGAACAAAAGACGAACCGCACCTGCCTGTGCCTATAATAAATACAAGATTCACTCTAACAATCCTTCAAAAGGTCTTCATACTTTGAGAAAAGTTTTTGCCCAATCACATCATATGCTCGATTTTTTAACACATATTCATAGCCACGCTCCCCCATCTCCCTGGCTAATATGTTATTTTCCAATAACTTTATACTCGCTTCTGCAAATGCCTCAATAGTATAGTCAACAGCATAGCCTGCGTTACTCTCATCAAGCACCTTAGACTGGTCGGGATGTGTATTAGCAACTACCGGTTTCTTCATAGCAAGATATTCAACAACTTTTGTTGGGGACGTAGAGTCGAGCATAGGAGTGGGACGAAAAGGTGATAAGCAGAC
>CESJ01004797.1_pt1 | contig 15295 bp, 12 predicted proteins | sample 356311 | NCBI WGS metagenome assembly CESJ01 (sample SAMEA2621487, study PRJEB7988) | marine metagenome | biome: marine biome (ENVO:00000447); feature: surface water layer (ENVO:00002042); material: "saline water (ENVO:00002010), including plankton (ENVO:xxxxxxxx)" | depth 5 m
GCATTTTCAATTTCTTAGCCTGTCGCTCAAGCTCTTGCGCTCGTAATTCAATTCGACTGATATGACGATCTTTTGGTGGTACGCCGCCAGTACGTGAAAAGACACTCATCAAATCCATAGGCCGATATTCAATCGACGCACGGTGCTTCGCAGCAATTTTTTCTAATCGAAGACCAGCCAAGTAGGTGTAAGGAGAGATCGTTGCGAAAAAATATGTGATTTTAGTCATTTTTATCACCTTTTTAGATATCTAAGGTGTGACGACTGTTAACCTCATGTTAAGCCGTGTCAACATTAGGCGAGTCGCTATCGCCGCTACGTTGGAGATATACGACATGGCATCTTTAGATGAACCTAAGCTCATTTCAGGAAACTCAAACCTTTCATTAGCCCGTTCGGTAGCCCGGCGGATGTCGATGCACCGCGGAATGAATCTTGGCTTAGTTGATGCACGCGTTGAGCGATTTAATGACGGAGAAATCTTTGTAGAGGTTTATGAGAACGTTCGGGACGAAGATATGTTCATCATTCAGCCAACATCACGCCCCGCCAACGATGCTCTGATGGAACTTTTGATTATTGCGGATGCATTAAAGCGATCATCTGCAAGCAGAATTACCGCAGTCATTCCCTATTTTGGCTATGCGCGTCAAGATCGGCGCAGCAAGGCACGAACACCGATAACTGCTAAACTAGTTGCAAACATGCTCGAAGGAGCAGGTATAGAGCGTATACTGACACTTGATTTGCATGCAACACAAATCCAGGGATTTTTTGATATTCCAGTGGATAACCTCTACGCATCTCCCGTGTTCGCCCTCGATGTAAAACACAATTTCAAGAACGAAATAAAAAATCTTATGGTCGTCTCACCAGATGTTGGCGGTGTTGCTCGAGCACGTGATTTAGCCCAACGTATTGGTGCCCCTCTATCCATCGTGGATAAACGTCGCGAGAAACCAGGTGAAATTGCAGAAATGACGGTTATTGGCAATGTTGAAGGCAAAACTTGCTTGATCGTTGACGATATTGTCGACACGGCAGGGACGCTTTGCAAGGCCGCCGATGTTTTAATGGAAAACGGCGCACGAGAGGTTCATTCATACATTACACATGGCGTTTTATCTGGTCCTGCTGTTGAACGGATCACAAAATCATCCATGAAAAATCTGGTAATCACAGATACAATTGAAGCAACTGAGGCTGTTGAGAACGCACCAAATATTCGAATTGTACCTACGGCGCCCATGTTTGCTCAAGCGATCATGAACACTTGGAATGGCACCTCGGTATCGTCTCTTTTCTCAACAGAAACACTGTCGGCCATCTATGAAGGCATATACGACTGCGATTGATAGAAAGCAGGGCTAATATTATAAACTTCAATACCCGCTATGATGCACTTAATCCGTAAACATCTCTATCAGGACAGAACCTTGGATAACTAATAAGTATAAAGTTACTAAAGCAAGAACCTGTTAAGAATTATATTGAGTATCATCTTAGAAGACTGGAATTTGATGACTATAACCATCCTGCATTGGTAAATGTATCTAAATGCCTTGGAGGTCGAAATATAGTTAGTCAAATTTGATATATTACCACTCATTGCATGATATATTTCAAATTTTTATAGGATTATGCTTCTGGACGTCAGCACTCTTTATGCCAATACAATATATATTTGTGTCCAATTGCTCCCTTTTAACCTTTGGAAGATAAGAGCCCCTAATTATTGTGGATGCCTAAAATAAAAAAGGGCCCCACAGGGGCCCATTCGCTAGCTTTGATACAGGTAATTAAGCGGCTGACATACCTAGCGCGGCAGCCAACGCTATAACATCGGCATAAGCCTTACTTGCAGCGTCATGCATCTCTTCGGTTGCATTGTCTAAAGCCGCTTTAAAGCTACTTATAATGCCGTTCAGATCAGATTGTGTGATGTCAGATTTTTTTATAGCGCGCTCCGCGAGAACAGTTACACCTGAAGCTGTCACTTCTGCAAAACCGCCTGTCACAACGTAGTCTGTCACACCATCAACGCTACCAACCGACAAAACGCCAGGCCTAAGAGTAGTCAGAACAAGAGCATGGTTCGGCATAACCGTCATTTCACCCTCTGAGCCAGGCACCTGAACCTCGGTTGCCAGAAACGAAGCAAGGCTTCGTTCAGGACTAACCAGGTCAAAGTTCAAAGTATCTACCATTAGGCTGCGTCCGCCGCCATACGCTCGGCCTTGGCAACAGCCTCATCTATATCACCCACCATGTAGAAAGCCCCTTCTGGAAGGTGATCGTATTCGCCAGCCACAACTGCTTTAAAAGACGCAATTGTTTTTTCCAAAGGAACCTGAACACCGTCTGAACCCGTGAACACTTTCGCAACATCAAAAGGCTGAGACAAGAAGCGCTCCAGCTTGCGAGCCCGAGCAACCGCCACCTTATCGTCTTCCGAAAGCTCATCCATACCTAAAATAGCAATGATATCCTGTAAAGATTTATAGCGCTGTAGAACTTGCTGTACTTCTGTTGCGACTTTGTAGTGTTCTTCACCAATGATCAATGGATCAAGAAGGCGTGATGTGGAACCAAGAGGGTCAACCGCAGGATAAATACCTTTTTCAGAAATCGAACGATCCAAAACCGTTGTCGCATCCAAGTGAGCAAAAGATGTAGCCGGCGCGGGGTCGGTCAAGTCGTCAGCAGGAACGTAAACTGCTTGCACAGAAGTTATCGAACCAGACTTGGTCGATGTAATACGCTCTTGCATGGTACCCATGTCGGTTGCCAAAGTTGGCTGGTAGCCCACAGCAGAGGGAATACGACCAAGCAAGGCGGAAACTTCTGATCCAGCCTGTGTAAAGCGGAAAATATTATCAACAAAAAACAAAACGTCTGAACCTGTATCATCACGGAATTGCTCAGCGAGTGTCAAACCTGTTAAAGCGATCCGCATACGAGCACCAGGAGGCTCGTTCATTTGGCCATAAACTAAAGATATCTTAGATTTCTCAAGATCATCAGGGACGATAACGCCACCTTCAATCATTTCATGGTAAAGGTCATTACCTTCACGTGTACGCTCACCAACACCAGCGAAAACAGACACACCTGAATGCACCTTCGCAATATTATTGATCAATTCCATAATCAAAACTGTTTTACCCACACCAGCACCACCGAAGAGACCAATTTTACCTCCTTTGGTGTACGGAGCTAGAAGGTCGATAACTTTGATACCTGTTATCAGAATTTCTGATTCAGTAGACTGCTCAGAGAAAGCTGGGGCATCTTGGTGTATCCCGCGACGGTCAGTTTTACCAAGGGGTTTACCTTCATCGACGGGTTCACCGACCACGTTCAGAATCCGTCCCAGCGTAGCTTTGCCAACTGGTACGGTAATTGGACCACCTGTGTCTGCAACCTCTTGACCGCGAACCAGGCCTTCGGTTGCATCCATCGCAATTGTCCGCACAGTACTTTCGCCCAAGTGCTGGGCAACTTCCAAAACAAGCTTTTTGCCGTTGTTAGTAGTCGTCAAAGAGTTCAAAATCTGCGGCAGATCGCCATCGAATTGAACGTCAACAACGGCGCCGATCACTTGAGTGATTTTGCCTTTTGAATTTGCCATGCTGTTTCTCCGGTTCTAGAGCGCTTCTGCGCCCGAAATAATTTCTATAAGCTCGTTGGTGATCTTAGCCTGACGCGATCTGTTATATTGGATCGTCAGTTTTTCAATCATGTCACCAGCGTTGCGTGTGGCATTATCCATTGCTGACATACGCGCACCCTGCTCGGATGCCCCATTTTCCAGCAAGGCTGTAAAAATTTGTGTCGCAACCGCCCGTGGAAGCAAATCAGCAAGAATGCCTTCTTCGCTTGGTTCGTAATCGTATACAGTGCCTTCAGCGTCAGCCAAGTCGAATTTTGCAGGGATAACCTGCACTTCAGTAGGCACCTGATTGATGATGCTAACAAATTCTGAAAAGAAAATAGTTGCAACATCAAATTCACCAGCGTCAAATCGACTTAACACTTGTTCTGCAATACCAGCGGCATTGTTGTATCCAACGCGTTTCACGTCAGACAAATCAACGTGGTCAACAAATTTATCGCCAAAGTCTCGGCGCAGGGCGTCACGGCCTTTTTTGCCCACAGTTATAATCTTTACGGATTTACCTTCGGTAAGCAGCTTTTTAATTGCTAAACGTACCATCTTTGCAATACTCGAATTGAAGCCACCGCACAAACCGCGCTCCGAAGTCATAACAACCAACAGATGGATTTGATCAGATCCGGTGCCTGCCAACAGCTTTGGCCCGCCAGCAGCGGTCCCCACGGAAGCCGCCAATCCAGCCATCACAGCATTGAAACGCTCTGCGTAGGGTCTTCCAGCCTGCGCCGCGTCTTGGGCACGCCGCAATTTGGCTGAGGCGACCATTTGCATCGCCTTTGTTATTTTGCGGGTCGATTTGACCGACGCGATCCTATTTTTTAAGTCACTAAGGTTCGGCATTTGCCAGTCCCCTTACGCAAAATCTGCGGCGAAATCGTCCAACGCAGCTTTAATTTGCACTTCTGCATCACCTTTGATCTTTGGATCATCTTTTGTAATCATATCCAAAACATCGCTAGCTTTGCCACGCAAGTGTGCAAGAAGACCCGCTTCAAAACGGCTTACATCCGAAACTTCGATTTTGTCGAGGTAGCCTTTTGTACCTGCATAAATCACACATACAATCTCAGCATTTGAGAGCGGTGAGTACTGTGCTTGTTTCATCAACTCGGTCAAACGTGCTCCACGGTTGAGCAACTGCTGCGTAGCCGCATCAAGATCTGAGCCAAACTGAGCAAAGGCAGCCATTTCACGATACTGAGCCAATTCTAATTTAACTGGACCCGCAACAGATTTCATCGCGTTCGTTTGCGCTGAAGATCCAACACGAGAAACTGATAAACCTGTGTTTACGGCCGGTCTAATACCTTGGTAGAACAATTCTGTTTCCAAAAAGATCTGACCATCTGTGATCGAAATTACATTTGTTGGGATAAACGCAGAGACGTCACCACCTTGAGTTTCAATGATCGGCAAAGCAGTCAAAGAACCTGATCCATTATCTTCGTTCAATTTTGAAGACCTCTCTAGCAAACGAGAGTGAAGATAGAAAACATCACCAGGATATGCCTCACGTCCTGGAGGCCGACGAAGCAACAACGACATTTGGCGATAGGATACGGCTTGCTTTGACAAATCATCATAAATAATTAGGGCATGCTTGCCATTGTCACGGAAGTATTCAGCCATCGAGGTCGCAGCATAGGGGGCTAGAAACTGCATTGGAGCTGGATCAGAAGCCGTAGCGGCAACAATGATTGAGTATTCAATCGCCCCAGATTCTTCCAGCTTCTTAACCAGTTGAGCAACTGTAGAGCGCTTTTGGCCTATCGCAACATAGACGCAGTACAACTTGCCCGTGTCGTCAGTTGCAGCATCGTTAATAGATTTTTGATTCAAGATCGTATCGAGTGCCACGGCTGTTTTACCAGTCTGGCGGTCACCAATGATCAATTCACGCTGCCCGCGCCCAATTGGTATCATTGCATCTACAGATTTAAGCCCAGTTGCCATTGGCTCATGAACTGATTTCCGTGGAATAATACCGGGGGCTTTTACGTCAGCCTGGCTTCGCAACTTAGTTTTAATAGGGCCTTTGCCATCGAGCGGATTACCGAGACCGTCAACAACACGGCCTAACAGCTCTGGACCAACGGGAACATCCACAATCGCATTGGTGCGCTTGACCGTATCTCCCTCTTTGATGTCGCGGTCTGTCCCGAAGATCACAACGCCAACGTTGTCAGCCTCTAAGTTAAGCGCCATCCCTTGGATGCCGCCTGGGAATTCTACCATTTCACCAGCTTGAACGTTATCAAGACCAAACACGCGCGCAATACCATCTCCTACGGAGAGTACGCGGCCTACCTCAGCAACTTCAGCTTCTTGGCCAAAGTTTTTAATCTGATCCTTAAGGATCGCAGAAATTTCTGCAGCTTCGATCGCCATTTATCCGACCTCTTTCATTGTGTTTTGAAGTGCATTGAGCTTGGAGCGGATTGACGTATCGATCATCTTCGAGCCTACTTTAACAACGATCCCGCCAATGAGAGTCTCATCAACAGTCGCTTGGATTTTCACATCACTGCCTAATTGAGCCTTGAGTGTTTTAGCCAGTTTCGTGGCCTGCGTCTTAGTCAACGCCTTGGCAGAAGCAACTTCAGCAGTAACTTCTCCCTTTTCTTTGGCGATTCGAGACCGCAATGCGCCCAACAGGCTTGGTAAAACGAACAAGCGGCGCTTAGAAGCCATAAGTGCAAGTGTGTTTGCCATATTAGCCTGTAGCTTCATGGCCTCTGCAACAGCCACAATCGCTTTTCCCATTTCAGACCGAGAATACAGGGGCGACGAGATAAGAGATTGGAGATCCGGGCTTTCATTGACCACTCGTTGGAGCACATCTACGTCAGCTTCTAACTGCTTCAATTTTTTGTCTTCCTTGGCAAGCTGAAAGACCGCTGTTGCATAGCGGCTTGCGATACCAGACGAGATCGATGTTGGTTCAGACAAAGATAGCCCTCTTGATGATTGCCAGTCCTGTTAGACGAAGCCTTGGTTGAGCGCCATACAAAAAAATGTCGCCAAAATCGATTGCCGTTTAGCAGAGGGTTTCGTTTGCTGCAATGCCAATGAGACACTTAATGAGACATAAAATACTTTTAAAAGTGAGGATTTGGCAAAGTTGCGACCTATTGTACGAAGAAATTTTTTGCGTAACTACAGAATCTATCAAAAAAAACAGTAACTTTTAAATATGAGTAGAAACCGGTTCTGGGCGCTTTATGCCCTCTAAAACACCTAATGGCTTAGCGATTATTTGGCCCAGGCCCGGGCGTGTAGGCCTTGGGATTTGTTTGCCAACTTCAAGAATTAAAACGCCTCCTCCTCTCCATGCGGGTATTTTTTGTCCGATATTTTCGATTGGTTGGGCCATACGTCGCCAAAATTTTTGACGCCACGGTGGTTGATAAAGTGCCGTTACGTGTTTGTAGGGCAAAAACCCATGCCATTTTAATCGGGACTCTAGTTGTCCTGCAGTAAAAGGTCTCGCAAATGAAAACGGCGTGCCCTCCCGTCGTGACCAAAGGCTCGCACGGTTTGGAACGATAAATATAGCCCTCCCACCAGGATCTAAAATGCGATAGCACTCTTCCAATACCGCAGCTGAATGCTCAGAAGTATCCAGACCGTGCAGAACAAGAAGTTTATGTACTGAACCAGTTTCTACGGGCCAACGTGTTTCTTCGCAAAGAACCGAACAATTAGGCAAACCTGTTGGCCAATGCATAACACCCTGTTGTGCTGGCATTAAAGCAGTTAAACGCCGCGCATCTTTCAAAAACGGACGTAGCATGGGAACAGCAAACCCATATCCCACAACGGTTTGGTCCTTTGCGTTAGGCCACAACCGGCTCACTTGACTTCGGACCATCTGCTGCACTGATCGCCCCAAAGCCGATCTGTAGTAAAATTCCCGCAATTCGCGCACATCCAAATGCATTGCAGTTCCATTTCTGTCGATTAGAGTTATCACGATGCTACCAAAAAGAAATGAAATTACCATGGTTAATCAAGATATCGAGCTTCATACCATTCCATGTTTGGCGGATAATTATGCTTTCGTGGTCTATAACAAGGCGCAACGCTCCGCTCTTGTTGTAGACGTCCCGGACGCCACACCAATATTGGAGATGCTAAAAACCTTCGACATTACTTCGTGTGATATTTTTATTACTCACCACCATGGGGACCACATTGACGGACTGTCAGATTTGCAGTCAGGTTTAACAGCATTTAAATCGTGTCCAAAAACCCAAGTTATTGGGGCACTAAACGATAAATATCGTCTTCCGGACCTGGATTTTGCAGTCACGGCCGGCCAAACAGTCAAATTGGCTGGATTTACTGGCCAAATTTATGATGTTTCCGGCCACACAATCGGACACCTCGCCTTGCATATAGAAGCCATAAACGCTGTGTTTACCGCAGATAGTTTAATGGCTATGGGGTGTGGAAGATTATTCGAAGGCAGTCCTCAACAAATGTGGGATAGTCTTCTTCAACTGCGTAACTTACCTGCAAACACACTCGTTTATTCTGGGCATGAGTACACCAGCAACAATATGGCATTTGCATTATCCCTGAACGAAGATAACCGGGCCATCACCGCACGCGCATCCCGAATAGCAAAGGATTTATCCGAGGGTCGAAGCACAGTCCCAAGTTTGCTTTCTGATGAGCTACAAACGAACCCGTTTTTGCGTGCCGATGATCAAGCATTACAAGCCGCCATCGGCATGTTAGGGGCTCCGGCCGCGAAGGTTTTTGCCACAATCCGAGCTAAAAAAGATAACTTTTGAGCAAATAAGCGCTAATTAGTGTCCAAGTTTGAAAAATTATACCAGAAAATACACCTAACCCCCTTGAAGGTTGGCGCAGAAAACCGAAGTCTAGGGGTAACAGCGGTCAAAATGACCGAGATACTTAAAGGAGAGAAGCGTGCCATCATTTTCAAATACTTTGGAACACGCCATCCACGAAGCGTTAGCAGCCGCGAATGCGAGGCAACATGAATTAGCAACATTGGAACATTTATTACTTGCGTTGATCGATGAACCGGACGCGGTAAAAGTGATGCGGGCATGTTCAGTTGACGTTAAAATCTTGCGAAAGCAGCTGACAGACTTTATCGAAGACGACCTCAGCGCACTGATAACAGAGGCTGAAGGCTCAGAGGCCGTGCCAACCGCAGCTTTTCAACGGGTGATACAACGTGCGGCGATTCACGTTCAATCCTCGGGTCGCACAGAAGTGACCGGCGCAAATGTTTTGGTTGCGATTTTTGCTGAACGCGAAAGCACCGCTGCATTCTTTTTACAGGAACAGGAAATGACCCGCTACGATGCGGTAAACTTTATCGCCCACGGCGTTGCGAAAGACCCCAACTTCGTCGAAAGTCGTCCCGTTGTTGGTGCTGATGATGACGACGCCCTATTCGGTGAGGACGCTCCTGATACAGAAGAAAATGAAACTGCATTAAGCAAGTACTGCGTTGACCTAAACGCCAAAGCCTCTCAGGGCGATGTTGACCCTTTGATTGGCCGCAACAGTGAGGTCGAACGATGTGTCCAAGTGCTATGTCGTAGGCGCAAAAATAACCCACTTTTAGTCGGTGATCCCGGCGTTGGTAAAACGGCTATTGCCGAAGGCCTAGCGCGCAAGATCGTACAAGGTCAAATTCCTGAAATCCTCTCAAAAACAACAATCTATTCTCTTGATATGGGGGCTCTTCTGGCCGGAACACGCTATCGCGGTGACTTTGAAGAACGCCTTAAAGGGGTAATGACCGAAATGGAGGACCACGTTGATGCAGTACTCTTCATTGATGAAATACACACTATAATTGGCGCCGGTGCTACTTCTGGTGGGGCCATGGATGCCTCGAACCTACTTAAACCCGCGCTGCAGGGCGGCAAACTTAGGTGTATGGGTTCAACCACCTACAAAGAGTTTCGTCAGCATTTCGAGAAAGATCGCGCTTTATCGCGCAGATTTCAAAAAATTGATGTCGTGGAACCTTCTGTTGAAGATAGCATTAAAATCCTCAAAGGGCTTAAACCCTATTTCGAGGAACACCATGATATCAAATATACAGCCGAGGCCATCAAAATAGCTGTAGAACTTGCAGCCCGTTATATTAATGACCGTAAATTACCCGATAAAGCTATCGACGTGATTGATGAGGCAGGCGCCGCACAACATCTAGTTACTGAGAGCAAACGGCGCAAAACTATTGGCGTCAAGGAAATTGAAGCTGTTGTCGCCAAAATTGCGCGTATTCCTGCAAAAACTGTATCAAAAGATGATGCGGAAATTTTACGAGATTTAGAAGCAGGGTTAAAACGGGTTGTATTTGGACAAGATCCCGCAATAGAGGCGCTTTCTTCAGCGATTAAGTTGTCGCGCGCAGGGCTGCGTGAGCCAGAAAAACCTATTGGAAACTACTTGTTTGCGGGACCCACAGGGGTCGGAAAAACAGAAGTTGCCAAACAGTTGGCGGACAGCCTGGGAGTACCACTTATTCGGTTCGATATGTCAGAGTACATGGAGAAGCATGCAATTAGCCGTTTGATTGGTGCGCCTCCCGGCTACGTCGGCTTTGATCAGGGCGGAATGTTGACGGATGGCGTAGATCAAAACCCACATTGCGTTTTGTTGCTAGACGAAATCGAAAAAGCGCACCCGGATGTTTTCAATATTTTACTGCAAGTCATGGACCATGGCAAATTGACAGATCACAATGGGCGCACATCCGACTTCCGCAATGTTGTTTTGATCATGACATCAAACGCAGGTGCGTCTGAAATGTCAAAAGCCGCCATTGGTTTCGGACGTGATCGTCGCGAAGGCGAAGACACCGCAGCTATTGAGCGGACCTTTACACCAGAGTTCCGTAACCGCCTTGATGCAATAGTAAGCTTTGCGCCTCTTAGTCGGGATGTAATTGCGCAAGTAGTTGAAAAATTTGTACTCCAACTTGAAGCTCAACTGATGGATCGTAACGTAACAATTGAAATCACAAAAGCTGCCGCTGATTGGTTAGGTGATAAAGGGTACGACGATAAAATGGGAGCACGGCCACTAGGACGGGTCATCCAAGAACACATCAAAAAGCCTTTGGCTGAAGAGCTATTGTTTGGCAAACTTCTGAAGGGTGGGATTGTAAAAGTTGGTGTAAAAGCCGGCGAATTGGATCTTAGCATCGAGGAACCACAGAAAGCACGCATAACTAATAAGGACAAAAAGCCACCATTGTTGATTTCAGAGTAATTTAAAAACTTTTTTCTGGGCCAGCCCAGAAGAGTTTGGAAGGCCTTAATCTGTGTAGCTCTGCTTTTCGGTCAGTTTTAACTCAATTCGACGGTTTTGCGCCCTTGCTTCAGACGTATTGTCTGCATTCACTGGCTGGAACTGGGCAAAACCATTGGCTGATAACCGAGCAGGGTCCATACTTTGCTCCTTAACTAAAAATTGAACAACGGAGAGGGCTCGCGCTTGGCTCAACTCCCAGTTATCTGCAAACTGTGCGCCCGAGCTGATAGCTTGATTGTCGGTGTGACCATCAACTTGTAATATCCAATCTATCGTGTTTGGCATTTTACGTGTTGCGCCTTGAATAAGAGCTGCTATCTCGGCAATTTCATTTTTGCCTTGGTCAGTCAATTCCGCTTCAGCTGATGCGAACAGGACTTCGGACGAAAAGACAAACCTATCCCCCACAAGTTTTACCCCCTTTTGACCCTCCAATGACTTGCGTACTTCTCCAAAGAACTTAGATTTATATCCCTCGAGACTTTCTGCCTTTGCCTGCAGAATCGCAGCTTCGGCTTCCAAGCGTTCATTTTCCACAGCAAGAAACTGGGCATTCTTCTTTTCAGCCAAAGCCACTCGCGCCAAGGCATTGTTCAGGCTTTTTCCAAGGTTCACAATTTCTATTTCATTTGCTTCATCTTCACTTTCCATTTGACCAAGCGTGGTTTGCAAGGAGCTAATCTGACTACGCAACGCTGCTACTTCTTGGCTCAAGACAACTGCCTGTCGTTGTGATTCAGATGAAATATCCTTTACTCTTTTCAGCTCCGCTTGCGAAACAGCCAAAAGCGCATTTATTTTTTCCGCCTCGGTGAGGGCAGCAGCGGTTACTTCGCTTAAATTACTTTCAGCGTTTTGGGCCGCCGCAAGCAACGTTAGAGTTTCTTCCGCCTTTTCACGTTCAGCATTTAATTGTAAAGTTAGGGATGATAGAGCCGCCGTGCTGCCTTCCAACTCTTTGCGAAGTTGTTCGGCAGCCGCTGCTTCAGCCAGACGTTCAATGTCTTTTGCATTGAGAACAGCATCGCTATTATCGATGCTCCCCCTCAAACGGTTCAATTCGATCTCGTTACGATCAAGGGAGCGGCTTAGGTCCGCAATCATCTTATCCATAAATTTCTGTTTAGAATTTGCTAATGCGGCAGCCGCAATTTTCTCTTGAATCGTGGCTTGAGCGGCTAAAAGTGATTGCTGAATACTTGCACGCTCACCCTCAATTGTTTCAATATTTTGGCGGTTTTGAATTTGCGTGTCTATTAATTTCTGGATCTGAGTTTCAAAATTCAAAATCTCTTTTTTATCCTGAGTTTTTTCAGACAATAGCAAACTGACCTGGGTTTCAAATTCCAAGATTTCAGTATTTGCTTGACCTTGAATCGTTTGAAGTTGGAAGACCTGAATGGAGAACTCATTAATTTCATTTTGCTTCTGCTTCTGGGAAACTAACAGACCAGCGACTTGAAGCTCAAAGTCTGTAATAACTGTGTTCGCATTTTCTAGCTTGGCAGCACTTGCATCCCGCTCTGACTTCAATGCCTTGATTTGAGCTAATTGTGTACGTCCATCAGCCTGCGCATTTGAAAGAGACGCATCAAGATCTGCCACCTCATCGCGTAAACGAATAGCCAATTCTCGCTCCATGCCTAATGCCGTACCAAGCGTTGAAATCTGATCCGAAAGTTTTGATAATTCCAGATCTTTTTGCTGAATACTCGAGCTGAGCACATCAAGCTCAGAGCCTTGACCTTTGATAGTTTCCTGTAACACAAATTGAATAACCATAAAGATCGTAAGCACAAACATAAGAACCAAGAGAAGGCCCGTCATTGCATCTACAAAACCGGGCCAGATTGAGGCTTGGAACCTAACACCCGTGCGGCGAGAAAGAGCCATGCTGCCCGCCTACTTCTGACTATTTGTGGCGCTACGTGCCATGCTGCTGATTGCTTTTGATAGGTTGTTCAAATCACTGCGGATCTCGCCTATACTTTCTTGGCGACCCGATGAAACTTCTTCCAAAATCCTGAGCATTTGTACATCTATAGAACGCAAACGGCTTCGACTTTCAGCATCTAGCCCCTCCCCACCGCCTTGTCCCATGCGTGCCAACATTTTTTCTTGGCTTGCGGCAACACGTTCCAGCGCCTCCGTTTGGCCTTGGTCCAGCTTATGAGTCAATTTTTCGATTGTAGAGGTAAGCTTAATTAGATGAGTTTCGACATCAGCTTGGCCTTGGCTTGTTTGTGAATACATCCGTGCCATACCGTCCATTTGCTCAGACATTTGGTCCATCATAGCGCCTAGCATAGACTGTTCACCTGTACCTTCACCCTCACCACCCGCAAACCCGACACGTGTGATTGACGACAGCCAGTCTTCTAATTCACCATAAAACCTATTTTGACCTCGGCTAGAGAAAACCTCAAGCAGACCGACCAGGAGCGACCCAGCCAATCCCAAGAGAGATGATGCAAAGGCAATTCCCATACCGTTAAGCTGACCTTCAAGGCCTTTTTGCAGTCGTGAAAATGTGTCAACAACGCTTTCACCTTCAGCTGGGCTTAATGATTGGATTGTTTGCACTAAAGCTGGAACCGTAGTTGCCAGCCCATAGAATGTTCCCAGCAGACCCAAGAAAATGAGCATATTGGTAATGTAGCGTGTTAATTCGCGTTGTTCGTCAATGCGCATGGATATGCTATCAAGAATGGAACGAGACGCAGCGGATCCCAATTGTGTACGCGCACCACGCCCCCTCAATAGACCAGCTAATGGAGCCAAAAGCTGTGGAGGTTTTGAATTCTCATGCCCCGCACGTTGGGTAGTAAAGCCTTCAATCCATTGTACCGAATAAATCAACGACAAGGCTTGATTGAAGCAGGTCCCAACCCCTATAAAAAATACCATCAAGATAAAACCATTTAGGTAGGGGTTCGCCAGGAATGTTGGCCCAATGCTGGGAAAAGCGAGATAGCTGATCACCCCAACGCTGGTCACAATAATCAACATCGTGATGACTTGGCTAAAAGGCTGCGAGAACTGAGGGTTCTGGTCTCGGCTAAATTGATCCATGAGTGTGGCCTTGCCTACAATAATCTAAAATGAAACGTTAAAGTGAAATAGTTTCCAAGCCAAGGTGTTATGTTCCATAGCCCAATTTTGTTACCTCTTTTACTAACCAATCCAATTCAGGGTCCCCAATGCCAAGCGATTGAAGCAAATCAGCAGTATTAATTAGATATTCCCAGTTTGCACCTCGTCCACCAACCGCCTGAGCAATGATCTCAGCTTGATTGGTTAATTCAAGCTGGCAGTATTGAGGATGATTGCGGTCAACAACATACGTTACAGCTGGTACTAGGCGGCCATCAGATAGTTTTAGGTCTATCCATTTCTCAAGATACGCAGAGGATACCAACTCACGTTCGCGCAGCTCAGTCAAAACTTTCTCTGCTTCGTTATCAGACACCCGAAGTCCCATACCCATGCAATGGCTATCAACTGCCGACTCGTCCAATGCGAGCACAAGGCCTGGCTTTTTCTCGGTCCCTCTATGATGAATAGATAACATACAAAAACTGCGGGTATAGCCAGGAAGATCTGCTCGAACACTCTCAACAGGATTAAATTCAGGATTCCAAAGCAACGAACCGTATCCAAATACCCACATTTTTATTTCCTAATTTTTTAAAGACTGCCACTCAAACTGCTAGTTTTTTAATGTGCGATCTAAACAAGAAAGGCATGAATATGTAGGTTGACGATCCCCATATCAACATCAACAAATCCCAAGTATATAAATTATTTATTTTTTATTCGTCCAAAATCGGGAGCGTCAGTATCTTGTCCAGCCTCAATGATGCCACGTCGAATACTTCGAGTACGAGAAAAATAATCATGAAGTAGGTCGCCGTCTCCAGTCCTAATTGCACGCTGTAAGGCGAATAGCTCTTCAGTAAAACGGCCCAATATTTCAAGTGTGGCGTCTTTGTTGGACAAAAAGACATCGCGCCACATCGTAGGATCACTAGCCGCGATACGGGTAAAATCTCTGAAACCTGTGGCCGAAAAGTTAATAACCTCCGAGTTCGTTACTCGTTTCAAATCATCCGCAACGCCAACCATCGTATAAGCGATCAAATGTGGCGCATGACTGGTAACCGCCAGAACCAAATCGTGGTGATCAGGGTCCATTTCCTCAACTTTAGCTCCTAAAGACTTCCAAAAATTCGCCAAGTTTTGTGTTGCAATACTATTGGCTCCGTTCGGAGTTAAAAGGCACCATCTACTATCGAAAAGCTCAGCGAA
>CESJ01032523.1_pt1 | contig 15265 bp, 12 predicted proteins | sample 356311 | NCBI WGS metagenome assembly CESJ01 (sample SAMEA2621487, study PRJEB7988) | marine metagenome | biome: marine biome (ENVO:00000447); feature: surface water layer (ENVO:00002042); material: "saline water (ENVO:00002010), including plankton (ENVO:xxxxxxxx)" | depth 5 m
TGCGCCATTAATACCCGCACCGATAATAGCCACGTCAAAGGGTTCGTTTTTGAGCTGATCTATATTCTGTTTACGTAGTAACATTAGCAGAATCCATTCTATTAATATCGACACCTGCAACCTTCAGGCCATGAATTTTATGTTTGAGGTTCATTGTTCGCGCTCCCACCAAATGCAAGCTGTAATTGATCTGAAACGTCTTCGGTTTCGGTGGAACATATCCTAGTGAGTAACTGGCTGATTTTTTTGTAAATTTGACGGTTTTACATTTTTTAGCCATTAACAGCCTGGCCAAAGTGCATTTCATTTAGATCCTACTCCACCATCCTGTCAGGTGTCAGCCACTACACACATTGAAATTTTCGCTTCATCAAAATCATTACGGGCAAACTGTTCAACAATTCTTCCTCTTCGCATGACCAGTATTCGGTCACAGGCCTCCATAAGCTCTGGCAATTCGCTTGAAATAACCATCACAGAGACCCCTTCTTTGGTCAGGTCGTTAATCAACTGCCAAATCTGGGCTTTGGCGTTAACATCAACGCCACGGGTAGGTTCTTCAAACAGCAGGATTTTGCATTCTCGTGCCAGCCATTTAGCAATCGATACTTTTTGCTGGTTACCTCCTGACAGATTTTTCAATGGTGCTTTTGGATTACTGACCTTTATATTGAGCTTTTCTATTAGAATGTTTGCTAGGTTTTTTTGGCGCGCGTAGCTAAATAGGCCCAAATGGCTAAGGCGGTCGATGATTGACATCCCCGTATTGTCGTAGGTGGACAGGGAAAGCACCAAGCCTTCTTTCTTACGATCCGCCGGGATATAACCAATACCATGGCGTACAGCTTCCTCAGGTTTTTTTAACTGGATTAATTTACCATCTAACTTAATTTCTCCAGACGTGGCAGGCTTGATGCCAAACAAGGCCCGGACCAAATCTTCACAACCTGAGCCTAGCATGCCCGTCAGTCCCAAAATTTCACCACGATGGAGTCGTAGGTTGACGTTACAGAACCTTGGTGGATCATTCACACCAGTAAGCTCCAACTTTACCTGGTCAATTTTTTTATTACTGTTGTGATTGTCTGGTTTTACAAACGTGCCACCAATCATTTGATTGACAAGGTCACTTTCAATTAAGCCTTTGTTTACAAAATTTTTAGAAACCTTTCCATCGCGCATGACTGTAATTCGATCAGAAATTTCCAGTACTTCACTTAACTTATGCGAGATATAAACAATCCCGTGGCCAGCATCACGCAAGTGCCGAATTACGTCCATCAAGTCCTTCACTCGGTGATCGTTTAAAGCAGCCGTTGGCTCGTCCATGATAATAAATTTTGGCTTACTGGATAGCGCTTTACAGATTTCAATGACTTGCCATTCGGAAACGCCAAGAGTTTCTACCAGAACATCCGGGTGAATGTCTACCTGAACCTGTGCCAGAAGATCTATGGTTTCCACTCTCATACGTTTAAAGTCAACCAAACCCGAAGCAACCGTTGGTTCGTTGCCAATAAAAACGTTCTCTGCTACTGACATATTTGGACAAAGTGCAAATTCCTGATGCACTATTGCAATACCATGATTGCGGGCGGACAGTGGTGTAGTAATCTTGATGGAGTTACCATCAAGAAGAATTTCCCCGCTATCTACCCTCTGGCTTCCACTCAAAACTGACATCAGGGTCGATTTCCCCGCACCATTCTGTCCAACTAATGCGTGAACCTCACCCCTCTGTACATCAAACGAAACATCATCAAGCGCCAGAACACCCGGGTAACGCTTGGTGATATTCTGTACCTTCAGAACTTTGCTTAGACTGCCCTCAGAATTTAGGTCAGACACGTTTTGGTCAGTTTCTATCGAACTTGCGTTCATTTTAAATCCTTAGCTTGGAAAGAAGACGAATCCACTGGTCTATCGAAAATCATATCGTTCCAAGAGGCTCCTGTGGTCATCCATATCCTGTAAGACGTTGTGATAAATTCGTCTCCACAGGCCAAACATATCTTCATACATGGCATGCTGTTTTGCTTCCGGTTCTACAGTTTCCTTGATTCGCACGATGTCGGCTAGGGGTGAGATAGGGTCGCTGTATATTCCGGCCCCGACTGCCGCCAAAATTGCATCACCCAGTGGCGCAGCCTCACCGATATCCGGTACTTCCAGAGGGATGTTAGTGACATTGGCAGTAATTTGATTCCACAATCGGCTTTTCGTTGGGCCACCATTGAGAATCAGTTTATCAATTTTTACACCAGCATCTATGGCGACCTTGACGTTCGAATAAAGGTCAAACGCTACTCCTTCAATTAAGGCACGAATAAAGTGCGACCTTGAAGTGGTTGGTCTGATCCCAAAGAACATACCAGTTGCATTGGAGTTCCAGTTTGGCGCTAGCGTATTACCAAGATATGGGAAATACATTAACCCGTCTGATCCGGCAGAAACCTGCCCTCCCTGACTTGCAATAAGATCAAATACGTTCATCCCAGCTCTCTCAGCTATCAGACCTTCTGGGTCTGCAAACTGATCCCGAAACCATTTCAGAGAGGCACCTGTAAAGGCCATAGGAGCATCAAACATGGTCAATCCCGGCAGGACATGCGGCCATTTTAGGATACGATATTCTTCCACACGTTGCTCGGTTGGAATGATGATGCCGAGATTGGAACCAGTCCCCATGGAGTAGAACGCCTGTCCTGCGGCCCTGACACCAACACCTAGGGCTGCTGAACTAATATCGGTGCCACCAGCAACAACCACTGCCCCTTTCGGCAAACCAGTCTCTTCTGCAGCCTGAGAAGTAATCTGGCCAACCACTTCGTGCGAATGGTAGATCCGAGGGTATTTCTCAATTGGGATACCTATGGCCTCAGCAATTTCTGGATTCCAGCATTCATTCTGGTAGTTGTAGGGGTAAAAAAGACCAGCATCGCCAGTATTCATGGTAAATTCGCCACACATTTTGTATGTGCAGTAGCCTGATGGTGAAAGCAAGCAAGCCGTATCTTCGAAGTTTTTAGGCTCGTGCTTTTTCATCCACAAGGCTTTGGGCTCGATAAACCAAGGTGCAACACGGTTGCCGTTGTTGTAGTTGATCTTATGTTCGCCGACACGGTCACGAATCTCCTGGCACTCAACTTCCGAACGAGCATCCATCCAGATCATTGCCCGCCGAACAGGTTTGCCGTTTTTGTTAACCGGCAGCATTACCCCAACAAGGCCTGATAAGGCAACTCCGGCGATTTGATCAGCAAAATCACCTTGTGAGAGGCACTGTCTCACCGAGGATACGACAGCCTGCCAATAATTGTCAGCATCCTGTTCCGCGTATCCCGGCTTTGGGTGAAACAGTGGATGCTCATGTGAACCGTGCGCGACAATAGTGCCGGTGACGGTGTCCAAAATGGATGCTTTGACGTTGGTAGTACCAATATCGATACCTAAAGTAAGATTACCTGCCATGTTGTTAACCCCTTATTATAGTTATTGTGTTTTAAGTTGTTTGCTGTACTTTTACACGATGTTCTTGTGTGAAACGGTCGATCATGACCACTAGGATCACGATTCCTCCAATAGCCATGTTCTGGTACCAAGTGTTAAGACCCCACATATTAAATACATTCAGCATAGTTGAAATTACCAACGCCCCGAGAAAAGCGCGATAAGGTGATCCCTTTCCACCAGACAGGCTAACACCGCCAACTACTGCAAAAGCAATTGCCGTAAGTTCAAAACCATAAGCCAGAGGTGCATCAACCGACTGCAACCTTGAAGTAAACAAAATACCAGCAAGGCCAGCACAAAAACCGCTGACACCAAAGGTGAAAACTACCCAGAACCGTGTGTTGATACCTGCTAGGCGAGCAGCATTTTCATCTCCACCGATCGCCATCAGACGACGTCCTACAATCGTATAGCGCAATACTAGTATCGCTATCACTGTAACCAGTGCATAGACAAGAAACGAAAACGGGATTCCAAAAAACTGTAGCTTTCCGATCCAGGTGAAACTTGGCACCTGTAGGTAAAACGCCTGGCCATTAGTCAGAACAAAGTTTAGGCCGCGGAGAGCCTGCATCATTGCAAGCGTCATGATGAAAGAGGTGATGTGTCCATAAACAACACCGATACCACTAATAAGACCAATTATAGGACCAGTGATTAATGCAATGGCGATTAGGGCAGCTGCGCTTCCCACATAATTATTGCCACGAACTAGAGTGCGAAAGTTGAATATATCTCCAGCGAAATCCATAACACTGACACCAACGATCGGTGCGAATATCATCAATGCAGCCACAGAAAGGTCGATCCGTGCCACCAGCAACACAAATGTCATTCCCAAAGCCAGGACACCAGGCACTGCCATACTGCGCAGCAGGTTGGAAATATTTAACAGGGTAAGAAAATATTCGGATGTTACAGCGCCGATGATGACCATCGCTAGAAAGACAATCAACAGCGCATTTGCCATCAAAAAACTGGAGGTATTTACTCTAAGATTTTGAACTTTCTTCGGTTCTGCAGCGTCTTCGACGTGCCTCCTTGACTTCGTGCTCATGGCTTATCTTCCTTTCGGCCGTTGAGAAAGACAATCGAGACAATAATGCCTGCCACGACTAGCCCTTGAATATAGATGCTAACACCCAACAGGTTCAGTAGATTGTTCATTACACCGATGATGAGTGCGGCAATCAACGTCCCTTCAATGGTTCCACGCCCCCCAAAGAGAGATGCCCCACCAAGTACAGAGATGGCGATTGCTGTCAACTCATACCCCCCACCCATAGCGGGATCAATCTGCCCTAAACGGCCACTTTGCAGCAGGTTAGCAATGCCGGCAAACAGACCGCTGAGGGCAAAAACTAATACTTTGATTAGGCGAGTGTTTATGCCTGAAAGCTCTGCTGCACGAGTGTTAGAACCAACGGCATATAACTTGCGGCCAAACGAGAAAAACTTGACCAGTGACCAGACGCCTGCAACAGTAAGGAGAAAGATAATAATTGGCACTGGAAGGCCAAAAATTTTGCCCCGAGCCAGGAACATATAGAATTCAAGGTTAGTCGGATAGGCTGCCTGGCCATGGGAAATGACATTACCCAATGCTCGTGCAATCGCCAGTGTTCCTAATGTCATGATCAGAGATGAAACTCCAAAAATAGCCACTCCTACTCCATTGACTAGTCCTGCCAGTAGACCCGCACCAAGGGTTACAAAAATCACCACAGTCGACGAATCGCCATCGACAAACTGAGCCCCCACCATACCTGAAAACGCAGCAACAGAACCGACCGAGAGATCAATTTCTCCAGCAATCATCACTAAGGTCATACCTAGTGATATAATCCCAATCACGGTGATGGAACGAACCACATTTTGTAAATTATCAAAGCTAAGGAATGCGGGACTGACTAGGCTCGCGGTAAGAAGAAGTCCAAAAAAAAGTATTAGAAACCAGAAGGTTTCGCCTAATTGAAACCGCCGCTCTCGAGACCCTCGTGCTAAGTTATTCATTGCTTTATCCTATGATCGCCCCGAGTATCTCGCATTTAAATGTTCAAATTTATTTTCAGGCACAAATTTCGACATAAAATTTCACTTATTTGTTGCCTCTAAGTTGGCCATTTCGAACCATCGCAACCAACTTAGTAAGTCATGTACATAATTTGGTACAACGGTAAACAAAAATGGGGTAGTCAACCCAATAATTAGCTGTGGTGGCCATCTATTCCTTGAATTCCGAATACCTTATCCCTGACTGTCTCACTTTTACTAGACTCGCGTTTAGTGTTTGATTTTTGATATTCGTATCGTTTTGTCAGGAGTTAACAGTTTTTGTTACCATACGTATAACACAAAAAAATGCGTAGCGAATCCACAAGTGTTGGACTCACTACGCAAACTACTTTCGAGTACTTACCCTATTTTGGCTCTGGGCCATAAGCATATGGCCACTCGTCAGGCGTAACGGTGGTGATACCGTTGATAACCTGTTTGGTTTTGGTAATCATCGGCAGGTTAGGTGTTACGATTTGTTGTGGGGGTTTTTCAGTAAGACCTTCCTTGAAACCGATATGCTGCAGTGCAGCTCGAACACCAATACCACCCAGTAATGGGGTATATGGTACTACGACGTCCAGAATGCCTGACTGAACTGCATTGACGGTTTCTTTTGAATCATCATTCACAAGGAAGATGATTTTTTTGTTGCCCGGTGCACTATACAAACGGTTAGCTTCCAGCACCGCATCAAGAGCACCAAGGGCTTCTTCACCGCCAGTGTTGAAAATAACTTCGACGTCATCATGCGCTTGTAAGGCATCCCGAGTAGTCTCAAACGCTGCTTTTCTAGAACTGTTTGTATGGAATGATTCTAGAATTTCATAACCGTTGTGATCTCCAATTGCTTCAAGAAATGCACCTGTGCGCATAGCATCAGCTGTGCTGCCCAGTGGTTTCCGGTTCATGATTATCCCACCTTTTTTGCCCGTGACTTTATTCAAGTAAAGTCCTTGTTGCAGACCATTGGCATAAAAATTACCAAGAACTTCAGAACTGATTCGCGTTGAGGACGTTCTACGATCAAGACTGACAACAGGAATTCCTGCATCAATTGCTCGATCAACCGGCGGACCCATAGGTGCTTCGCGGGCTGGCCATAAGACAATTGCGTCAAATTTCTTAGCAATCCAGGTATCAATGAACTGCCCCATCTTATTATCGTCAAATTCAGCATCAAGAACTTCAAGTTTGACGTTGGGATGCAAATTAGCTTCAAATACCGCCGTATCGGCTAAACTGATCAGCCATGGGTGGTTCGCACCATGGAAGGCAAAACCAATGCGGTAGGTCTTGTCAGGGTTAAGCACTGGGCCTTCGGCCAAGGGGATGTAACTACTGAACGGTGCTTTAATAGGCAGACCACTGAGGGGACCTAAAAATTCGCGCCCCATGCCCACTTTCCAATCATAACCAAAACTCAGTTTTTCAACTGGATAAGAGTCAAGAAAGTCGCGGAAGCCATCTTCCTCAAATAATTTTCCCACCGCTGCATTTTTGAAATCCTTATTGGTTTTGCTGTTTTGGCTGATCAGGTCGTTGAGATGTTCATGTATTCCCCCCTCGCTGGCAATTGCCACGCCTGACAGACTCATCATTAGAGCAGTACCACAGATAGTAAAACTTTTTTTCATATTCATACCTTACATACCTCTTCTTATCTTATTTTTGAGTTTTTTTATAATTGGCGTATGGGCCAAATTTTTGAATACTCGAACAACTCCTCATCTGTTGAACTCCCAAATATTTCTTTCAACAAATGATTTGTATCAAGTTATTAGGACTTTAGTATCATATCTCGTCAAGTTGATATTAATAAAGTTCAAAGTTTGAATGGTTTGCATAGATTTGACATATGCCAAAATAAAGGCTTATTGAAGAGATCAAATAGATTAGAGTTGGTATAATATGGCTCAAACATGACTTTTGCATCAGTCACTTACCAATCATGCCTTTACGCTTAAGTAGGCAAACTGAGCGCATTTTGATGCCACATCAATGCCAGCTATTAGTGCTTTGACAACATATTTATCTTTTATAGGAAATCAATAACTAGTGGAATTTCGACCTCAAGTAGTATCCTTATTCACAATTCTGGCCTAGTACTATTTGCTTTTTGTGCAAAGATATTTTTGTTACATGTATCCCCTGATCTGCACTGATAAAACCGATAATACCTATGGTATTAGTAGATAAATGGGTTTTATCGTTTTTTTTCGCTGTGCCCTTTTCAAAGAGCTATAGAGATAAATCAGTTTTATCGGTGTAAATTGGGTGTATTGATTATTTTTCGTCTTTATCCGTTGCATTACATGGGGTGCTTAAACTAGTCGGTTGTGGGCCTTGTTGTTCCGCTGACTAATTTCTGCAAGTGGCCATGCTCGCACAGACAATCTAGCGCCACGTGGATTTGGTCCATCATTGTCAGACTATGCCAATTCTTTCTATTAATCCCACTTATACGAAATGGGATGGGCACACTGTGCAATTATTTCTCCAATGCCTTGGCGCTGCCAGTGGGGCCACTCATAAGTGCATACACTAGCCTAGGATGGCTTTCTAAGTATGCCCACCATGCCAAGGCCTCAGCAAGGCTGGGTAAAGTTATATGAGAATGCCTCAGGTATAAAAAAGTTCCAAAATCATTATTTTATAGGATAACAAGGCTGATTTTGAGTCTCTATAATAACGCTTGATACTATGGGTGGAGGGGATGTGGGGATGTGGGAATCTGAAACCAAGTTTTATAAGGCCGTATATCCGCACATAAGCATAAATTGACAGATTATGTGTACCAAAGCGTGTACCAAAAAGTTGATCCTTTTACCTAAATTTATGCTTATAGTCGCCTAAATTATATATTTGCTAATCCCACACAGCTATATCTGACGTGATAGAGAAAAACACAATAGCAATCCAAATAACTAACATATTTGCCGAATATGGTTCAGCATAAATAAAGATCACTAATTTTGCATAGTGATTCGCAAGAGCTTTTGCTCCCTGTAGGCGTTTCACTAGCTTTGATTCTTGTGGCTGACCACGTCACCCAAATTGCTAAACGGGAAATGTTTACGATGGTGTTGTCAAAACTGCAGTTGTTTTCAACAAGATATTTGTACCAAAGAGATAGTTTTTTTGCTTCCAACGGTATATTCCTGTAGATCTGAGGCACTACTATCAGAATAAGGTTGCTGGGGTTAATTTCTAGTGAAATTAATTTAAGGTCACAATATGAATTACACACAAAGAACTATTTCCTAATCTACATTTGAGCTTCCCATACTTTCAGAAATCTCTAAAAGTGCCTTGACCAGACGCTTTTCCTTTCTCTCACTGAGGCAGACGATGAAGGCTTCACTAAAGATATTGACATTTGCGATGCGGACAATCTTAAGTCCCGCATCCGGCCTGAATTCAGCTTCTGACATAATTCCAGCACCCAACCCAGCAATCGCGGCTTCACACAGAGTATCTCGGTCAACTTCCATCACCACGTTGGGCGTAACACCTTGTTTCTCCAGTGCAGCTTCAAAAACACGTCGAGTTTCCGAACCAGCCTCGCGCAGGATAAGATTGGAGCCCTCAAGTTCTTCAAGCTCAATCTGTTCTCTATTATACCAAGGGTGCTGTTTGCTGACTGCCAGAACAATACTCATCTTACTCAGCCGCCGCATGGTCAGGCCTGGATGAGGTTTAATATTCCCGACAACAGCAATATCAATCTTGAAATCGAGAAGCTGGTCAATAATGCTCTCGCTATTGCCACTTTTTAGTAAGATTTTTATGTTAGGGAATTTCTTACTGAATTGGGTAATAAGCTTCATGACGAAATGCGGGCCAACAGTCCCAACAATCAGATCACCGGCTTTGAAATTATTAGCCGACCCAAAAAGATCCAATGCTTCGTCTTCAAGTGCGAAAATCCGCATGGTCGTTTGGTGCAGTTTCTCACCAAGAGGAGTCAGCCGAATACCACGATGCAACCGAAAGGCAAGCTCTACATCGTAACGTTCTTCCAATTGCTTCAGTTGTGTTGTGACCGTAGGCTGGCTGATATTCAGGAGTTTTGCCGCATCGGTCACACTTCCGGTAGTTGCAACCGCGTGAAAAGACCGCATTTGGTTGAAGTTTATATAACGCACAAGGGCTCTCCAATTTTAATTGTTAAATAATAATACATGACATCTTATTTTAGTACAGCATGTGAGTACAAACACTTCAATATGGTGAGATGTTAGTTTGGAGTATGGATCTTTTATGACAATGACTCGGCATTGCCGACCAATGGGTACAGTAAATGTAAGAGGGACCGCAATGGAGAAAGCTGTTCTTCCATATCAGAAAGTTCACTTCGGGCTGTACGTCAGTCTAGGTGGAGAATCATCTGACGGGTCGCCTTCGCCAGGCGACTCTCAGCATTAGCGAATTCTAAAACGACGTTGTAATGGTGCCGATCTTCGATCCAGAGTTCCTGGGCATTTTGACCGGCTTGACAGGCAGCTTCTGCGTACCTGACCGTCTGTTTTTTGAAACCCTGAGTTTCTCCAGTACCACAGGCCACCAGTGCTAGTTTTAAATTTTCATCATTGGGACAGATAACGCTTAATGCGCGCGCTTGGTGGGTCGTTAGATCTAGTATCCGATTGTGGCTGGTCGATATAATAGGTTCTGGATCAAAGATTCCACTCAAAGCCATGCCACTTTGTACTGCAGGTTTGGAAATCCCAAAGGCAGTCCAATCCGTTCCAAGAACACTAGCTGCAAGAAGCCCTCCTGCAGAAAATCCACCGATATGAATGCGGTCATTGTCGATACCAAATAACCTAGCCCGGTCAAAGATACTAGCCACAGAAAGCTGAACTTCCGTCACTATATCAGCGACAGAGACTGCTGGAGCCAACTTATAATTCATGATGATAGTTGTAATCCCAAAACATGAAAAGGTGTTGGCTACAAAGGAACTTTCTGACTTGTCTGACGATCGCCAGAATCCACCATGCAGATATATAAAGCAAGGTCCGGGGCTCGTTCCTGAAGGGAATATATCAAAGGTCATATCCGTATGACTACCACAGGAAACATCTACGATACATTTTAGTTGGGAGCGGGTTGCAGCACTTTCCTTACGCCAGCGGGTTTTATATTCAGTATGCTCGGGATGGCGCGCTCGTAAATCGAACTCCCATTCGATTGAGGGGCAAATTAATTGGGGTTGCACTGGCAAAGTATATACGCTCAGAAGGTAATGACGGAGCGGACAGATTCACCACTCCGCATTAAATCAAATGCTGTGTTGATCTCTTCTACTGGCATTACGTGAGTAATAAGTGGATCAATCACAATCTTTCCCTCCATGTACCAATCCACGTATTTTGGAAGCTCGCTGCGACCCCGAACGCCACCAAAATAGCTTCCTTTCAGAGTCCGTCCATATCGAACCAGAACTGGAGGCAGCGATAATAGCTGATCAATCCCCTCCACCCCCATCAGAACACAGGTCCCCCATCCAACATGACAGCACTCCAGAGACTGCCGCATGACATCAATGTCGCCAGTAGCCTCTAAGGCAACGTCAACGCCTCCAGACGTCATATCCAGAATACATTCAACAGTTTTCCCCGCAATCTCTGTAGGATTGATAAAATGGGTTGCCCCCATAGCTATAGCGCTAGCCCTTTTTCCACTATTGATATCGACACCGATGATTTTGGTTGCACCGGCCAGGCGTGCACCTTGTATAGCACTGAGGCCGACTGCTCCAAGTCCAAAAACTGCTACAGTGTCACCCGGTCTGATGTCCCCATCATTGATCGCAGCACCAATCCCAGTTGTTACACCACAGCCAAGCAGGCAGATCTTGTCAAAGGGTGCATCGGAACGAATTTTGGCCAGAGCGATCTCAGGAACTACAGTAAAATTTGAAAATGTAGAAGTACCCATGAAATGATGTATTGCTTCTCCACACAGGGAAAACCGAGTCGAACCATCTGGCATTAAGCCCTTTTCTCGGGTTTTACGGATCGCCCAACACAGGTTAGTTTTGCCGCTTGTGCAATTGTGACAAGTGCGACATTCCGAACCATAAAGTGGGATTACATGGTCCCCAATCTCAAGATCGCGAACCTGCGCTCCTATACCACGCACGATACCAGCCCCCTCATGGCCCAAAACAGCAGGAAACCTGGCCTTGGAATTTTGTCCATCGAGCATGACTGAATCGGTGTGACAGACACCAGTGGCCATGATTTCCACCAAGGCTTCAGTAGGGCCAGGCCCAGCAACGTCAATTTCCAGTACTTCTAATGGCTGGTTAGCTGCAAAGGCAATTGCTGCTTTGGATTTCATTGTACTACCTCATTCATGAAGCTCGTGGGCGTTATGACTACGCTCAACATGATTCCTGAAAACTATTGATTAATAAACATTGTGGTAAAGAATGGCTCAAATTATTTTTGTTTTGAGTTCTGATAGTGAGTATTGAGAATAGATATCAGCTCAATTTTTATCCGTTAACAAAGATGACTTTTTAGCGCCAGCTGTATCTTTGGTTTTGCACAGACTTTGAAAATTACCCATAAAATGAATGCGCAATCGAACCAAATACGTTGATTAAGCGACAACCATTCCTAATCGTCCAATTCAATCTTTGAATGTTCCGTATACACTCCATCTATCACAAGCTTGATAGTCTATTTTTTTCCATTTAGTCTTTTCCTATGTCAACTATTTAAAACATGAATTGGAACAAACTTATCCCTCCGTTTATGATAAGTTCCGTTATATCGCAAGACCAAAGCAGCGAAATTAAAGCTTGTTGGGAGCACGCGCAGTTATGAATAGTTACGAATGGGGTATTGAGAAGATAGATATCATCTCGAAAAAAGATTTGAAAAAGTTTATGGCTAGGAATAATAAAATTGGTTTAATCCGCCTTTTCATACATTTAGGAGCAATTACTGCAACCGGATATTTTCTGTACTTGACAATGTTTACTTGGTGGTGTGTTCCACTGTTGCTTCTACAGGGTATATTTATTGCCTTTCTCTTTGCCCCAATGCACGAAGCATGTCACAGCAGTGCTTTTCGAACTCGATCTCTGAATGTTTTAGTGGGTCGTTTTACAGGGCTTATTATGCTTCGCCCGTTTTTCTATCTCAAATACCGACACATGGCACATCATACGTATACCCAGCATCCCTTAGGTGACCCCGATCGTGTAGACTTTCCACGCAGCATATCAGAATATTTGACGAATCTTTCTGGGTACAATATCTGGCTTCGGATGCTGAAGAACATATACAGCCAAATGCTTGGTCGTTTCACTGAAGAAGAGCGGGCGTTCATTCCAAAAAACGAGCTTCACTCCGTTGTTATTGAAGCTCGTATCATGATTTTAACTTACACCATTGTCATGGTTGTCTCTGCCTACTTTCAAAGCGGGCTGGCGCTTTACCTATGGCTTTTACCTCGGGTACTTGGAGAACCAGCCCTTCGGGCCATGCGCATGATTGAACACACAGGAATGGCTGAGTCACCTAATATGCTGGAAAATACGCGTACCACGAAAAGCAACATATTCATTCGATTCTTTTACTGGAACATGCCTTTCCACGCAGAGCACCATTTATATCCGTCGGTTCCATTTCACGCACTACCTCGACTACATACATTAGTCAAAAGCCATTTGAAGGAAGTCGCTCCGGGAATTTTTAGAGTACATCTCTCAATTCTGAAAGAAATGCAGCGCAACCGCAACCAAATAGTGGATGTGGAGTTCCCTACGATATGAATACTAGAATTTTCAATGGCGCTTCTGCTCAATGTGTGTCACTCGCCCTGATCTCGCTGGTGAAAATTGCTAGGGCTCTTTATAATGGAGCCATGTAACTATGTAATCATCGGTGCTGGGCAAGCTGGATGCCGAGCCGCCATTGCCCTTCGCGATGCCGACCCTGATGGAAGAATCATCCTGATCGGAGCTGAACCTCATCTACCATACGAGCGTCCAGCACTCTCTAAAGGGGTTCTAACGGGAGCTGTATCGCCACAGTCCATTATTATCAAGAAGAAAGAACAGCTTGATAAATTTGCTATTGAAACGCATTTAGGCCACTCAGTTGAACAGATTAATTTAGGAAAACGCAAAGTTGTGCTAGATGATGGCCGCAGCTTTCGATTTGACAAGCTGATGTTAGCAACAGGGTCCCGGGTGCGGCGCTTAACAGTTTCTGGCGTTGAACTCCCTCATATCTATTCTCTGCGCACGGTAGACGATTGCATGGCTCTTTCAAAACGTCTGGCAGAATGCCGACATCTTGTCGTAGTCGGAGCGGGGTTTATCGGGCTTGAAGTTGCAGCGTCTGCACGGCAACGTTTTGGTTGCGAGGTGACGGTCGTTGAATCTGGCGCTGGTGTTTTGCAAAGAGGAGCGCCAGATGAGTTGCGCACTTCAATTTATACCCTACACCGCTCAAAGGGCATCAAGTTTCTATTTGGCGACGTAGTATCGGCGTTTGAGGGTAACGGTATTATAGAGCGTGTAGTACTGACATCTGGCAAGATTCTGCATACAGATTGCGTCGTTATCGGTATCGGTGTAATACCTGAGACTGATTTAGCCGCACGGGCTGGCCTTGAAGTAAAGGATGGCATCGTAGTCGATGATTTTGGCGAAACATCTCAACCTGGGATCTTTGCGGCTGGAGAGGTGACTAATCACCTAAATTGTTTCCTCAAGACAAAGGTAAGAATAGAATCTTGGCAGATTGCTCAAAACCAATCTGTAGTTGCCGCAAACAATATGTGTGGTTTGGGTAGCTCATATAACGAAATCCCATGGTTTTGGACAGATCATTTTGACAATAATTTTCAGCTGATTGGAGATACAGGGCCCACGCTTAAACGGGTGACCAGACTCTACGGTGAGGTTCTCCAATCCACTACATTCTATATAGATAAGGGGATAATCGTCGGTGCCCTGTGTATTAATTCTGGTAAAGACATCCGATTAGTCCGTGAGGCGATCAGGAGGGGCATAAATATAACTCAAGAACAGCTAGCAGATCCGACTATCAAACTAAAACTCCATTTAACTCCGCATTCGGTTCAAGCGTGACTAACTCCAGGATTAATGTACTCAAAAAAAATCTGATCAAACTGATTAGATACAAAGATAATGGCATAGAAAATGACAGATGATACATGGGTGGAAGTGGCTGAAGTTGGTGAAATAGATAACGAAGAGGCTATCAGAGTCGAGGTCGGCGGCAGATCTGTAGCTTTGTATTTTGTTGAAGGTAACTATTACGCAACAAATGACATTTGCACACACGAATTCGCCCACCTTTCAGATGGTTATATAGATGGAACAACAGTAGAATGCCCGCTGCATCAAGGCGTTTTTTGTCTTAAGACAGGCAAAGCCCTTCAGGCTCCAGTTGAGAAGGATGTGCCCATTTTGCCGGTTAGAATTATTGGTTCGAAGATTTTTGTGCAGTCAACTAATTAGTAGAAGTGACGAAAACGGTTCATTTTAACCAAAGAGTTTTAGTAACAGTAATTGTCGGAAAAAACGACGATTGAACCAATAGCAATCACAACAACATTGTTTAAAAATCAAGAACGAGCATTATTAACATACTCTTGTAGTTTTTCTTCTGCCTCAATGCCAAATAATATCTCACAGGCCTCT
>CESJ01054824.1_pt1 | contig 15257 bp, 12 predicted proteins | sample 356311 | NCBI WGS metagenome assembly CESJ01 (sample SAMEA2621487, study PRJEB7988) | marine metagenome | biome: marine biome (ENVO:00000447); feature: surface water layer (ENVO:00002042); material: "saline water (ENVO:00002010), including plankton (ENVO:xxxxxxxx)" | depth 5 m
AATTGCATTTGGAATAACACTTCCAAGAAGTGCATCGATGCTTCCATCTTCTGCCGCATTTCTGCTAAAAGTACCAATAAAATGATAGCTTAGAAATAATATTAATGAAACTACCATTGGAAGTCCAATACCACCTTTTCTAATTATTGCACCAAGTGGAGCACCTACAAAAAATAAAATTAAAGAAGCAAAACCTAAAGCATACTTATCATATAAATTTGATTTATGAAGGTTAACTATTTTTTCTTTAATGAAGAAATTATCTTTTTGATTTAATAAAACCTGAATATGACTGTTTGTTAAATTAAGAGATTCATTTAACACGTCAAATTGTTTATTTCTTGGATAATCTTTTAGATGGGTATTGTAGTTTGTATATAAAACAGAATCTTTGTAACTGTTATCCATTCTAACATTTCTTATAAAATTTGTAATACCAGTTCTTGCATAAAAATTTTTCGCAAAATTATTATATCTAAACACTAAGTTTTTTGACAACGAATCGATACTGAAATTCAATTGAGAAATATTTTGCATTCTGTAAGTATTACTAAATCTTTCATCATCAAAATCAACTTTATTAAACTCTCTTAAATCAATGTTCATAATATGTTTCTCAAAAGAAACTAAAGTGTGAGGAGAGATTTGTTTATTAGGTCTTCTACTTTCAATTTCTTCATATCGCTTACCGTTATTTAATACAAGTTGTAAAATTTCACTTGATTCTTGACTTTTTAACTCACCTGATTCAGCTTTTATAACCAAAGTGTTTCTAGAATTGAAATTATTTTGATGAATGATAATGTCTTCAAGCAAATTATTGTCTGGTCCATATTTTCTTTCAACTTTAATATTCATATTATTAATATCGCTAAAAACTCCTTCGGAGATAGCTAAAGCTGGTTTTAATTTAGCTAAGTTTTTTCTAAGATTATATGATTTAAATTCTGCATATGGAATTAAACTATTAGCTATAAAGAACATTCCAATACATAATATTACATTAACTATTATAAGACTTCTCATTGCTCTAAATAATGATAAACCAGATGATTTAATAGCAGCTAACTCATATTGTTCAGATAAATTACCAAAAGTCATTATAGAAGCTAATAAAACTGTTAGTGGTATTACTAAGGGAAGTAGTTTAGGTGAATAAAATAAAAGAAACTTAAAAATTATTTCAAAATCAATTTCTTTTCCAGCTAAATCGTCTATAAAGACCCATATTATTTGAATTATAAATATAAACATCAAAATAAAGAAGAAACTAAAAAATATTTTTAGATAAGATGTTAGTATATAACGATCTATAATCTTCATTTTATAATTTTTCTATATAATAACCTTCATAGTTATTTTCATTAAATATGAAAATATCTTGCTCAAAAACAGGATCAAATGTGATAGAATTTACGTTAAGAATCGTCTTTGTTTTGTTTTTGCCAATTTCTACAAGCTTTGAAATAGTATTGTTTGAGATATCAATACCTAGAAGTAAATAATTGATGTCAGATTCTGAATTACTAGGAATTAACTTTACAAACTGAATTTTTTTATTGAAATCTGAATGAAGTTTGTCCCATAATATTAGATAACCTTCTCTGTAAAAATTTAGTAGCTTGGATGGTTTTATTGTTTGATCTTCACTTTCTTCAATATTAGAAATTATAACTTCTTCATTTTCTGAAACTATTGAATATATGTTAGTCCCGTCACAAATCTGAGTAATACCCATAAAATTCAACAAATAGTTATCACCTTTAATGGTTACCGTTCCATCTGCGTCTTGATTAATTCCTTCAAGTTTATTTTCGAGAGTATATTTGAACTCAATTCTATAGCTTTCAGCTATATCAATTTTCTTTGAAACCTTTGATAATAATTTTTCAGCTCTAGGGTCATTTTGAGCATTTACATTAACGCTAAAAATTAGTATTAAAATTAACAGATACTTTTTCATTATTTACTTTTTTTCACTTTCTAATATACTGTTAAGTGATGCTAAGTCTGATATCAATACTTCTCGTGCTTTACTTCCTTCAAATATACCAACTACACCAGCAGCTTCTAATTGATCAATTATTCTACCTGCTCTATTATAACCTAACTTCATTTTACGTTGCAATAATGATGCTGAACCTTGTTGTGCAATTACGATAATTTCTGCAGCTTCTCTAAATAATACATCTCTATCTTCAATATTATTATCTAAAGAACTTGAACTTTCTTCACCAATGTATTCTGGTAATTCATAAGCAGTAGGGTAGGCTTTCTGCGAACCGATAAAATCTGTAATTTTATTTATTTCCGGAGTATCTACAAAGGCACATTGAATTCGTACCAACTCATTTCCTTGGGTATATAACATATCACCTTTACCAATTAGTTGATCTGCACCACCACTGTCTAATATTGTTCTTGAATCAATTTTTGATGTAACTCTAAAAGCTATTCTTGCAGGAAAATTTGCCTTAATAATTCCAGTTATAACATTTACAGATGGTCTTTGAGTTGCAATAATTAAGTGAATTCCTACAGCTCTAGCCAATTGTGCCAATCTTGCAATTGGAGTTTCAACTTCCTTTCCTGCAGTCATAATTAGATCTGCAAATTCATCAATAATTAAAACTATATAAGGAAGAAAAACATTTCCAGAATCTGGATTTAATTTTCGTTGTTTAAATTTAGAATTGTATTCTTTTATGTTTCTACAAAGTGCATTTTTCAGCATTTCGTATCTATTATCCATTTCTATACATAACGAATTTAATGTTTTAATTACCGCTTTATTATCTGTTATGATTGCCTCATCTGTATCAGGAAGTTTAGCTAAATAATGTCTTTCAATTTTATTAAACAATGTTAACTCAACTTTTTTTGGATCAACCAAAACAAACTTAACTTCTGAAGGATGTTTTTTATAAAGAAGTGATGTTAAAACTGCATTTAACCCAACTGATTTACCTTGACCAGTAGCTCCAGCCATTAGTAAATGGGGCATCTTTGCAAGATCAACAACATAAGTTTCATTACTAATGTTTTTCCCAAGAGCAATTGGAAGTTCCATTTCAGCTTCTTGGAAATTCTTCGAAGCCAATACAGATTTCATAGAAACAATAGTTGAGTTTTTATTAGGAACCTCAATTCCAATAGTTCCTTTTCCTGGTATTGGTGCAATAATTCTAATTCCTAAAGCTGCTAATGATAATGCAATATCATCCTCTAAATTTTTAATTTTTGATATTCTAATACCAGCTTCTGGAATAATTTCATAAAGTGTAACAGTTGGTCCAATTGTAGCTTTTATTTGATCAATTCCAATCTTATAGTTTTTAAGAGTTTCAATTATTTTTTCTTTATTTTCCTCTAACTCTTCTTCATTTATTGTTATAACTCCACCATTATTGTATTCGTTCAGTAACTCTATTGACGGAGTTTTATAATTTTTTAATTCTAATGTATGGTCGTATTCTCCGAATTTTTTTACTAATCCTTTAGCTATTGCATCTTCATCTAATATTTCTTCCTTTTGGTTATTTTCAATTTCAATTTTAATCTCATTGTCTTCATTTTCTGTTGGTTTACTGTTAGCAACACCTTTATAAGATGAGAAGTTTTCTATTGTAGGTTTTAAATCTTCACTTTTAATATTAAACTTAGATTTAGTCTCTAAAACATTGTTTTTAATTGGAATATCAACTTCGATTACTTTATTTTCAACGTTATCAATTATCTCTTTTTTAACTTTAGGATATAACTTTTTTAAAAAATCTAAAATCTTTTCAGGTGTTACTTTTAACCTTACTACAATGTAGGTTAGTAATCCAAAAATTAAAATTAAAATTGTACCTATATCTCCAATGTAAATTTTTAAAAATTCATTGACTTCGAAGCCAATACTTCCTGAGTAAATATAATTAGTAGAATAAAACCCAAAAAATAGTGAAAACCATAGCATTATTAATATTCCCCAAAACCATCTTTTATAAAGTTTTCCTAAATCTGCATTTACAAATAATGTTAAACCTGAAATAAAGAGCAATAGCGGAAAAATAAAAGAAGAAATGCCAAACATCAAATAAATTAATAAATGAGATATTAGAGCACCAAACTTACTAGCGATGTTTACTGAATCTGCTCCTTTATCAAAAAACAAAGAGAGTTCTGATTGGTCAGCTCTCCATGTTCCGAAATAAGAAGATAAAGAAGAAAAGATAATAATGGAAATCAATACTAAAAAAACTCCAAACATTATTTGTTGAGTTCTTGTCAATGAAAAATATCCTTTTAATTTACTTTTAGATTTAGACATAAGAGATGTTTTACAAAAGTAAATATTTATAATTAATATTATTAGGCATTTTTAACCTCTAGTTTCTTGATTTTATAATTTAATCCAGCTACAATTAATGTCATAAAGAAACTTAACCAGTTGAATATAGCGTAAAAGAAGTAATCTAAAACACTTACTCCTAACACTCCAGACTGATATGCTCCACAGCTATTCCATGGAATTAAAACAGATGTTACTGTTCCAGTGTCTTCAAGCGTTCTACTTAAATTTTCAGGTGCTAAATTTTTCTCCCTATAAGCTCTTTCAAACATTTTTCCTGGAATAACTATAGCTAGATATTGATCGGAAGTAGTTAGGTTTATTGCTAAACAACTTCCTGCTGTACTTGCAAATAAAGAAAAAGTTGATTTACCTAAATTCAATAATGATGTTGTTATAGTTTTTAATGCACCAATAGATTCCATTACTCCTCCAAATACCATTGCACTAATTACTAACCATATCGTATTCATCATTCCTAACATTCCTCCGCTTACAAACAGGTCATTTAGTTCTGAATTTCCTGATTCTACGTTGGTGTCTACAGTAATTGAATTAATTATTGCACTGTAAGCTCCTTCAAAGGTTAATGAATTTGAATTAGATAACTGTATTAAAATATCTTGTTGAAATATTAAGGCAAAAATTGCACCCAACATTGTTCCAGTAAATAAAGCTATTATTGGAGGTGTTTTTTTTATTATTAATATAATTACAATTAATGGAACAATAAAAATTAACGGAGTTATATTAAAAGTTTGATTAATTGCTTCAAGTAAAATAGTATTATCAGTAGGTCCTGATGAAACCATATAGAAATTTAATATTACAAATATTATAAGACTGATAGTAATAGTTGGAATTGTTGTTATAGTTAAATATTTTATGTGAGTAAATAAGTCAGATCCTGAAATTGCTGGAGCAAGATTTGTTGTATCACTTAATGGCGATAATTTATCACCAAAATAAGCTCCTGAAATTATTGCACCAGCAGACATTTCTACTGGAATTCCTATAGCTTTAGAAATTCCAATTAGAGCAATTCCAACAGTAGCAGAAGTAGTCCAGCTACTTCCAGTTGCAACAGAAATTATTGCACAAATCACTAAACATGCAGGAAGAAAAATTGATGGGTGAAGAATATTCAAGCCATAATAAATCATTGAAGGTATTATTCCACTAATTAACCATGTTCCAGATAATGCGCCTACAAATAATAAGATTACTATGGCACCAGTAACTGATTTTAAATTTTCAGCAACTTGATTCATCATGTCACTAAATTTAAAACCTTTAAAAATTCCTAATCCAATTCCAGCTGAAGCTCCAACAAGCAATATGAACTGGTTAGAACCGCCCATAGCATCATCACCATAGACGTAAACATTGAAGGATAAAAATATAATTAGAAGAATTATTGGGAATAAAGATTCATTTAAAGATAAATTAATTTTTCTCTGATTTGATTTATCTATTTTTGTCATATAGCTAATATATAATTAGTTCAATTAAAAATTTAATTTAAAGTCATTGATTTATGAAATAAATTAAAACATTTGTATTTTTGTTAAAAAAAAATAAATGGATCATTTTGATGTTGTTGTTATAGGTTCTGGACCTGGTGGATATGTTTGTGCTATAAGATGTGCACAGTTAGGTATGAAAACTGCTATTATTGAAAAATACAACACTTTAGGTGGCACATGTTTGAATGTTGGATGTATTCCTTCTAAATCATTATTAGACTCTTCTCATCATTATCACGAAGCCGTACATAATTTCTCAACTCATGGAATTGAGATTGATGGCTCTATTAAAGTGGATTTAAATAAAATGATTTCTAGAAAGAATTCAGTAGTTGATCAAACTACAAAAGGTATTGATTATTTAATGTCAAAAAATAAAATTAAAGTCTATAATGGAATTGGCTCATTTGAAAATAATGAAACAATAAATATTGATTCCTCTGAAAAAATAAAGTTTAATAATGCTATTATTGCTACCGGCTCTAAACCAATTTCTTTACCATTTGCCAAAATAGATAAAAAACGAATTATTTCATCAACTGAGGCTTTAAAATTAAATGAAATACCAAAAAAACTAATAATTATTGGAGGGGGTGTGATAGGGTTGGAGCTAGGTCAAGTTTACAATCGTCTTGGTTCTGAAGTATCAGTTATTGAGTATTCTGATAAAATAACTCCTTTTATGGACGGAGCTGTTTCTAAAGAGTTGTTAAGAATATTCAAAAAGCAAAAAATTAAATTTTATTTATCTCATAAAGTAACGTCTGTTAAATCAGAAGATGATTTAGTAAAGGTCATTGCTGAAGATTCTAATGGAAAAAATATTTCGTTTGAAGGAGATTATTGTCTTGTTTCTGTTGGAAGAAAACCTTACACCGATGGACTAAATTTAAGTTCGGTTGGAATTAACACCAATAGTAAAGGTCAAATTGAAGTAAATGATAAGCTTCAAACAAATGCTGATAACATATATGCTATTGGAGACGTTATTAAAGGACCTATGTTAGCTCATAAAGCTGAAGAAGAAGGTGTTTTAGTCGCTGAGATATTAGCAAATCAAAAACCACACATCAATTATAATTTAATTCCAAACGTTATTTATACTTGGCCAGAAGTCGCATCTGTAGGTAAAACTCAAGAACAATTGTCTGAAGAAGGTATTGAATTCAAAACTGGACAATTTCCAATGAGAGCATTAGGTAGGTCAAGAGCTAGTATGGATATTGATGGTTTTGTTAAGATTTTAGCAGATAAAAAAACTGATGAAATTCTTGGTGTTCACATAATTGGAGCTAGAGCAGCTGACTTAATTGCAGAAGCCGTTGTTGCTATGGAATTTAGAGCCTCAGCCGAAGATATTTCTAGAATGAGTCATTCTCATCCGACTTATGCTGAAGCTATCAAAGAAGCTGCATTAGCTGCTACTGAGAATAGAGCGCTTCATATCTAGTTTAAGACCTTTTTCATTTTTAGATTTATTTCTTTTAAACATAAATTACTTATGCCTCCTTTTAAAGTATGGTTGAAATCTTTTTTTGGTAAATAATTATCATTTTTGATATCGTCTGATATTTTTAAATATGCATCTCTAAATGAATATCCTTTATTTACCATTTCATTTAAATTTTCAACAGAAAATACATATTTGTATTTTTCATCATCAAGAATATTTTTTCTAATATTAATTTTTTTGATTGAAAAATTTAATATTTCTAAACAGTTTTTTATTTCAATAATTGATTCAATTATTTTCCCTTTAAATAATTGTAAATCTCTATGATACCCACTAGTTAGGTTTATTGATATAGTATTGAATTCATTAATTAAAGATTGAATAACATTACATTTCCCTCTAATTAATTCAAATACATCTGGATTTTTTTTATGTGGCATTATACTAGATCCAGTTGTAATTTCATCTGGAAAACTTATAAAATTTAATTCTTGACTCATATAAAAACATATATCAGCTGAAAATTTTGATAATGAACTTGCTAAAGAACCTATTGCGATAGCTACTGACTTTTCAACTTTTCCTCTGTTCATTTGGGAAGAAATTACATTATATTTCAATTCATTAAACCCTAGCTCTTTAGTAGTATAATCTCTATCTATTTTAAAAGAACTTCCATATCCCGCTGCACTTCCTAATGGGTTTTGATCATTAATTTGAAATGCTGTATTTAAATACAACACATCATCTATCAAACATTCTGCATATGACGAAAACCATAATCCAAATGATGAAGGCATAGCAACTTGTAAATGTGTATATCCAGGAAGTAAAAGGTTTTTATTTTTTTCTGCTAATTCCATCAAAGTATCAAACAAACACTTAGTTAAATGTTTTATTTCACATATTTCATTTTTTAAATAAAGTTGTGTTGCTACTAACACTTGATCATTTCTGGATCTACCTGTATGTATTTTCTTTCCAACTTGACCTAGCTTTTCTATAAGGAGGGATTCTATTTTAGAATGAATGTCTTCAAATTCATCCTCAATTATAAAGTTTTGATTAGTAATCTCATTAAGTATAGTATTTAGCTCATAAATTATATTATCAAGTTCAATATTATTTAAAATATCTATTCTATTTAACATTTTTGCATGAGCAATTGTAGCTTTAATATCGTACTCAGCTAAGTACATGTCATATATTCTGTCTTTTCCAACAGTAAATTTTTCAATCTTTTTATTCAATTTGTCATCTTTGTTCCAGAGTTTCATGATTTATAGTATTTTATTTAATAGTCTAATATATTTTGGAATAGCATCGTTTATTTCATCAACAAAGATATATTCATCAGCACTGTGAGACCTTAATGAATCTCCAGGTCCTATTTTTATTGATGGAAACGAAATCTTTGATTGATCTGATAGAGTAGGAGATCCATACTTTTCAATACCTATCTCGTTTGCCGCTAATACTATTGGGTGATCAATTGAAATAGATGATGAATTAAGATTTAATGATCTTGGTATTATATCGCAAGGAGAATTTTTTTTTAAAATTCCATAAATTTCTTTGTTTGAATAACAATCGTTGACTCTAACATCAAGAACTAGTTCTAGTTCAGATGGAACTACATTATGCTGATTTCCAGATTTTATTTGAGTTACAGTAGCTTTAACATCTCCTAAAGAATTAGATGTTTTTTTAAATTTTAATTTATCTATCCAATTCAATACTTCGATTGATTTTATAATAGGATTATCAGTGTTTTTGTGTGCAGCATGACTAGAAGTCCCTTTTACTTTTAAATCAAAAACTATTAATCCTCTTTCAGCTACAGCCATTTTCATTAATGTAGGTTCTCCAATTACTGCAAAGTCAATTTTTGGTAGTTTAGGAATTATTGAAGTAATTCCATTATCTCCAGAGCATTCTTCCTCTGCAGAAGCTAGGATTATTATATTGTATTTTAAATCTTTTCTGTTATAATAATATGTAAAAACCCCAATTAATGAAACTAACGCTCCGCCTGCATCATTACTTCCTAGTCCATAAAGTTTGCCATTTTTTATATAACTCTTAAAAGGATCATTTTTATAACCCTTGTTAGGTTTAACAGTATCGTGATGAGAATTAAGTAATAATGTTGGTTTTTTTGAATCAAAAAATTTGTTAAATGCAAATACATTATTTTTAATTCTTTTAAATTTAATATTATTTGTTTTAAACCAGATTTCTATTCTTTCAGCTGTTTTATTCTCTTGAAAAGAATATGATTCTATTTCTATTAAATTTTTTAATAATTCTATTACACTGTTAATTAGTTTGTTCATTATAAAATTATTTTTGTACAATCTTCTGTTGTATTGATGATATTTTGATCACCAATATATATGTTACTTACTCCGTTATCTAAAGCATGAAAACAATTTTCGATTTTAGGAATCATTCCATCTATAATAATGTTGTTTTTAATTAACTGTAAATAATCAATCTTTTTAATAGTTTTTTTTATGGTTAAATTATTGTTTTTAGTAACTAATACACCAGGTTTGTCAAAACAATATTTAAGAGTAATATTATAATATTTAGACAATTTTATAGAGATTTCAGATGCAATACTATCTGCATTAGTATTCAACAATTGTCCATTTCCATCATGAGTTAGTGAACAAATAATTGGAGAAATATTTAACTTTAACAAATGTTTTAAAAAATTGCTGTTAATTCTAATAATATCTCCAACCAGTCCATAATCAATGTCTTTTTTCTCTCTGATTTTTGATGTAACTACATTACCATCTGCACCACTAAGACCTATTGAATTACACTTGAATTTTTGAAGAGTGGCTACTATTTTTTTATTAATTAGTCCTGCGTAAGTCATCACAGCAATATCTAATGAATTTTGATCTGTTATTCTTCTTCCATCAATAATTTTAACTGGGATTCCAAGCTTAATCATGTAATTAGATGCTATTATTCCTCCACCATGAACTAATAGTTTTAATCCCTTTATTTTAGAAAAAGATTTTAAAAATTCATCAAATAATTTCATATCATTTAAAATTCCTCCTCCAACTTTTACAATTGTTAATTTATTTTTCATTACTAATTAATTCTTTTAATATAGTTTGAGTTGCATACGTTCTGTTATTAGCCTGCTGAATAACAAGTGATTTGTTAGAGTCAATTACTGAATCTGAAACGACAACATTTCTTCTAACTGGAAGACAATGCATAAAAAAAGCGTTATTTGTTAATGACATATGTTTTTCATTTATCATCCATGAATCATCATTTAAAAGTACTTTACCATAATCATCATAACTAGACCAGTTTTTAGCATATATAAAATCAGCATTTTTGAATGCCTTATTTTGATCATGAACTATATCAATTCCTTTTGTTATTTCAGAATTTAGATCATATCCTTTTGGATTAGTTATAGTTAGATCGTAATTATTAATCTTACACATTTTTATAAATGAATTTGCAACTGCATGGGGAAGAGGTTTTGGATGTGGAGCCCAGGTTAAAACAATTTTAGGCTTATTAGTTTTTTTATATTCATTAATTGTAACAGCATCTGATAGTGCTTGGAGAGGATGTGCTAAAGCACTTTCTAAGTTAATAACTGGGACTGAAGCATACTTTACAAAAGAGTTAATAATTTTATCACATAAGTCAATCTTTTTATTTTTTAGTTCTGCAAATGCTCTTATTCCGATAATATCACAATATTGAGATATGACTCTAGCTGCGTCTTTAACATGTTCAGCTTTAGTTCCCGACATTACAATGTTTTCGTCAAATTCAAGTTGCCATCCATCATCTTTAAAATTCATTACTATAGATTTAAACCCCAAGTTATTTGCAGCTTTTTGAGTACTTAATCTTGTTCTAAGACTTGGATTAAAAAAAATTAATCCTAAAATTTTATTTTCTCCGATGTGATTATAATTATTTAATTTATTCTTAGACTTAATTATTTCTTCTAATAAATAATTATAATCTTCTATATCATTTGCGTTTATTAAGTTTTTCATGATAATTCAATTTTAAGAGCATTATAAAGTATATCTATATGTTTTTTTTTGATATTTAAAGGAGGAAGAATTCTTAACAGATTCTTATTTGCACTTCCACCCGTAAAAATCTTATGTTTAAAAATTAGTTTTTTTCTTAGTTCAGCCGCTTCAAAATTAAACTCTAAACCTAACATTAAACCTCTGCCTTTTATTTTTTTGACAGATTTAATTGTTGATATTTTTTCTTTAAAATATAATTCAAGTAATTTTGAATTATTCACTAATTTTTCATTTTTTATTATATCTAAAACAGATATTACAGAAGTACATGCAAGATGATTTCCTCCAAAAGTGGTCCCTAACATTCCAAATTTAGATTTTATATGATTTTTAATCAATACACCTCCAACTGGAAAACCATTCCCCATTCCTTTTGCAATAGATATAATGTCTGGTTTTATATTATGTTTTTGAAATGCAAAAAAATCTCCAGTTCTTCCAAATCCAGATTGAACTTCATCTGCAATTAAACATGTATTGTGAATCTCACAATGCTTAGAAATATATTGTATAAAGTTTGTTTCAGGTTCATCAAGACCTCCAACTCCTTGAATTGATTCAAAAATTACAGCACAAACATCTCCTTTACTTATCTCTTTTAAAAACATTTCTTTATTGTTAAAATCAAGAAATGTAACATCTATTTTCTTATTTAGTTTTGATTTGATTTGGTCATTATAAGTAACACTTAATGAAGCATTACTTCTTCCATGAAATGAATTTTTAAATGCAATAATTTTAGATTTATTAGTATGAAATGATGCTATTTGTAGTGCATTTTCATTTGCTTCTGCACCACTGTTAGTCATAAAAAGGTTATAATTTTTACAATTTGATTGCTCTAGAATTTCATTTGCAACTTTTTTTTGCAAATCATTAATTATATAATTTGAGTAAAAACCAATTCTATTTAACTGATCAGTTAAGTCCTTTACATATTTAGGATGACTATGTCCGATTGATATTACTGCGTGACCTCCGTATAGATCTAAGTATTTATTTCCTTTGTTATCATATACATAACACATTTTAGCAAGTGATGGTGTTATATTATACAATGGGTAAACGTTGAATAAACTCATTTAAATGATATATTAATTAAAAAATTGATGACTTAAGTTTTAAACCCTCTGTCTCATTTAATCCAAACATTAAGTTCATATTTTGTATAGCTTGTCCTGATGCACCTTTTATTAAATTGTCTATAATTGAGGTAATTAATAATTTCCCATCTATTATTGATAGATGAATAATGCATTTATTAGTATTTATTACTTGTTTTAAACTGATTTTGTTCTTAGAAATAATTACAAATGGATCATCACTGTAGTATTCATTATAAATTTCTTTTACAGCACTTATTTCGATTTTACAATCAAAATAACTTGTACAAAATATTCCTCTGGTAAAGTTTCCTCTAACTGGAATGAAATTTAATTTATATTTTTTATTAGAAGTTTTATTAAATGAATAATTTATTTCATTTAGATGTTGATGATTAAACTCTTTGTAAGATGAAATATTATTATTTCTCCAACTGTAATGTGTAGTGTTTTTTGGAATTATTCCAGCTCCGGTGCTACCAGTTATTGCGTTTGAATGTATTTCACTGTTTATAATATTTTTATTTATTGATGGTAGTAAGCCTAATTGTAAAGCAGTAGCAAAACATCCAGGATTTGCTATATTATTTGAGGTTTGTATTAAGTCCTTTTGTAGTTCAGGTAAACCATAAATAAAATCTCTTTTTTTATCTTTAAATATCACTAAATTATCTAATCTGAAATCTTGACTTAAATCAATAATTTTAGTTTTTTTATTTATTGATTCCTTTAATAAAAACTTAGTAGATTCCCCATGACCGAGACATAAGAATATAACATCTGTAACTGAAATTTTATTTGAAAATTTAAGATCAATTTCACCATATAAATCGGCATGAATGTCACTAATTAATTTTCCGTAATTAGTTTTGCTATGAGCAAATACTATTTCAGAATTTTGATGATTAATGAGTAATCTTAATAATTCTCCCCCAGTATATCCAGATGCCCCAACAATTCCTACTTTAATTTTATTTTTTATTAACATATTGGTGTATTTTATTTTGATTTGAAATGATTTTTATAAAACCTTTTGCGTCATCAGCAGACCATTTATTATTTATCTCACCATATGATCCAAATTCATTATTCATTAAATCATTTTTAGAACTTATTCCGTTGAGTTCAAACCTGAAAGGGTGTAATGTAATATGAACATCTCCATTAACATTATTCTGACTACTCTCTAAAAAGCTTTCAATATCCCTAAGTACGGGATCTAAATATTGACCTTCGTGTAAATGCATTCCATAAAAGTTTGAAAGTTGATCTTTCTGATATTGTTGCCATTTTGTTAATGTATGTTTTTCAAGAAGGTGATGAGATTTTATTATTAACATTGGTCCACCTGCTTGAAATCCAACTCTTCCCTTTATTCCAATTATACTGTCTCCAACATGAATATCTCTTCCTATACAATAGTCATTACATTGTTTTGAGATTAATTCAATACATGTTACAGGATCATATCGTTCACCATTTAATCCACATATTTCACCATTTTCAAATGTTAATGTGATTTCTTTTGATGAATTATTTTTTAAATTTCCTGGATATGCCGAGTCAGGTAATTTTAAATCTGAAGTTAAAGTTTCATCTCCACCAATACTAGTCCCCCATAATCCTTTATTTATTGAATATTTAGCTTTTTCCCATGACATTCTAATTCCGGATTGATTTAAAAAATCAATTTCATTTTCTCTCGTTAAATTTGAATCTCTTATGGGAGATAATATTTTTATTTCTGGTGCAAGTATTTGAAATATTGTATCAAACCTAACTTGATCGTTTCCAGCTCCTGTACTTCCGTGGGCAATATGAGTTGCTTTGTTTTTCTTTGCATAATTTACTACTTCAATTGCCTGAATTGTTCTTTCTGCGCTAACAGAAAGAGGATAGGTATTGTTCCTAAGAACATTACCATAAACTAAAAATTTTATTATGGTATTGTAAAATATATCTACTGCTTCAATAGTAGTAAATGAATAAGCACCTAACTTGATTGCTTTTTCCTTTATTTTATTTATTTCTTTTATGGTGAATCCGCCAGTATTAATATTAACTGCATGAACTTCATTTTCAGTTGATAATTTTTTTAAACAATATGAGGTATCTAAACCTCCACTATAAGCTAATACTATTTTTTTCATAATTTATTATTTGGTTCATAAAGCATTCCTGTGCAAAGACACATTTCTTTATTAGTTCTATTTAAAACGTCGTAATTTTTACAAGTTTGACATCCTTTCCAAAATTCCTCGTCGTTAGTTAGTTCTGAAAATGTAACTGGTTTGTATCCTAATTGGTAATTTATTTTCATGACAGGTAATCCAGTAGTTATTCCAAATATTCTTGCATTTGGATATTTATTAATTGAATGCTCAAAAGTTAATTTTTTAATTTTTTTTGCAATTCCTTTTCCTCTAAACAATGGACTAACTATAAGTCCTGAATGAGCAACATATTTACCATGGCCCCATATTTCTATGTAACAAAAACCAGCAAATTCATTATTATTAATTGCTATAACTGCATTGCCGTTTTCTATTTTTTTACTAATGTATTCAGGAGACCTCAAAGCAATACCTGTTCCTCTGTTTTTAGCAGATGAACTTATCGTTTTTGATATAATATCACAATATTTAATATGCTTCAATGAAGCAATAGTAATTTCCAAGATGTTTAAAATTTAGTTAAGAATGAATTGAAATGAAACTGGACTCACCTAGTTTCTTAAATAGAAAG
>CESJ01020010.1_pt1 | contig 15142 bp, 13 predicted proteins | sample 356311 | NCBI WGS metagenome assembly CESJ01 (sample SAMEA2621487, study PRJEB7988) | marine metagenome | biome: marine biome (ENVO:00000447); feature: surface water layer (ENVO:00002042); material: "saline water (ENVO:00002010), including plankton (ENVO:xxxxxxxx)" | depth 5 m
TAAAAAAACCTCATGAGATTTATTAAACATATCTATATTAACATTTGTGACAGGTCTAAAACTACCTCTTAATGCTAGAATATTTTTTTTGTACAAAACTCTTGCTGGTAAAATATTATTTCCTTCTGGATTGAACATTACAGCATCAGTCATTCCTAGTTTTACCAATTCTAAGCTGATTAATCGATTATCAACATTTTTAAAGACTGGACCTGAAAAATTAATTGTATCTATTTCAACAGGAAGAAAACCTGAATTAATCCCATCTGTATCAATATGATCATATAGATACTTTAAAAGTTTTTTTGGATCATTATTCTTATAAAACGCGCCATAAACTAAATTCACTCCCATTAAGCCAAGAACTTCTTGTTGAAGTCTTGCTTCTTGATGATGAAATCTAAAGTGTAAACTTATTTCACTGTACTCTTGGTCAACTGATGTTTGAAATCTAATACCCATCCATCCATGACCTTTAAATTTCTTAGCATAATCAATTGTGGCTACGGTGTTTGCAAGAGTAAAAAATAATTTATTAGGATGATCTTTTCTAGAAATTCTATCTTCTAATAAACTGATTTCGTGATCTAACATTTTTTTCAGTCTGGTATCTGTAACATATCTCCCGTCATTTTCTTCTCCATAAATATTGTCACTGAAGCTTTTATCGTAAGCGCTAATTGTTTTTGCAATAGTACCTGAAGCACCTCCAACTCTAAAAAAATGTCTTGCAACTTCTTGACCAGCACCAATTTCTGCAAAAGTTCCGTAGATATGCTCGTTAAGATTTATTCTTAACGCTTTTGCTTCAATTGAAGGCCTATTTTCGAAAGGACGATCTCCACTTAACTCAATTGACATAAGTCTTATTCTTTGTTATAAAATTACAAAGATTGTTTTATTTTAAAGCAAATATTTACCTTTGATTTTAAATGATTAAAATTATTTTTTTAGGGACTGGAACTTCTCAAGGTATTCCAGTAATTGGAAGCAATAATCCGGTGTGTTTAAGCAATAATACTAAGGATAAAAGATTGAGGTGTTCACTTTTAATAAGCTGGAATGATAAAAACTATGTTATTGATTGTGGTCCAGATTTTCGTCAACAAATACTTAATAATCCGATCAGTTCTTTAGATGGAGTTCTTTTTACTCATTCTCATGCTGATCATACTGCAGGTTTTGATGATATAAGACCTTTTTGTTTTCGACAGGGATTAATTGATATTTATTCAACAACTGAGGTTTTCGAAAATTTAAAAAAACGTTTTGATTATATAATTAGTGATAAAGATAAATACCCTGGAGCTCCCTCTGTTAATTCAAACATTATTAAAGAAAATGTGAAATTTAAATTAGGAGGCAATTGGGTTATGCCGATAAAAGCTATGCATAATAATATTCCTGTGACTGGATATAGAATAAATAACATAGCTTATATGACTGATGTTAAAACTATTGATGCAGATTCAAAATTAAAACTTAAAAATCTTGATTTGCTAATACTGAGTTGTTTAAGAATTAAACCTCATAAGTCTCATTTAAATTTAGAAGAGGCTATTCAGCTTGTCAATGAATTAAAACCAAAAAAAACCTTTTTGATTCACATTAGTAACTCATTAGGGTTTCATGATGAAGTTAATAAAATATTACCAAAAAATATATTCCTTGCACATGATAATTTATCTATAAAATGTTAATTTTTAGTACTTTATGAAAAATAAAATTCTTATTTATCTTTTAATTTTTGTTTCAGTAATCTTATTATTTCAAATAGTTAATTCTGGAAGAATTCTAAAACGAGAAGAATTCTATTAGATGAAAAAGTGAATTCTATAATGATTTTAAAATCTCAAAAAACTTTACTGGAAAATCGTCTTGATGAAGAAAGTTATTTTTCTTTATTTGGTAATCAAAAATCAATTAATGCATTAGGAGGTAGTTATAATGATAGTATAGTTTTAGTAATAAAAGATGCTTTATATGAATTGAATATTTCAAAAAAAAAGGAAGATATAATCCCATATTCAGATATGGGTTCAGTTTTCTTGATAAATAGAGTAAAAGTGCTTAATCATAAATGGATTATTGCTAATTTTTCTGATGGAAAAATTTGGGGTGAATTACTAATTGAATATTCAATAGGTGATAAGGAAATAGTCTTTAAAACAATAAATCACCTTCTTTATCCTATCGAGAAGTAGATTTTATCCAATTTAGAAAATCTATAAAGTTATCTTGACTAATTCCATGTCCTTCATTGTACTCTTTATAAATAATTTTAGGATTATTTTTTTTAATTAAATTAATACTTTTTCTAGCATTTTCAATAGGAATCATCTGATCTAAAGCGCCATGAGAATTAAAAATAATTAGTTCAGAAACATTTTCTAGAGGAGCGTCAATTAATTCAGTGACAATATAGCCACTTAATGTAACTGCTCTTCTAATCAAATCAGGATAGTTGATTATCATAGCCCAACTTAATATACATCCCTGGCTAAAACCAATTAAACTAATGTCATTATGATCTAAATTAAAATGTGTAATTGATAATTCGATTGATTCTTTTATCAGTTTAAGTGATTCTCTAGCTTCAAGTATAACGGTACTTTTTTCTCCTGAATTATCGAAATGTATATTGCTCCATGCATATCCTCCCATATCTAGTGGTATAGGAGCTCTAAATGATATTATAGTGTACTTAGAGGGTAAATTAGGTGCAAAGCTTAATAAATCATCTTCATTACTTCCATACCCATGAAGTAATACAAGGCAAGGTTTTTTTTCTTTTGTAATATTTGATATTTTTATTTTATATATAAGCGGTAAGGAAGGATTACTCATGTTAATTTTTTCTAAGAGATAAAATAGAGTTATTAAGACATCCAATTACTTCTCCTTTTATTTCTTGATTTATATATGAGCAATTTTTTGAAGTAGATAAAATATCCTTTTCAGTAAAAATATTTTTAACATCAGGATCAAACATAGTAATGTTTGCAGGACTTCCTACTTCAATTTTAATATCATTTACTCCAAATATAGACTTGCCTCTGGTAAGGAATTGAATAGTCTTTTCTATTGGAAAAATAGTATTCAATAGTGGAAAAAAAGATTCAAGACCAATACTTCCGTCTGCGGCAGAATAAAAATCTAAATTTTTTATTTCAATATTTTTTGGTTCATGCATTGCAGTTATACAATCAATAGCTCCAGATAACAAACCCTTTCTTAGTGCTAATCGATCTTCACTTGTTCTAAGAGGTGGAAAAAACTTAAATTTAGAATCAAAGTCTTTCAACGAACTATCGGTAAATAATAAATGGGGGAGTGATGTAGAGCAAGTTACCTTAAGTCCTTTCTTTTTTGCATCTTCAATTAAATTAACAGACTCTTTACAGCTTATAAATGAAAAGTGAAGATTACCACCTGTATGTTCTAAAATTTTAATATCTCTAAAAACTCTAGTACTCTCAGCAAATGATCCGTAGCCTTTGAGTCCAAGTTGAGCACTAGTAGCTCCTTCATTCATCATTCCATCCAAAGCAATATTTTCATCTAACGGATAAGTACTTATAATCCCATTGAAGCTTTGTGAATATTCTAATGCAATCTTAAGTAAATTAGAATTTTCAACAGGAAGTTTATAGTCTCCAAAAGTGATTGCTCCAGCTTCTTTCATATCATAAAGAGAAGCCATTTGTTTTCCTTGTGCAGATTCAGTTAAACAACCTATTGGATGAATGTCCGTAGAGTACCCTCTACTTTTATTAACAAGGTGGCTTATTGCCCCATGATTGTCAGATACTGGATATAAATTTGGATTTAATCCTATTGAGGTAAAACCAGATTTAGCAGCAGTAATTAACCCGTTATTTAAAGTCTCTCTTTCTTCATAACCTGGCTCTCCAAAAGAAACTGAGGGGTCCCACCATCCTCTGGAAACATGTAAATTATTTTCTTTTATTGTAATATCTGCCTTAGCATTGATTTTTTTATCGATTTCTTTAATAATACCATCTTCAATAAGAATGGAAACCGTTTGGCAGTGCAGTGGGCTACTGCGATCAATTATTATTGCATTTTTAAGCAGAATTTTCATATGCAATGAAAAAGCTTTATTTCTTTATATATGAACAAAAATAGTGAAAAAGAGTTATAGATCAGTGATTGATTGAACTATATGTTATTTAAATTTTTCGTGAACTCCTAAACCAAAAAGAGCAAAGTCTAATTTAACAGGATCATTAGGGATTATCTCCTTTAAAACACTGTCTAGCTCTGCGACTGCTTTAGCATCATTTTGCTTTCTATTTAATAGCCCTATTTTTCTTGCAACATTACCAGAATGCACATCCAATGGACAGGAAAGATCGGTGCTTTTAAGTTTTTTCCAGATACCAAAATCTACACCATTTTTACTTGATCTAACCATCCACCTGAAGAACATGTTTATTCTTTTAGCAGCTGAACCTTTTATTGGGTTAGCAAGATGTTTCTCAATCCTTTTTTCATGTAATAAATTAAAAAAATTTGAATGAAAATTATTTTGCATTTCTGAGACAGATGAGTCTGGCATATAAATATAATTTTCTAAAGTTTTTTTCTCATTATATATATGTTTTAATTTTAATAGAAAGTAGATCAAATCATCTCCATTAAAAGTTCTATGAACAAATTTTTTAAGAGGTTTTAAATCATTAGTTGAATGGTTTAATATAAAATCTAGAGGAGAGTATTCTAATAATTTAATTATTTTTTTTGAACTATTTATTATAGATTTTCTGTTCCCCCATGCTATTGTAGCTGAAAGAAATCCTGCAATTTCAATATCTTCATGTTTTGTAAATTCATGTGGGATTTGAATGGGATCGGTTTCAATAAATTTAGGGTTTTCATAAAATTCAGCTTTTTCGATAAGAAATGAGTAAACTTCTTTTTTAGTCATTGAAAATCAAACCGTCTTTAATTAATATTTTTCTGTCAGATTTATTTGCTAATAATTCATTGTGTGTAACTATCACAAATGTACAATCCATAGTGTCTCTAATTTTAAAGAAAAGCTCATGTAGTTCATTTGCATTTTCTGAATCTAAATTCCCGCTAGGTTCGTCTGCAAAAATAATTTTAGGATTATTAATTAGTGCTCTAGCTACTGCAACTCTTTGTTGCTCTCCACCTGATAGAGAAGAAGGGTAATGTGCTAGACGATTTGTTAGCCCTAGTTGATCTAAAATATCTTTAGCCCGATTTAGAGTTTTGGTATTATTTTTTTTTCCAATCCAACCTGGTAAACAAACATTTTCTAAGGCACTGAATTCAGGTAAAAGTTCATGAAATTGAAATATAAAACCTAAATTCTCATTTCTAAATCTTGCTAATTCATTTTTATTTAATGAAGTTATTTGAGTATTGAATATTTCTAATCTTGTTTGATTTTTAAAATCGGGTAATGCTAGAGTGCCTAAAATTTCAAGAAGTGAAGTTTTTCCAGCTCCTGAAGGCCCAATTATTGAAACAATTTCCCCTTTTTTTATATCAATATTAACACCTTTTAGAACTTCAAGACCGTTAAATGTTTTATATATTGAATTAGCTTTTATCATATTTTAAATAAAATTAATAATTTTTTTGTTCAAAAAATAGTGATGTAAACTATTATATATATAATATTAAATTAATTTTGAAACTAATTAAAAAGTTAATTATACAATATGAATTTTAATGCATATTTTGCAGGAGGCTGTTTTTGGTGTACTGAAGCAATTTTTAATAGAGTTAGTGGAGTTGAGAAAGTTTTACCTGGTTATATTGGAGGTAGAATAAAAAATCCATGTTACAAAGAAGTATGTTCAGGACTTACTGGTCACACTGAAGGAGTTGAGATTTTGTTTGATTCTAATATTGTATCATATGAAATTCTTTTACTGATATTTTTTACTACTCATGATCCTACTACACTAAATAGACAAGGTAATGACATTGGAACTCAATATCGTTCTTCAGTGTTTTATAAAACTGAGAAAGAAAAAGAAATTGTTTACAGAGTCATTAAAAAACTAAAAGACAAAGCTGTTTACGAAAACCCAATTATAACTGAGGTTTGTCCTAAAACTGATTTCTACTACGCCGAGCAGGAGCACAAAGAATTTTTTGACACAAACAAACAACATCCATATTGTCAGGCTATAATCTCTCCAAAAATTAATAAATTTATTAAGGAATACGGAGCCATTATAAAATAATCACTCACAACTTAATTCCCATTCTTTTCAAAATTTTTTTTTCAAACTCCCAGAAAAATTTAAATTGAAAGAATATTGCCCCAAAAAATATTAATAATAGCTGATACAGTGGAAATATTATAATTAGTCTTAAAAAAATATATAAAATATTTCCCATAGGAACATCGGAGAATAGTTCAGGTGATATAGATAATAGGCTTAAAATGGGTTTGCCAAGACGAACACTAGCAGAACCGGTTATACCAAATACTAAAAAAATTATAAAAAGTTGAAAGTTGGAGCTGATTCCCCACTTTTTTTTTAGATGTTTAAACAAAATTATTTTTTGAGTAGATTGTTGATTTGAGAAGCTAGCTCTTCTCCAATTCTTTCTTGAGCTTCATTCGTTGCTGCACCTATGTGAGGAGTTAAAGATATTTTGGGATGCATTAACAACTGTATTTCTGGTTTAGGTTCATTTTCAAAAGTATCAAGCGCAGCAAAAAGAAGTTTTCCTGAATCTAACGCAGCAACTAAAGCAACTTCGTTAATTACACCTCCTCTTGCTGCATTTATTAAAACAGAACCGTCTTTCATAGTGGCTAATTCCTTTTTATCAATAACATATTTTTTTTGAGCTGGGACATGAAGTGATACAAAATCAGCTTGCTTAAGAACCTCATTCTTTGAAATTGTTTTAATATTAAATGAAACAGAGTTTTTATCGAAAAAATTTAGGTTAATTGTTACTTCTTTTAAAGAGTTATCACAAGCAATTACATTCATTCCAACTCCTAATGCAATTTTCGCAACTTCCTGTCCAATCCTTCCAAATCCAATTATACCGATAGTTTTTCCTCTCAATTCTATTCCCTTAGAATAATTTTTTTTTAAACTTTTAAAATTAGCTTCTCCCTCTAGAGGCATATTTCTGTTGGAATCATGTAAAAATCGAACTCCTCCATATAGATGAGCAAAAACTAGTTCTGCAACTGATGATGAAGATGCAGCAGGAGTATTAATTACATGAACATTTTTTTTCTGAGCGTAAATCAAATCAATATTGTCCATACCAACCCCTCCACGACCTATTAATTTAAGATTTGGACAAGAATCTATCAAATCTTTTCTTACAACAGTAGCTGATCTAACCAAGAGACCATCAATTTTATTTTGGTTAATATGATCAGCAAGTTGTTCTTGGGCTACATTAGTTGTTGAAATATTAAAACCGTATTTTTTTAATGCATCTACTCCAGCATCAGAAATACCATCATTGGCAAGGATATTCATATATTTTATTTAAATTTTTCTTCAAATTGTTGCATACATCTAACTAATAATTCTACACTTTCAATTGGAAGAGCATTATATATTGAGGCTCTATATCCACCAACAGATCTGTGACCTTTTAATCCATTTATGTTATTATCCTCCCAAATCTTATTAAAATCTGCAGAAAGGTTTTCATCTTTTAATATGAATGTAACATTCATATTGCTTCTATCCTCTTTTAAAGCAAAACCACTAAAACAAGAATTTCTATCAATTTCATTATAAAGTAATTCTGCTTTACTTTTATTTCGTTTATCAAGTTCTTTTAAGCCACCTTGAGATTCAATCCATCTAAGATTCAATAATGTCGTGTATACAGCAAAAACAGGAGGAGTGTTTGACATGCTTCCTGCCTTTATGTATGAATTATAATTTAACATTGAAGGAACTTCTCTTGTAACTTTATTTAGAATGCTTTCTTTGATTACTACAACTGTTACTCCAGCAGGTCCCATATTTTTTTGAGCACCAGCATAAAATAAATCAAAATCAGAGTAGTCTATTTTTCTTGAAAAAATATCTGAACTCATATCTGCAATTAATGGAATAGGTACGTTTGGAAAGGACTTATATTGAGTTCCAAATATTGTATTATTAGTTGTTATGTGTAAATAATCAGCATCATTAGGTACAATATTATTTTTTGGTATATAATTGAAGTTTTTGTCTTTTGAGGATGAGACTTCAAAAACTTCTCCTAATATTTTAGCTTCCTTGATCGCTTTCACTGACCAAGTACCGGTATTTATATAAGCACCTTTTTTTTCTAATAAATTGTATGCAGTCATAAGAAATTGAAGACTTGCACCTCCTTGAACAAAAATAGCTTTATAACCTTTATTCTCTAATTCAGTAATTTTAATTATGCGTTCAGTAGCTTCCTCCATTATTGAAATGAATTCCTTGCTTCTGTGTGAAATTTCAATCAAAGAAAGTCCAGTATCTTCTAACTCTATTATAGCTTTAGATGCTTGATTTATTACTTGTTGAGGTAAAATAGAAGGGCCAGCACTAAAATTGTGTTTTTTCATTAATTATTTAAAATGCAAATATCAAAAATTAGAAGATTAATATTGCTGATAAATCTTTATTTTTTGAACACAATTATTGTGAAATTGTTAGTAAATCAAAAAATTATAACTTTTTAAGAAATTTAAGAGTGTTAATTCCGTCAGCATACTCATATAATTTTGGGTTTTGAGCTTCACCGAATGAAATAGAGTTTTTTATAATTTTATTTGAAACAATGCATTGAATTTTATCTTTATTATCATTTATTTTTTTTTCAAGTGACTTAATAGAGTCGTATTCTGAATAAAATGCACTTGTTAAAGGAGAACTGAATCTCATATCATTTTTTAACATAAAAAAACCATTATCCTTGAAATCAAATTCACTCATTAAAAATACAGCTTTGTTGTAATCATAGTTGTTTGCATATTTTGATGACTCCATGACGTTTGAATACCTGTAAAGACCACCGAAGAGAATATCTAAATTATAGTTTTTTGGAACAAATAATTTTGATATATTTCTACATCCTAATCCGTAATGGGCTAAAATATCATAACCTAACACTTCAATCTGTTCTTTAGTTTCTTCTCCGTTTAAAACAGCAACTCCATTTCTATTTTTTCTAATTATGTTAGGATATTTTTTAAAATAATAATCAAAATATCTGGCTGAATTATCACTTCCAGTCGCGATAACAGCATCATAGTTTTTAAATTTTTTTTCAGAAAAAATGATTTGTCCTTTAGTTTCAGGACATTCTTTTTCCAGAAAACCTACTACAAAAGGTAATAAAAACATATCTTTTCGAGAGAGTTTTACTAGAGCTTTATGACCAGAAAACCAAACACTTAATATGTCATGAAGGCCAACAAAAGGTATGTTTCCAGCTAGGATTAGCCCTATCTTTTTGGGGTGATCGGTTGTTGTGTAATTTTCTAACCAAAGCATAATGTCTTCAGTGTTTAATGATTTACTCCATGACAGTGAAGCAGTATTAAGATTCCATTTAGTAAACCATCCATTATTGGCTTCTAATTTTTTTTGTAAATCTATAGTTGTTGTGTTTGTGCTAAAATGTTTTAGCCAATCACCTAGATTTATTAAGGTTTTAATTTTTTTTTGTCTTATGTCCATTAGTTTGTTGGATAGAGATATACAATGTACTTTTGCAAATGTAAAAACAAAATTGCTATGGCAATTATTATTACTGATGATTGTATCAATTGTGGAGCGTGTGAGCCTGAGTGTCCAAATACAGCTATATATGAAGGAGCGGATGAATGGAGGTATAAAGATGGAACTACCTTAGAAGGCTCTTTTGTTTTGCCAAATGGAAACACTTCTGATTCTGAAATAGTTCAAGAACCAATTTCAGATGAATTATATTATATAGTTCCAGATAAATGTACCGAGTGTAAAGGATTTCACGATGAGCCGCAATGTGCTGCTGTTTGTCCTGTAGATTGTTGTATTCCAGATAAAGACATTGTTGAGTCAGATAATGATCTTCTAGCAAAACAAAAATTTTTACATCAATAATAACTTATGAAAGCAGGAATAGTAGGGTTGCCTAATGTTGGAAAGTCCACACTTTTTAATTGTTTGTCAAATGCAAAAGCTCAAAGTGCGAATTTTCCATTTTGTACAATAGAACCTAATATAGGAATAGTTAACGTTCCTGATAAAAGATTATCTCAACTCTCAAATATAATAAACCCTCAACGAGTTGTTCCTGCAACTGTTGAAATAGTTGATATTGCAGGCTTGGTTAAAGGGGCTAGTAAAGGAGAAGGTCTTGGAAATCAATTCTTAGGAAATATTCGTGAAACTGATGCTATACTTCATGTTCTTCGTTGTTTTGATGATGATAATATAATTCACGTAGATGACAGTATTGATCCTGTTAGAGATAAAGAAACTATTGATATTGAGTTACAGTTGAAAGATTTGGAGGCAGTTCAAAAAAAAATAGAAAAAGTTTCAAGATCAGCTAGGACTGGTAATAAAGAAGCTCAGAAAGAGCTTAATGTTTTGGAAGGTCTAAAAGAAGGATTAGAAAAATCATTAAATGTTAGAGGGATAGAATTTTCAGAAGAGGAAAGGGAATTATTTATTAAGCCTCTACAATTGATTACAGATAAACCGGTTCTTTATGTTTGTAATGTATCAGAATCTGACGCAGTTAGTGGTAATTCTTACGTAGATAAAGTAAAGGATTCTATTTCGGACGAAGATGCAGAAATGTTATTCCTTGCTGTATCAATTGAAGCTGACATTAATGAATTAGATTCTTTTGAAGAGCGCGAAATGTTTTTAGATGATATTGGTTTAAAAGAGCCTGGGGCTTCCAAGTTAATTAGATCAACTTACAGTCTTTTGAATTTACAGACTTATTTTACAGCTGGAGAAAAAGAAGTTAGGGCATGGACAATTCCAATTGGGGCTTCTGCTCCTCAAGCTGCTGGAGTTATTCATACTGATTTTGAAAAAGGATTTATTCGTGCTGAGGTTATTTCATTTGACCATTTATTAAATTATGGTAGTGAATTAAAAGTCAAAGAAGCTGGTAAGATTCGGGTTGAAGGAAAAGATTATATTCTTAAAGATGGTGATATATTGCATTTCCGTTTTAATGTTTAATCATAGAAATTTTTAATTCACTTAGATCATTTCTTGAATTTTTCAACAAAATATGTGCTTTAATTGTTAATACTTTTTAGTTAAATAACCAATTAAATTGCTTGTTGAACGGTTATCTTTAGGGTGCTTTATGGATAATAATACACAATATACAGAAGAAAACATTCGATCTCTTGATTGGAAAGAGCATATTCGTATGCGCCCAGGAATGTATATTGGTAAACTGGGAGATGGATCATCTCCTGATGATGGAATATATATATTGTTAAAAGAAGTGCTTGACAATAGCGTTGATGAGTTCGTTATGGGAGCGGGAAAGACCATCGATATATTAATTGAAGACAACAAAGTTAAAGTGCGAGATTATGGGAGAGGTATACCTTTAGGAAAAGTGGTTGATGTTGTGAGTAAGATGAATACTGGAGGAAAGTATGATTCAAGAGCATTTAAAAAATCAGTTGGACTTAATGGTGTAGGTAATAAGGCAGTAAATGCATTATCGTCTTATTTTAAAGTTTCATCCCATAGAGATGATAATATTAAGTCAGCAATTTTTGAAAAAGGAGAGCTAATTGATGATTCTAAGGAAGCGCCAAGTAGTAAAAGAAAGGGAACATTGGTCGAGTTTGTTCCTGATTCAGTAATATTTAAACATTATAAATATCGTGTTGAGTATGTTGAAAAGATGCTTAGAAATTATGTTTACTTAAATCCTGGCTTAACAATAATTTTAAATGGTGAAAAGTTTTATTCTGAAAATGGATTAAAAGATCTTTTAGAAGATCAATCTAATGAATCAGATTTATTATATCCAATTATTCATTTAAAAGGAGAAGATATTGAAGTAGCTATAACTCACAGTAAAACTCAGTATAGTGAGGAATATCATTCTTTTGTTAATGGTCAAAACACAACTCAAGGAGGAACCCATCAGTCTGCATTTCGGGAAGCTATTGTTAAGACTATCAGAGAGTTTTTTGGAAAAAACTATGATGCTTCTGATATTAGAAAGTCAATTATTTCAGCAATAAGCATAAAGGTAATGGAGCCAATTTTTGAATCTCAAACAAAAACTAAATTAGGTTCAACAGAAATGGGTGGAGATTTCCCTACAGTTAGAAGTTACATAAATGATTTTTTAACTACTCAATTAGACAACTATCTTCATAAGAATTCAGGAACTGCAGAGTCTTTACAGCGAAAAATTATGCAGGCTGAAAAAGAACGTAAGGAGTTGTCTGGGATTAGAAAGTTAGCAAGAGAAAGTGCGAAAAAAGCAAGCATACACAATAAAAAACTTAGAGACTGTAGGGTTCATCTTGGAGATTTAAAAAAAGATAGACGCTTAGATTCTACTGTTTTTATTACTGAAGGTGATTCTGCGAGTGGTTCTATCACAAAGTCAAGAGATGTCAATACTCAAGCGGTATTTAGTCTTAGGGGTAAACCGTTGAATACTTTTGGTATGACAAAGAAAATAGTTTATCAAAATGAGGAATTCAATCTTTTGCAAGCTGCTCTTAATATTGAAGAAAGTATTGAGAACCTACGTTACAATAATATTGTAATTGCTACTGATGCTGATGTAGATGGAATGCACATAAGGCTTCTTTTAATAACATTTTTTTTACAATTTTTTCCTGAACTTATAAAGGAAGGACATTTATATATACTACAAACTCCATTGTTTAGAGTTAGGAATAAGAAAGAAACTTTGTATTGTTATTCTGAAAAAGAAAGACTTAAAGCTATGACTAAATTAGGGGGTCAGCCAGAGATAACTAGGTTTAAAGGTTTAGGTGAAATTTCTCCAGATGAGTTTAAATTTTTTATTGGTGAAGACATTCGTTTAGACCCTGTAATGCTGGACAGGTCTGTCACAAGTGAAGAATTACTTGGGTTTTATATGGGTAAAAATACTCAAGAAAGACAAAAATTTATAATTGATAACTTAAAAGTTGAATCAGATTCTATAGAATGATTGGAGAAGAGAATAACTTTTTAAAACCAGAGAATACTTCAGATACGCTTGTAAAGATAACAGGTATGTACAAGGATTGGTTTCTTGACTATGCGTCTTATGTTATACTAGAGAGGGCGGTGCCTTCAATTGAAGATGGATTTAAGCCTGTTCAAAGAAGAATTCTTCATTCTATGAAAGATCTTGACGATGGTAGGTATAACAAAGTAGCTAATGTTGTAGGACATACGATGCAGTATCATCCTCATGGTGATTCTAGTATATCTGATGCTATGGTGCAGATTGGTCAAAAGGAACTTTTGATTGATATGCAGGGTAATTGGGGTAATATTTTAACTGGAGATAGAGCTGCTGCGTCCAGATATATAGAGGCTCGATTAACAAAATTTGCTTTAGAAGTCGTTTTTAGTCCCAAAGTAACAGATTGGCAGCTTTCTTACGATGGAAGGAGGAAAGAGCCCGTTAATCTCCCGGTTAAATTTCCAATGCTTCTCACTCAAGGTGCAGAAGGGATTGCAGTGGGTTTATCAACAAAAATCTTACCACATAATTTTAATGAATTGATTAAAGCTTCTATAGGTTATTTAAAGGGTAGATCTTTTAAGGTTTATCCTGATTTTCAAACCGGAGGTTCGATTGATGTCGAAAACTATAATGATGGACTTCGTGGAGGCAAAATTCGTGTTCGTGCTTCTATCACGCAGCGTGACAAAAACATCTTAGTAATTGATCAAATTCCTTTCTCAACTAACACTTCATCATTAATTGATAATATACTAAAAGCCAACGACAAAGGTAAAATTAAAATAAAAAAAATTGAGGATAATACTGCTGAAAATGTTGAGATATTAATATATCTACCTCCAGGTATTTCTCCAGATAAAACAATTGATGCGCTTTATGCTTTTACAGATTGTGAATCTTCAATATCTCCGCTTAGTTGTGTTATAATTGATAATAAACCTTGTTTTATTGGAGTTTCTGAAATATTGAGAATTTCAACTGACAATACCGTTGAATTACTTAAAAAAGAACTTGAAGTCCAACTTGGAGAGTTGGAGAGTCAATGGCATTATGCGTCACTAGAACGTATTTTTATTGAAAACAGAATTTATCGTGATATTGAAGAAGTTGAAACTTGGAAAGCTGTAATTGATGCTATAAATAAAGGATTACAGCCATTTTCCGTTATTTTAAAAAGACCAATTATTGAAGAAGATATAATTAGACTTACTGAAATTAGAATTAAAAGAATTTCAAAGTTTGATATAGATAAAGCTCAACAAAAAATTGATACTTTAGAGGGTGACATAAGTGAAGTAAAGAATAATTTAAATCATTTAATTGATTATTCTATTCGATACTTTGATCATCTTTTAAAGACTTACGGGAAGGATAAGCAAAGAAAAACTGAAATCACAACTTTTGATGATGTAGACGCAAAAAAGGTTGTTGTTAGAAACCAAAAACTTTATGTAAATAAAGAAGAAGGTTTTATTGGAACAGGTCTTAGAAAAGACGAATTTGTATGTGAATGCTCCGATATAGATGATGTTGTAGTTTTTACTGATTCTGGTTTAATGCAGGTTGTTAAAGTTGACAACAAAGTTTTTATTGGAAAAAATATTATCCATACTGCAGTTTTTAAACGTAAAGATTTAAGGACCATATACAATATGATCTATCGGGATGGAAAGAATGGAACTTACTTTGTTAAAAGATTCTCTGTAACTGGTGTAACAAGGGATAAAGCTTATGACTTGACTCAGGGAAAACTAGATTCTGAACTTCATTATTTTTCAGCAAATCCTAATGGTGAAGCAGAGATAGTATCAATTAATCTTAGAAACTCTGGAAGTATTAAGAAATTGAAATGGGATCTAGATTTTGCTGATTATTTAATTAAAGGAAGAAACTCAAAAGGAAATATTGTAACAAAGTATAC
>CESJ01018386.1_pt1 | contig 15099 bp, 26 predicted proteins | sample 356311 | NCBI WGS metagenome assembly CESJ01 (sample SAMEA2621487, study PRJEB7988) | marine metagenome | biome: marine biome (ENVO:00000447); feature: surface water layer (ENVO:00002042); material: "saline water (ENVO:00002010), including plankton (ENVO:xxxxxxxx)" | depth 5 m
TTAACTACTGGTGCAGTTTCTTCAACTGCTAAATCAGATTTTTTTGAAGATTTTTTTCTTCTTCTTGTTTTCTTAGTAGAGTCATTTTCAGTATTATAAATAGTATTGTAATCTACTAATTCTATCATAGCCATACTAGCATTATCACCTAGTCTATTTCCAAGTTTAATCACCCTGGTATATCCGCCTGGTCTATCGCCAATTTTTACAGAGATATCTCTGAACAACTCTGTTACAGCATATTTATTTTTCAAATAACTAAAAACAATTCTTCTGTTGTGAGTTGAATCAGACTTTGATTTAGTGATTAATGGTTCAATATATTTTTTTAAAGCTTTAGCTTTAGCAACAGTCGTATTAACAGATTTATGTTCAATTAAAGAACATGCCATGTTAGCTAACATGTATTTTCTATGCGGAGTTTTCCTCCCTAAATGTGCTATTTTTTTTCCGTGTCTCATAATATTTAATTATTCTTTATCTAATTTATATTTAGATAAATCCATACCGAAATTAAGGCCTTTAACTATAACCAATTCTTCTAATTCTGTAAGTGATTTTTTACCAAAATTTCTAAATTTCATTAAATCACTTTTATTAAACGAAACTAAATCACCGAGTGTATCAACTTCTGCAGCTTTCAAACAATTTAAAGCTCTTACTGAAAGATCCATATCTATCAATCTAGTCTTTAAAAGCTGTCTCATATGTAAGGATTCTTCATCATATGTTTCAGTTTGAGCAATCTCATCAGCTTCTAGTGTAATTCTCTCATCAGAAAATAACATAAAGTGATGTATCAAAGTTTTTGCTCCTTCCGTTAAAGCATCTTTTGGATGAATAGAACCGTCAGTTATAACTTCAAAAACTAATTTTTCATAATCAGTTTTTTGCTCAACTCTAAAATTTTCTATAGTATACTTAACGTTTTTAATAGGTGTAAAAATTGAATCCATAAAAATAGTTCCAATTGGTGCACCCACTTTTTTATTTTCTTCTGCGGGCACATATCCTCTACCTTTTTCAATAGTAAGCTCTAAATTAAAACTTACATTTTTTTCTAAATTACAAATAATTAGATCTGGATTTAAAACTTGAAAGCCTGAAATATATTTTTGTAAATCACCAGCTGAAATTTGTTCTTGTCCCAAAATTGAAACAGTAACGTTTTCATTTTCAACTGTATCAATTTGTCTTTTCAAACAAACTTGTTTTAAATTTAGAATTATTTCTGTGACATCTTCAACTATTCCTGGAAGTGATGAAAATTCATGGTCTATATTTTCTAATTTGACAGATGTAAAAGCAAAGCCTTCGAGAGATGATAATAAAACTCTTCTTAAAGCATTACCAATTGTCAAACCATATCCTGGTTCTAGCGGTCTAAACTCGAATTTGCCTTCGAATTCAGATGAATCAATCATTATAACTTTGTCTGGTTTTTGAAAATTAAATACTGGCATAATTAATGTTTTTTTTTATTTCGAATATAATTCGACGATTAATTGTTCTTTAATGTTTTCTGGAATTTGTGCTCTTTCCGGAATAGAAACGAAAGCACCTTCCATTCTATCACTATTCCAAGATATCCATTCATAAACAGATGAATTATTAGATAATGCATTCTCAACAGATGAAATAGTTTTAGATTTTTCACGAACACCTATAACTTCTCCCGCTTTGATTATTCTTGACGGAATATTACAAAGTACACCTCCTACAGTAATATGTCTGTGGCTAACTAACTGTCTAGCAGCACTTCTTGAAGATGCAATGCCTAATCTGTAAACTATATTATCTAATCTAGATTCACATAACTGAAGTAAAACTTCACCCGTAACTCCTTTACTTTGATTAGCCTTTTTGAAAAGATTTCTAAACTGTCGTTCTAGAATACCATATGTATACTTAGCTTTTTGTTTTTCCATTAACTGAATAGCGTATTCAGATTTTTTTCCACGTCTTCTATTGTTTCCGTGCTGTCCTGGTGGATAATTTTTCTTTTCGAAAGATTTATCTGCTCCGAAAATAGGTTCCCCAAATTTTCTTGCAATTTTGGTTTTTGGACCGGTGTATCTTGCCATATTATTATTGTTTTGATTTTTGTGAATTAAGGTCTTTCCTTCGACAAAAATGTATTAATTATTATTTTAAACTCTTCTTCTTTTAGGTGGTCTGCAACCATTATGAGGCATTGGAGTTACATCAAATATCTCTGTAACTTCAATTCCATTGTTATGTATAGTTCTAATCGCAGATTCTCTACCATTACCAGGGCCTTTAACATAAACCTTAGCTTTTCTCATACCTGCGTCATGAGCAACTTTAACAGCTTCTTCCGTAGCTAATTGTGCAGCGTAAGGAGTGTTTTTCTTCGATCCTCTAAATCCCATTTTACCTGCAGAAGACCATGAAATAACTTCACCTTTTTTATTAGTTAACGAAATAATAATATTATTAAATGAAGCATTTATATGAGCTTCTCCAAACGATTCAACTATTACTTTTCTTTTTTTAGATACTGATTTAGCCATAATGAATATTATTTAGTTACTTTCTTTTTATTAGCAACTGTTTTTCTCTTACCTTTTCTTGTTCTTGAATTATTTTTAGTTCTTTGACCTCTTAATGGTAATCCCGATCTATGTCTAATTCCTCTATAACAACCAATATCCATTAATCTTTTGATATTGATTTGATTTTCTGATCTAAGCTCTCCTTCAATTTTGAAATCACCAACAGCTTCTCTAACTTTTGCAGTATCATCATCATTCCAATCAGATACTTTTTTGTCTTCACTTACTTTAGCTGATTCTAAAATTTTCTTAGCTCTTGTTCTACCTATTCCAAAAATATAGGTTAAAGCTATTACTCCTCTTTTTTGTTTGGGTATATCAACCCCTGAAATTCTTGCCATAATTTTATCCTTGTCTTTGTTTGAATCTAGGATTCTTTTTGTTAATTACATAAAGTGTTCCCTTTCTTCTTACAATTTTGCATTCGGGACTTCTTTTTTTTACTGATGCTCTAACTTTCATAATTTATTGTCTATATGTTATTCTGGCTTTGGTTAAATCATAAGGACTCATTTCTAACTTAACTTTATCACCAGGTAATAATTTTATATAATGCATTCTCATTTTTCCAGAAATATGTGCAGTGACTACATGACCATTTTGTAACTCAACTCTAAACATTGCATTAGAGAGAGCTTCGATTATAGTACCATCTTGTTCTATAGCAGCTTGTTTAGCCATATTATCCTAATTTTCTTTTTTTACCAGTTTTCATTAAACCATCATAATGTCTATTTAATAAATAAGCATTAATTTGTTGTATTGTATCAATAGCAACTCCTACCATAATTAAAAGAGAAGTTCCACCATAAAATAAAGCCCAACCTTGTTGCATACCCATAATCTGTACAATAATAGCAGGTAAAACTGATACAGCTGCTAGAAAAAGGGAGCCAGGAAACGTTATTAGAGACATAATTTTATCTAAAAATTCAGAAGTTTCACCACCAGGTCGTATTCCAGGGACAAAACCACCGCTTCTTTTAAGATCGTCTGACATTTTATTAGTTGGAACTGTAATAGCAGTATAGAAATATGTAAATACTATTATTAAAAATCCAAATAAAATGTTGTACCATAAACCAAACATATCAGAAAAAGAAGTTTGAAGCCATTGTCCAAAACCAGAATCACCAAATAACTGTCCAACATATGCTGGTGCAAACATAATCGCTTGAGCAAATATAATTGGCATAACACCAGAAGCATTTAACCTTAATGGTATATATTGTCTTGAACTAGCTTGATTTTTGTCAAATCCACCAGACGCAGTTCTTCTAGCATATTGAACTGGAACTTGCCTTACGGCTTTTACTAATAAAACACATAGTGCAATAACTACGATCCAAATAACTAATTCAATTAAAATTGTAATAGCACCCCCGTTACTTTGAGTAACCCTAGATGTAAATTCTTGAAAAAATGCTTGTGGAAGAGAAGCAATTATACCTACTGTAATAAGTAATGAAATACCATTACCTATACCTTTATCAGTAATTTTTTCACCCAACCACATTGCAAAAACACAACCCGTAACTAATATTACAACTGAGGAAAAAACAAAAACAGGTGTTTTTCCAAGTATAAAAGCGCTTTCAGGGACTCCAAGAGCACCAAGACTGTATAAATATGCAGGAGCTTGAACAACACAAATTAATATAGTAAGCCATCTTGTGATTTGATTAATAGTTTTTCTACCGCTTTCGCCTTCCTTTTGAAGTTTTTGAAGATATGGAACTGCAATACCCATTAGTTGCACTACAATTGATGCAGAAATATAAGGCATAATACCAAGAGCAAAAACAGATGCATTAGCAAAAGCACCTCCTGTGAAAGCATTCAAAATTCCTAACAATCCACCTCCTTGTGTTCTACTTGAAAGTTCAGCTAATTGAACAGAATCAATACCTGGAAGAACTACTTGAGCTCCCAATCTGTAAATAGCTAAGAAAAATAGGGTTATAAAAATTCTATTTCTTAACTCTTCAATTTTCCAGATATTCTTTAATGTTTCAAAAAAACTGTACATAATAATTATATAGTTATTGCTTCACCACCGCTCTTTTCTATTTGTGCGACAGCACTTTTAGAGAATTTATGAGCTGTTATTTTAATAGATTCATTAATTGTTCCTGATCCTAAAATTTTAATAAGGTCATTTTTATTAGCCAAACCATTGTCAATAAAACTTTGAATACTAATCGAATCTTTAATCTTTTTATTATCAATTAATAATTGAATAGTTTTTAGATTAACAGCCTGATATTCTTTTCTATTAATATTATTGAATCCAAATTTAGGAACTCTTCGTTGTAATGGCATTTGACCACCTTCAAAACCTAACTTTTTAGAGTATCCTGAACGAGATTTCTGTCCATTATGTCCTCTGGAAGCTGTACCGCCTTTACCAGATCCTTGTCCTCTACCTAATCTCTTTTTTGAAGTGTGTATCGATCCCTCTTCCGGTTTTAAATTACTTAAATTCATGATTTTTTATTTAATAATAGAAACTAAATGTTTAACCTTATTTACCATTCCGATGATACTAGGAGTATCATCATGCTCAACAACTTGACCAATTTTCTTTAATCCTAATGCCAAAAGAGTTTTTTTTTGGTCTCCAGGTCTTCTGATCTCACTCCTAATTTTTTTTATTTTAATTTTCGCCATAATTATCCGTTAAAAACTTTTTCTAATGATACGCCTCTCTCTTGAGCTACAGTATTTGCATTTCTAAGTCTAAGAAGTGCATCAAACGTTGCCTTTACTACATTATGAGGATTAGAAGATCCTTGGGATTTAGAAAGAACATCTTGAACTCCTAATGATTCTAATACTGCTCTAACCGCCCCACCAGCAATAACACCGGTACCTTGAGATGCAGGTTTTATAAATACTTTTGCTCCACCATGTTTACCTTTTTGTTCGTGAGGAAGAGTAGACTTGTGTAAAGCTATTCTCACTAAATTCTTCTTAGCATCTTCTACTGCTTTTGCAATTGAAGTTGCAACATCTTTAGATTTTCCTAAACCATGACCCACAACACCATTTTCATCACCAACGACAACAATAGCTGTAAACCCAAAAGCTCTACCACCTTTAGTTACTTTAGTAACACGTTGTATGCTTACTAAACGATCTTTAAGGTCTAGTCCACCAGGTTTAACAAATTCGTTTTTATTATTTTTCATAAATTAAAATTTAAGGCCAGCTTCTCTGGCTCCTTCAGCTAATGATTTAACTCTACCATGATATAAGTATCCATTTCTATCAAAACCAATCTTACTAACACCAGCTTTGATAGCCTTAGAACCGATTGAAATTCCAACTAATTTTGACAATTCAATTTTAGTTTTTTTCGAATCAACAATATCTTTATCTCTAGAAGATGCAGAAGCTAAAGTTTTGCCACTAACATCGTCAACTATTTGAGCATAAATATCTTTATTACTTCTAAACACTGACAATCTTGGTCTACTTTCGCTTCCAAAGACATGTTGTCTAATTCTTTTTTTTATTTTATTTCTTTTTGCAATTTTTGATAAACTCATTTTCTAAAAATTTATGCAGATTTACCTGCTTTTCTACGTATTTGTTCTCCTACATACTTAACTCCTTTTCCTTTGTATGGTTCAGGTTTTCTAAAGCCTCTAATTTTTGCAGCTACAGATCCAACTAGCTGCTTGTCTAAAGACATTAATTTAATAATTGGGTTTTTACCTTTTTCCGAAATAGTTTCAATTTTTACTTCAGATGGAATTTGAAACACTATATTATGTGAAAACCCTAATGCTAGCTCAAGTTTTTGACCTTGATTTGAAGCTCTATATCCAACTCCAACTAGCTCTAATTCTTTTGACCAACCTTTAGAAACACCATCAACCATATTGGAAAATAATGCTCTATACAAACCATGTTTAGCTTTGATTGGTTTAGAATCATTAGTTCTTTTTATTATCAATTGGTTTTCAACTTGTTCAATAGTGATGGAATCATATGATTGAGAAAGTTCACCCAACTTTCCTTTAGCTATAAAAGAATTTGGTTGAATCTCTACTGAGACACCTTCTGGAATTGATATTGGATTATTTCCTACTCTTGACATTTTATTATTTTTAATGTACGTAACAGAGAATCTCTCCTCCTACGTTAGATTGTTTTGCTTTTTTTTCAGTCATTAAACCATTAGATGTAGAAACAATTGCTATTCCTAAACCATTTAAAACTCTTGGTAAACTAACTGAACCAGAATATTTTCTTAGACCAGGCTTACTGATTCTTTCTAGTTTTTTAATTACAGGCTCTTTAGAATATGAATTATATTTTAAAGCAATTTTAATACTACCTTGAGTACTATCATCTTCAAACTTATAGCTCAAAATATAGCCTTGTTCAAATAATATTTTTGTTATTTCTTTTTTCACATTGGAAGCAGGAATAGAAACTACTTTGTGGCCAGCACTGTTAGCGTTTCTAATTCTTGTTAAATAATCTGCAATTGGATCTGTATTCATATTTATATTTTTTACCAGCTAGCTTTTCTAACTCCTGGGATTAAACCTTTATTTGCCATTTCTCTGAACAAAACTCTAGAAATACCGAACTGTCTCATGTAACCTTTAGGTCTACCAGTAAGTTTACATCTGTTATGAGCTCTTACAGGAGATGAGTTTTTTGGTAATTTTTGAAGTCCTTCAAAATCACCTGCTTTTATTAAAGCTTTTCTTTTATCTGCATACTTAGCACATAATTTTGCTCTTTTGACCTCACGGGCCTTCATTGATTCTTTAGCCATAATTAATTCTTTTTAAAAGGTAAACCTAGTTCAGTTAATAATGATTTAGCTTCTTTATCTGTTTTAGCAGTTGTTACAAAAGTTATATCCATACCTGATATTTTATTAACCTTGTCAATATCAATTTCTGGAAAAATGATTTGTTCTGTAACTCCTAAGTTATAGTTTCCTCTACCATCAAAACCAGATGCTTTAATTCCTTGAAAGTCTCTAACTCGTGGCAAGGCACTTGTAATCAATCTATCTAAAAATTCATACATTTTTTCTGCTCTCAAAGTTACTTTAACTCCAATAGGAACACCTTTTCTTAATTTAAAAGTAGCTACATCTTTTTTAGATAATGTTGAAATCGCTTTTTGACCAGAAATAGTAGTTAATTCTTCCATCGCATGATCGATTAATTTTTTGTCAGCAACTGCACCTCCAACTCCTTTACTAATTACAATCTTTTTAAGTTGTGGAACCATCATGACATTACTGTAAGAATATTCTTCTTTTAAAGAAGGAACAATTCTATCATTAAATTCTTTTTTTAATCTAGGTTGGTAATTCATAATTAAATTATTTCATCAGATTTTAATGCAATTCTATTTTTTTTTCCATCTGTTGTCTTATAACCAACTCTTGTTGTTTCACCTTTTGATGTAATAAGTGAAAGGTTAGAAATATGAATTGGAGCTTCCTGTTCAGTGATACCACCTTTTGGATTTTGAGAACTTGGTTTATTATGCTTTTTAACCATATTAACTCCTTCAACAATTGCTAAATTTTTAGATCTTAATAATTTCACAATTTTACCCTCAGAACCTTTATGGTCCCCAGCTAAAACTCTTACTTGATCTCCCGTTTTTACTTTAATTTTAATCATAATTATAAAACTTCAGGTGCTAGTGAAACTATTTTCATAAATTTTTTATCTCTAAGTTCTCTTGCGACTGGTCCAAAAACACGAGTTCCTCTCATTTCACCAGCAGCGTCTAACAACACACATGCATTATCATCAAACCTAATATATGAACCATCTTTTCTTCTAACTTCTTTTTTTGTTCTTACTACTACCGCAGTAGAAACTTGTCCTTTTTTAACTGTACCATTAGGTGTAGAATGTTTAACAGTGATAACAATCTTATCACCAACAGATGCATATCTTCTTTTTGTTCCTCCTAGTACTCTAATAGTTAGCACTTCTTTAGCACCAGTATTATCAGCTACAGTTAATCTTGATTCTTGTTGTACCATTATTTAGCTCTTTCTAATATTTGAACAAGTCTCCAACATTTTGATTTGCTAAGAGGCCTTGTTTCCATTATTTTTACAGTATCTCCTATATTACACTCGTTTTCTTGATCGTGTACAATATATTTTTTAGTCTTTAAAACGAATTTTCCATACATTGGATGTTTTACCTTGTTAACTTCAGCAACTACAATAGATTTCACCATTTTGTTACTTGTAACAATTCCAATTCTTTCTTTTCTTAGGTTTCTTGTTTCCATTTATAAAAGTTTTATTCTTGAACTGACCTTGCAGTTAATTCTGTATTAATACGTGCAATAGTTTTTCTCAAATTTTTTATTTGCATAGGATTTTCGATGGGTGAAATTACATGAGTCATTTTAAGTTCAGAAAGCTCTTTCTGAAATGAAAGTAATTTTTCACTTAACTCGTCTATCGATAATTCTTTAACTTCTTTTTGTTTCATTTTTTCAATTTATGCTTGATAATCTCTTGCAATTATAAATTTTGTTTTAACAGGAAGTTTTTGGGCAGCCAACCTTAATGCTTCTTTTGCAACATCAATTGGAACACCTGAAACTTCAAACATTATTCTACCGGGCTTAACTACAGCCACAAAATATTCAGGAGCACCTTTACCTTTACCCATCCTAACTTCTAAAGGTTTTTTAGTAATAGGCTTGTCTGGAAATATCTTTATCCATAACTGACCTTCACGTTTCATAAATCTAGTTGCAGCTACACGAGCAGCTTCAATTTGCCTTGAAGTTAAAAAACTTGTATCGATGGACTTAATCCCAAACATACCATTGGATAGTACATGCCCTCTTTGTGAAAAACCTTTCATGCGGCCTTTCTGCATTTTTCTAAATTTTGTTCTTTTTGGTGATAACATTTATACTATATATTTAATTATCTTCTTCTTTGTTTTCTTCCTTTATTTCCTCCCTTAGATTTTGATGAACTCATACTTAAACCTACAAGTGGAGATAATTCTCTTTTGCCATATACTTCACCTTTCATAATCCAAACCTTAATACCTAGTTTTCCATAAGTAGTCTGAGCTTCGACTAAAGCATAATCTATATCAGCTCTAAAAGTTGATAAAGGAATTCTACCCTCTTTATATGATTCAGATCTAGCCATTTCTGCACCATTTAAACGGCCTGAAATTTGAACTTTAATTCCTTCTGCATTCATTCTTATTGAAGCAGCAATTGCCATTTTTATAGCTCTTCGATAAGAAATTCTACTTTCAATTTGTCTAGCGATACTTGATCCTACTAATTGAGCTTCAAGTTCTGGTCTTTTGATTTCAATTATATTTAATTGAACTTCCTTTCCAGATAGTTTTTTTAATTCTTCTTTAAGTTTGTCAACTTCTTGACCAGCTTTACCGATAATGATTCCAGGTCTTGCAGTTGTTATAGTTAGAGTTACAAGTTTTAAAGTTCTTTCAATAATAACTCTAGAAACACTAGCTTTTGATAATCTAGCAAAAATATACTTTCTTAACTTATGATCTTCTGCAAGTTTATCTCCATAGTCATTTCCTCCGTACCAATTAGATTCCCAACCTCTAATAATACCTAATCTATTGCCTATTGGATTTGTTTTTTGTCCCATATTAACTATCTATTGAATTTTGTGAACCTAAAATTAATGTAACGTGATTTGAACGTTTTCTTATTCGGTGAGCTCTACCTTGAGGGGCAGGTCTTAATCTTTTCAACATCCCAGCACTATCAACTCTAATTTCTTTTACAAATAAATTAGCTTGCTCTACATCAGCATCTTCATTTTTGGATTGCCAGTTTGTAATAGCAGACATCAGAAGCTTTTCAAGTCTATTTGAAGCTTCTTTTTGGCTAAATTTTAAAATAGTTAAAGCCATATCAACTTTTTTTCCTCTTACTGAATCAGCAACAATTCTCATTTTTCTTGGAGAAGTTGGGCAATTATTAAGTTTTGCAAAAGCAACTTGCTTTTTTGCTTCCTTAATTTTTTCAGCGCTTTGTCTTTTTCTTAATCCCATTGCAAATTAAATTATTTCATTCTTTTATTTTTGGCTCCAGCATGGCCACGAAAAGAGCGTGTTGGAGAAAATTCCCCTAATTTATGACCAACCATGTTTTCAGTTATATAAACAGGAACAAACTGTCGTCCGTTATGAACTGCTATTGTTTGTCCTACAAAATCAGGTATAATCATAGAAGCTCTTGACCAAGTCTTTACAACAGCCTTCTTCTTTGAATCCAAATTTCTTTGAACTTTTTTTATTAAACTATAATGGACATAAGGTCCTTTCTTTAGTGAACGTGCCATTTATTTGTTTTTTCTTTCAATTATATATTTATTACTAGCTTTCTTCTTATCTCTGGTTCTGAATCCTTTAGCAGGAATTCCATTTTTAGATCTTGGATGACCACCAGATGCTCTTCCTTCACCACCACCCATTGGATGATCTACTGGATTCATCGCTACTGGACGAGTTCTTGGTCTTCTACCTAACCAACGTTTTGAACCAGCTTTTCCAAACACTGTCAATTGATGATCAGAATTAGAAACAGAACCAATAGTAGCATAACATGATGATAGAATTAATCTTGTTTCACCAGATGGCATTTTAACAGTAACAAATTTACCGTCTTTGGCCATAAGTTGAGCAAATGAACCAGCACTTCTAGCTATAGCGGCTCCTTTACCAGGTCTCATCTCTATACAAGAAATTATTGTACCTAAGGGTATGTCTAAAAGTGGCATACAATTACCTATGTCTGGTGATTTTTTTGAACCAGAAACAATTTTATCTCCAACCTTAAGACCTTTTAAAGCTACAATGTATCTTTTCTCATTATCATCAAATTTTGTTAATGCAATAAAAGCTGACCTATTTGGATCATATTCGATTGACATAACTTCAGAAACATCATCATATCTGTTTCTTTTAAAATCAATGATTCTATATCTTTTCTTATGACCACCACCAATATATCTCATAGTCATTTTACCCTGACTATTTCTACCACCAGAACGTTTTATAGGAGCAAGCAAGCTTTTTTCAGGCTTGTCTGTTGTAATAGCATCGAATCCATTAACAACTCTTCCTCTTTGTCCAGGCGTAATCGGCTTTAGCGCTTTAACTGACATTGTCTATTAATTTAAAGTTTATTATAAAAATCTATTGTATCTCCATCCGAAATTTGCACTACAGCTTTTTTTGTAGTTACAGATTTCACTCTCTGAACACCTGTTTTGGTAAATTTTGTCTTTCTCTCTGCTCCATATCTCATGGTTCTAACCTTATCAACAGAAACTCCATAAGTTTCTTCAACAGCTTTTTTAATTTGAACCTTATTTGCATTGGTGTCCACTAAAAAAGTAAATCTATTTTTAAGCTCACTATCAGCAGTGGCTTTTTCTGTAATAACTGGTTTAAGTAAAATATTCATACTAACTTAAGTTTGATTCAATTTGTTCCAAAGAGCTTTCTAAAAAAACTAAATGTTGAGCATTCATAATACTGTATGTACTAATTTCTGAGTTAGTAACTACACTGCTACGCTCTAAATTTCTAGCAGATAAATAAACGTTTTTGTTAATTCCACCTAAAACAAACAATGATTTCTTACCATTTAAACCAAGTGCATTAATAACATCACTGAACGATTTAGTTTTAGGAGATTCAAAATCAAAATCTTCTACAATAGAAATAGCTTTAGCTTTTAATTTCAAACTTAGTGCAGATCTTCTAGCCAATCTCTTAACGTTTTTGTTAAGTTTTTGAGAATATGATCTAACTCTAGGTCCAAAAATTGTACCTCCACCTCTAAATAGCGGGTTTTTAATACTACCTGCTCTTGCAGTACCAGTACCTTTTTGTTTTTTAATTTTTCTTGTACTACCTGTGATTTCAGCTCTTTCTTTAGTTTTATTAGTTCCTTGACGATTATTAGCTAAGAACCTTTTAACATCAAGATAAACAGCATGGTCATTAGGAGCAACTTCAAAAATCGATTTTGAAAGTTCAACTGATCTTCCAGTTTCTTTACCTTTTATATTTAATACAGATAGTTTCATTATTTTCTAATTATTACATAAGAGTTTTTGTGTCCAGGAACACATCCTTTAACAACAAGTAGATTCTTTTCTGAAACTACCTTTACAACCTTAAGATTTTGTACTGTAATTTTTTCATTACCCATTCTACCAGCCATTTTCATACCCTTAAATACTCTAGCAGGATAAGAAGCAGCACCAATTGAACCAGGAGCTCTTAATCTATTGTGTTGACCGTGAGTAGCTTGTCCTACACCAGCAAAACCATGTCTCTTAACAACACCCTGAAAACCTTTTCCTTTTGAATTACCAGAAACATCAACAAACTCACCTTCTGTAAAATGATCTACAGAAACAGAATCACCAAGATTTAATTCAGTATCAAAATTTTGAAATTCAACTAGTTTATACTTAGCAGAAGATTTAGATTTTGAAAAATGGCCAGCTTCAGCCTTATTTGAATGCTTATCACTTTTATCATTGAAACCTAATTGAACTGCTGAATAACCATCAACTTCATTAGATTTAATTTGAGTAACAACACAAGGACCAGCTTGAATGACTGTACAGGGAATATTCATCCCTTTGTCATCAAATATACTAGTCATTCCTATTTTTTTTCCTATTAACCCGGACATTTGTTATATGTTTTTAAATTAAACTTTAATTTCAACTTCAACTCCACTTGGAAGTTCTAACTTCATTAAAGCGTCTATTGTTTTAGAAGAAGAACTGTATATATCCAATAATCTCTTGTAAGAAGATAATTGAAACTGTTCTCTTGATTTTTTATTTACGTGAGGTGATCTTAGCACAGTAAATATTTTTTTGTGTGTTGGTAACGGAATTGGTCCTGTTACAATAGCCCCAGTAGTCTTGACAGTCTTCACTATTTTTTCGGCAGACTTATCAACCAAATTGAAGTCGTATGATTTTAATTTTATTCTAATTTTTTGACTCATTATATTGGTATTATGCGTTATCTCCTTTAATTGCTTTTATAACCCCCTCAGAAATATTTGCTGGGGTTGCAGCGTAATGATCAAATTCCATTGTTGATGTAGCACGACCTGAACTCAATGTTCTAAGCGCAGTAACATAACCAAACATTTCTGAAAGTGGAACATTGGCTTTTACAACTTTAGATCCAGCTCTATCATCCATATTATTTACTTGACCACGTCTTCTATTTAAATCTCCAACAACATCACCCATATTTTCTTCAGGTGTTAGAACTTCCATTTTCATAATTGGCTCCATAATAACAGACTTAGCAGACTTAGCAGCGTTCTTGTAACCAATTTTAGCGGCTAATTCAAATGATAATGAATCAGAATCAACAGCATGAAAAGAACCATCCTTAAGAGTTACTTTCATTGCATCCATTTCAAAACCAGCTAAAGGACCATTCTTCATAGCTTCTTTAAAACCTTTTTCAACAGATGGAATAAATTCTCTAGGAATGTTACCACCTTTAATTTTATTAATAAATTCTAATCCTGGTTTACCTTCTTCAGCAGGTTCCATTGTAAAAGATATATCAGCAAACTTTCCTCTACCACCAGATTGTTTTTTATAAATTTCTCTGTGATCAGCAAGAGCTGTAATCGCTTCTTTATATTCAACTTGAGGTTGACCTTGATTTACTTCAACTTTAAATTCTCTTCTTAATCTATCAACAAGAATATCTAAATGAAGTTCACCCATTCCAGAAATAATTGTCTGTCCAGATGCTTCATCAGTTTTAACTTGGAATGTTGGGTCTTCTTCAGCTAACTTACCTAAAGCCATACCTAATTTATCAACATCAACTTTTGTCTTAGGTTCAACTGCAATACCTATAACTGGATCAGGAAAGTCCATGCTCTCTAAAACAATAGGATGTTTCACTGAGGTTAATGTATCACCTGTTTTTATATCTTTGAAACCAACAGCAGCTCCGATATCTCCAGCCTCAATAAAAGGAATAGAGTTTTGTTTATCAGCGTGCATTTGGAAAATTCTCGAAATTCTCTCTTTATTACCAGATCTATTATTCAAAATGTAAGAACCTGCATCTAATCTTCCGGAATAAACTCTAAAGAATGCAAGACGACCAACAAATGGATCAGTAGCAATCTTAAAGGCTAATGCTGCGAAAGGCTCACTAACAGATGGTTTTCTTTCAATCTCAATATCTTTGTCTGGATCTGTACCAATAATTGCTTCTTTATCTAAAGGAGAAGGCAAGTATCTACAAACAGCATCCAAAAGAAATTGAACACCTTTGTTTTTAAATGCAGAACCACAAATCATTGGGATAATACTCATGTCTTGTGTAGCTTTTCTTAAAGCTTCATGTACTTCGTCTTCCGAAATAGAATCAGGATCTTCAAAAAACTTCTCTAACAAAGCATCATCATATTCAGCTACTGCTTCAATAAGATTAGCTCT
>CESJ01142942.1_pt1 | contig 15042 bp, 11 predicted proteins | sample 356311 | NCBI WGS metagenome assembly CESJ01 (sample SAMEA2621487, study PRJEB7988) | marine metagenome | biome: marine biome (ENVO:00000447); feature: surface water layer (ENVO:00002042); material: "saline water (ENVO:00002010), including plankton (ENVO:xxxxxxxx)" | depth 5 m
GTCGTAGTAATCATAGAAGATTTCGCCTTCAACAACGTTGAAAGGAAGTTCACCCACAAAGCTATCAGCAACTTCAGCACCAGCTGTAGTTGGGTCAAAAGCACCGTTAAACTGGATGTTAAACGCAGTTAAGTCGCTTGTTCCAATTTCGTGGTTTCCGAAAGAAGTTGTTCCGAAACCAAGTCCTGCTTCAAAACCTACGTAAATAGCATCAGAGAAGTAGTAGTCAGCACCGAAAATAAGGTTTAAACCCATCGAGCTGTATGCTTGCTTGTTTGTAAGGTCCCAAACGATGTATACATCAGGCTGTCCCACGTTGTCTAGGTCGTTGGGTCCCCACATCTCCATTTTATCAGAACGGCTACCCATCATGTAGTAAGCCTCAACACCGAAGTATGGACTCAGGTTGTCTGTACCGTCAAAATGCATTTCGTAACCTGGAGCAATACCAAACAATGTTGTAGACGACTCTAAGTTAAGCTGAGGACTAACAGGATCTCCCAAAGCTTCGCCTTCTTGAAAGTAAGCGTAAGTGTCAGAAGAAGAACCGACAGTTAAAGAAAGACGGAATGCCGCGTCATCATCTAAGAAATTACGGTACTTGATTGTCGTTCCACCAATAGGGCTGTTGCCAAATGGTGTTAGATTTAACTCGATGTTGTGCTCTCCGCCCAACTGCTTTTGCGCTTGGGCGCTAGTGACAACAAGCGAACAAATCGCAAGTGTGAACATTAGTTTTTTCATGTCCTGATTAATTTAGGTTTCAGATTTAAAAGTGCAAGTACGTGAATACTTTCTTAAGAACAGCCATTGAAACGTTGTGAACATTCACTCATCAATTGTTAATAACGCAAAAAAAGAATGATAAACACTGATTATCAAATAGATAAGCCTAGAGTTTTGTTGAGTGAAAAAACGGGTTTTTAACAAATCTAAAAAGAAGTATCTACTCCACGGTTACGCTTTTTGCAAGATTTCTCGGCTGGTCAACATTGCAACCGCGCAACACCGCGATTTTATAACTCAAGAGTTGAAGAGGAATTGAGGTCAACAGTGGAGAAAGAGATGGAGCACATTTTGGGACTTTGATCACATAATCGGCAAGAGCAGAAGCCTCTTTGTCACCCTCTGTAACCACCACAACCAAACGACCTCCCCTTGCTTTTACTTCTTGGATGTTGCTTACAACTTTTTCATAAACATCATCTTTCGGAGCGATAAAAATCACAGGCAGGCTTTCGTCGATCAATGCGATGGGGCCGTGTTTCATTTCAGCCGCAGGATATCCTTCAGCATGGATGTAGCTAATTTCTTTTAATTTAAGAGCGCCTTCAAGTGCTACAGGGAATTGATAACCTCTTCCCAGGTAAAGCGCGTTGTTAGACTCTGTAAATTCTGCTGCGACGTCGTAAATCACATCAACCTGTTTCAGAACAGACTCAACCAGCTCAGGAATTCCATTGAGCTCATTAAGCAACCGGAGGAATCTTCCTTTCGGCAACCGCCCCTTTTTTACACCAACATGAAGCGCGATAAGGGTTAGGACAGAGATCTGTGAGGTAAAAGCCTTCGTGGATGCAACGCCTATTTCTGGTCCGGCATGCGTATATGCGCCACTGTGTGATTCGCGCGAGATGCTTGAACCCACAACATTGCAGACACTGAAAACATGAGCCCCCGCATCTTTGGCTGTTTTTATTGCAGCCAAGGTGTCGGCGGTTTCCCCACTTTGTGAGATGGCAATGACGATGTCATCTGCTCGAACGATGGGGTTTCTGTAACGGAACTCCGAAGCATACTCTACCTCAACGGGGATCCGGGTGTAATCCTCAAACAAATATTCCGCAACCAACCCCGCATGCCAGCTTGTTCCGCAAGCGAGAATAACGATTCGGGATGCATTGTTCCATTTTTCCCAATGGTCATCCACCCCCGACATTCTAATTTCACCTTTTTTTATATCAATCCTTCCCCGCAAAGAATCACGAATAGATTTGGGTTGTTCAAAGATTTCTTTGAGCATAAAATGTTCATATCCGCCTTTTTCAATCGATTCAATCTCCAACTCCAAGGCTTGAATTTGAGGAGTGATTTTTACATTTGAAGTCGTTCTAATTCGAAGACCTCCGTCCAGTTCTAACGATGCAATTTCTTCGTCGTTTAAGTAGACGACATTTTTTGTGTACGGTATGATTGGTGTTGCGTCAGAAGCCACATAAAACGACCCGTCTTCACCCAGCCCAATGACCAGAGGGCTTGATTTTCGAGCCGCGATTAATGTTGTGGGATTTTCCTTGTCGATCACAACGATGGCGTAAGCGCCGACCACTTGATTTAACGCAGTCCTTACTGCTTCAAATAAAGTCAGCCCACCACTTTTCATGACTTCTTCTATGAGGTGAACCAAAACCTCAGAGTCGGTATCGCTTAGCAAAGCGTGACCCCTGTTGTGCAATGTTTCTTTTATGGTGGTATAATTTTCAATTATGCCGTTGTGAACCAAGGCGATGCGGTTCGATTCAGCCCTGTGCGGATGGGCATTGATGTCATTCGGAGGCCCGTGTGTCGCCCAACGTGTGTGACCAATTGCAACATTCCCCGTGAGCTTTTCTTCGCCAATGTAGTCCATAAGGTCACTGACCTTGCCTTTCTTTTTTCTAATTACGAGCTCATCACCACCTTTTCCATCAGACTCAATTAGAGCAACCCCTGTGCTGTCATACCCCCGGTATTCAAGTCGTTTCAGACCTCCAACAACGATAGGCAACGCGGGTTTAACCCCCAAATAAGCAACAATCCCACACATGTTTTATAAAATTAAGTTACAGCGCGAAATTAACCTAATGACTGTAAGTAATTACAATTCGCGCCCCGTCAGATCCTGAATCGGTTCCTTTAAGAGCAACACCCTGAAGAGATATTCCCGCTCTGCTAGACACGATATAAAATGGAGGAATGGGGTGTTCAGGAGAAAAATTTCCATAAAAAGCACCGGTATTTCGGTTAAGCAAATGCTGTATGCTTCTGGAGATGTTGAAGTGATAACTTTTCGTTTGAGAATTGTAATAGCCGTCAATATTCGCACCGACTCCCAATTGATCAGGGGTGGATATGGGGTTGCCCTCTGAATTCTCAGTTAGAATATAAAGCTGTTCTTGCGGAGGGAACCTGGAGTTAAAATAAGAGTCATCGAGTGGCAAAATTAACTCAGCTTTTTGGATTGCACACCCAAGAGATATGGTGTTCCCTAATTCGTTGATTGAATCGTTGAGAGCGTTTAAAAAAGGTATTTTTAGATGTGTCTTTAACCCCGCCCCAGACATCACATACAGTGACTTGTTTCCACCGACGTGCGTCGAGTCATTTTCAGGTGTGTTTAAGCTTGAAAGTTCCCCGACATATTGTTGAGAGAACATATTTACCCTTGCGCTAAGCGGTGAGATAAGAAAATCATAAAAAGAGGGCCCCGCATCGTTGTGGTAGTGGAGTCTCATTAAACTGAGCCCAGAGGAAATGTCGATGCCCGCAGCACCTATTCCACCTGTTTGGGTAGACACGACGATTCCAGGAAAAAAGTCAAGCCAAGATGCGTTGCTGTTAAACACAGAGGTATCTTGATTTAAAATGGTTTGGCCCAAATCAGGGTTGAGTTTTAGTTGGATTTGAGACACAACAGTGTCTCCGCCGATACTCATGTAGTCTGAAGGGTTAATCGAAACGGCCCCCTGAGAGACATCATTGAGAATCTCGCTTGATACTTCTGGCTGAAATGTAGAGTAGTACGTCGAGTCGACTGACAAAGAGTCCACCATCTGATGAATCAACAGGCTCTGGGGAAAAAGCTGTCCATAGGTGTCGCCCGTCAAGCGCAAGTTGAGAAAAAGACTGTCTACTTGGGGGTTTGTTCCAAAGTTAACCCCGGGAGCGCTCAGCCTTAATTGAGTCGCAAAACCTGCAGTGGTCCAGCCGATTCTCGGTTGGAATGTTCGGCCGAGTACCGCGGTGCTCAATTCATCTGTTGCGAGAGAATCCTCTCTAACGGTATACACATCAAGCGTAAGCGTGTCTGTTGTGACCAAGTTAAGAAGGTCTGTTTCTGGTTGTAATCCGAGCCCTATAGACGATTCAGGCTTTCTACATCCGGCAATAAAAACAACGCAGCATAAGCCTACAAGTGAGGCGGTATTGAACCTAAAAAAATGCTTCATTGATTGTCGTTGGTGTTTGATTAACCCTTAATTGCTTCAACCTCATCACCGATCACCTCGTCGTAAAAAGTGTTCACGTCAGCAAGATACCCATCGTTTCCAGGAAACTTTAAAACCGGGTTTTCTGAAGTGTTAATCTGAACCATGGTTTCATCATCTAGGCCATCAGAAGCGACAATGATTGCATCGGCATTTTCAATCGCGATTGCATTCATGTTGTTAAAAGTAGGGCTGCTGATGGTTTCTGCTTTGTCAGACGGGATCCCATCAAGAACAATTTTTTCCGCCATGCGAGAATCCAATTCGCCATCGAACCCTTCATCATAGATGCTGCAAATAATCTTGCACTTCGAGAAGTAAGGGTCGTCTTTGTAATTGTTTTTAAGATACAGGGGTAGCAGGTTCGCCATCCATCCATGACAATGGATGATATCGGGAGCCCAACCCAGTTTTCTAACAGTCTCCAGAACTCCACGGACAAAGAAGATTGCCCTCACATCAGAGTCGTTGAACAATTCATCATTTGCATCGTAAAGAATGGCCTTGCGCTTGAATAAATCATCATTGTCGATGAAGTACACCTGCATTCTTGCAGTAGGGATTGACGCTACTTTGATAATTAACGGATGATCAACGTCGTCAATGTTTAAATTCATTCCCGAGAGCCTGATTACTTCATGAAGCTGATGGCGTCTCTCATTTATTTTCCCAAACCGTGGCATAAACACCCGTATTTCCCTATCCTTGTCACTAGCTCCCTGAGGAAGGTGCCTAGAGATTGAGCTCATCGGGGTTTCAGGAAGGAAAGGAACCAAGTGCTGTGACACGTATAAAATGCGTTTTTTGCTCATAGTTGTAGTTTCTCTTCAGGTTGGACGAACAACAAATGTAGCTATTTTTGCAACAAATTCCAAGTAAAATAAGAGGTTTCAAAGGGGTATTTTTATAAAAAATGACAATATTAAAGACGACAAAAGAATTAAACAGCTGGTTTATTGAAAACTCAAACGGGTTGGCAAAAAATGTAGGCTTCGTTCCCACAATGGGGGCGCTGCACAGTGGGCATGGAACGTTAATTGAACGCGCTTCAAAAGAGTGTGATTCTGTGGTTGTCAGTGTTTTTGTCAACCCCACTCAGTTTAACGAAACGACAGACTTTCAATCCTATCCAAGAACCCTAGAGGGTGATATGCTTCTCGCTAAGGACGCGGGAGCCACGGTTGTATTTGCGCCTTCACCCGAAGACATCTATGGCTTAAATGTCCATGCAGAGCGGGTGGACTATGGACCGGTTACATCAACCTTTGAAGGCAGAAGCAGGCCGGGTCATTTCGATGGTGTCATCTCTGTGGTCGACAAATTGTTTGTAGCTGTCAAGCCACAGAAAGCTTATTTTGGCTCGAAAGACTTACAACAGGTTGCCGTTGTTGAAAGAATGTCAAGAGAAAGACATCCTCAGATTCAGATTGTCAGTTGTGACCTCATCAGAGATGAAAATGGACTGGCTTTAAGTTCTAGAAATGCAAGGCTTTCCTCGCATGGAATTGCCTTAGCTCAGCACATCTCCAGTGAACTTCAGGCTTCGGTTTCCAGAGTGAAGAAAGGTCTTGAAACGGCAAAATCTGTCGAGATGGCACAGTACAATTTAGAAAAATTGGGGGGGCTTGATCTTGAATACATTGGCGGAGTTGATAAAAAAACATTCGCAAAAAGTTCAGCAGACAGGGGTTGGACTCACATTGTGGTTGCCGCCCGAGTCGAAGGTGTCCGACTGATAGACAACATTGAATTGTAAGTTGTAACTTTGTCACAAATTAAAAAGTCATGGGTATAGGTGCTCCTCAATTAATTCTCATTGCCCTTGTGGTGTTGTTGCTTTTCGGTGGTCGTAAAATACCTGAGCTGATGAAAGGCTTAGGTCAAGGCGTTAAAGAATTTAAAAACGCAACGAACGACAAGAAGAAAGACGACGAAAAAAAAGATAAGTGAATCGACAGATTTGTTTGTTTTTACTTGCGGTTGCTGCATCGCTTCAAATTTCCAGTGCCCAAAATCAAGTAGATTCAGTTGAAGCGCCCCTGCTTCTAGAAAGCAAAAACGGGCCTTTTTCTTGGGAAACACAGTGGGAAGTTTGGTGTGAATCCCAAGGCTGTGTGAGCACAGACACTTCACTTTGGAACCTGGTTGGAGAGCCTCATCTCGAGCTTGATACTGCTGTCATGCAATCTCGAATGGCAATTTTAGACGTGTCATCCGAGCTGGATTTAAGGTGGAACCCTATTGCTCACAGACGAGTCTCCATGTATGTAGAGAAGCGCAAAAGAGGACTTGGAACCATGCTTGGCAGAGCCCCTGCGTTTTTCCCTCTTTTCGAAGAAGTCCTTGACAAGAAAGGCTTGCCTCTGGAGTTAAAATACCTTCCAATTGTTGAAAGTGCATTAAACCCCGAAGCCAGATCTCCGGCAGGAGCAAGAGGTTTGTGGCAATTTATGTACTACACGGCTAAAGCAGAAGGGTTGAGGATAGACAGCTACATAGACGAAAGAAAAGATCCACGAAAAAGCACAGAAGCTGCGAGCAACCACCTGAACAGACTTTATGGCATGTACGACGATTGGTTTTTAGCTCTTGCAGCATACAACGCTGGGTCTGGAAATGTCAACAAAGCGATTAGAAGAAGTGGGGGTAAAACGAATTACTGGGAAGTGCGACCGTTCCTCCCGAAAGAAACCAGGAATTATGTACCCAACTTTTTAGCGGTTGTTTATTTGATGGAATACCACGCAGAGTATGGAATTGTTCCTAGAAACGTTCTCCCGGGCTTTCTTACAACAGACACATTAACGGTTCAAGGACCTTTGCGATTGGACCAAGTTGCTCATTTTATCGAAGCTTCAGAGCAGGAATTAAAAATACTTAACCCCATGTACAGCAAAGGCATTGTTCCGGGGCCAGGGGAAAACTGGAACGTGAGAATTCCACGAGAGATGACGCCAGAATTTATCGCGCATGAATTCGAAATGAGAAGCTTTAAGCCCGATTTAACACCTGAAATTAAGTACGAACCCGACCCTGTTTTTTACAGGGTGAAATCAGGCGATGTTCTTGGCACGATTGCTGAAAAGCATGGCGTTTCAGTGAGTAAATTAAAAAACTGGAACGGTTTGAAGAGTTCCAACATCAATGTTGGACAAAGGTTGGTGATTCACGGAGACCCCTCAAAAATATGAGAATTACAGCTTGGTTGACCGTGCCGCTTTTTTCGATCGTGCTTTTCGGTTGTTTCAGTCAAGAAGGCGCACGTTCTCCACTGCCTGGCCGCGTAGGTCCTCAGGGTGAAGTTTTGGTAGTTTGCTCAGACGGAGTTTGGTCTAGAGCCGTCGGGGACAGCTTGAAAAGCATCTTAAACAAACCCTACGCCGTGCTGCCGCAAATGCACACTGAAACTTATGAGCCCATGTTCGATGTGGTGCATAAAAACAGGCAAAGTTTCAATAAATTTTGGAAACCTCACAGAAACATCATTGACGTTGAAATTGCTGACAGAGTGGACACCCAAGACGCTACAGTTGTGTTTTACAAGGAGAAATACTCAAACGGTCAGATCTACATCGTTGCAAAAGGCAGGACAGAGCTAGAAGTGGCGGAAGCGATTTCGAAAAGATCTGCAGAAATGCTCAGCTTGTTTCACGATGTGGAAGTGAAGAGAACGACCTATGTGACCCGCGCTTCTGTAGATGAAGTCATCAAAAGAGAAATAGGCGAGGTTTGGGGCATGGATATTTTGGTGCCCAAAGGTTCTTATGCTGTTCGCATAGACACCGCTTTCACTTGGATTGACAGACAGCTTACCCGGTTTAAAGGCAGTGACAACCACGATGTGCAAGAGGCTTTTTTCATCCACTGTGAACCCTACCAAGGAGAACGTCAATTTTCCCTGAATCACCTGCTGGACAGGAGAGATGAGCTTACAAAAAAATACGTGAGCGGCCCAACCGAAGGCAGTTACATGCAGGTAGAAAGACGCCTGATTCCCTCGTATGAAGAGATTTTATTTCAAGGAGGATTTGCAGCTGAAATTCGCGGTCTTTGGAGAATGGAAAACGACTTTATGGGTGGCCCTTTTTACAGCCTTACTTTCTATGATGAGCCCAACCAAAGACTGGTCACCGTGGAAGGATATGCTTACGCTCCTTATTTTGACAAACGTCAATACATGAGAGAAGTAGAGGGAATCGTAAAATCAGTAAGTCCGTTTAACCGGTTACTTGTCAACGACAAATCGGGTGCTGTTGACAAACCCGTCGTTCTCGAATAAAACCGCGACATACACCCCTTCAGCCCAACCTTCAAGGTTCACATCAAAGGGCATCAAGTCATGCGTGCTTTTTGTAAAAACAAACCGCCCGGTGACATCCCAAATCTTGACGACTTGATGTTGATTCCCGCTTAAGGAATTGCTGTTTCTGAAATCAAGCGTGACGGTTGTTCGCGCAGGAGAGGGGTAGGCAAGAGCAGAGGAGCTTTCAAACGCCAAGTCCGCCTCAGTGAGTGAGATGTCTCCATTTGCAAATGCGTACTGCCCCTTTCTCAACGAGGAGACTCTAAACACACCGTTTCCGTTTTCTAAAGATCCCGCTTGCCAAGTGTAATCAGGGTACTGAATCCACGTTGAAGCGGAGTTAGGTCTCCAAGCAAGAAATGCATTTTCTTCTCCTCCGTTGTATAGCTCAAAATCCAATCCCTCTTCATTGTTTCCGACATAGGAAAATCGAGCGTCAAGAACTAGGTCGTTGGTACCCTCAACTTCATCCCCCCAAGAACCATCGACGGTCCAAAAATGAGTGTCACTTATTTCATCGATGTAAAACGCTGTAGGCTCTGGGTCTGGCGCTGCCCAGTGATGTTCGAGACGTACGATAACACTGTCGTTGATTTCATCACACCCCAGCCTCATTTCAACCCACGGAATGCTTGAAAGCCCAGTCGTTTCATTGATGAATAACGTGTTGTCAAGTCTTCCTTGATTCAGTTTTCCATCAGCATTTAGAGCGACAAGCACAAAGGGATCGGGGTGAGAAATGGTGGCAACATCGAATTCGCCACCAACACGAATGTTTGCGACTGTCGAATTCCACGATGCATCCCAAAGCGTGACGTCCAAGGGTTCGTTTTCGTGGAACAAAGAACACGCACGTAGTTTTTGGTTCAAATAAAGTGTTGTTTCGTAGCCACCTTCCGCAAATGTGGTGGCGGTTGAGTCAATTAACCAAGTTGAGAATCCAGGCTGGAAGACTTGGGCATCAAAGAAAGGGTGTAGGTCAAGCCCTGTGAGATCTTCCAGGGTTTCCATAAACACCTGTGCATCCATGTGGCTGTCGAAATGTGTAGCGATTACATTTTGGCATGCATTCCTGTAGGTTTCGTCTCCGAGGTAGGCCCTTAAATTGTGATGAATAGAAGCCCCTTTGTAATAAGTGTGTCTGCCGTAGATATGCTCATCTGGCATTGGGGATAAAGGCTGGAAGCCACCGTCCTGAAGATGACATTCTTCAAGCACGAATTGCTGGTTGTCTTTAATGAGCTTCACAAACTCTTCGTGCCCATCTTTAAACTCAATGAACAAATGACTTGAGTATTCTGCGGGACCTTCTTTGATCCACATGTGGTTGTGAATACTTGGCGCGACCAAATCACCCCACCAGTGGTGACCCAATTCATGGGCAAGCAAATCTCCATTTGCCTCGATGCTTTCTCCAATCATAAACTTGGGGTAGGCAATATTTGTCGGAATTTCAAGAGCTCCGTCAGTGGTTAAGACGTAACCCACCCTTTCCCAGGCATAGGGCCCCCACCAGTACTCCAGGGCATCTATCGCATATCCGACATCACTGAATTTATTTGCCATTTGGTTAATGTCTTCTGGCTTGGCTGTTAAGCGAACAGGGATGTCGCCATACTCCCCAGTGTGAACAAAATTGCTGTCGGTGTAATTTGCTACAGCAAAGGCGGCGCAGTGGGTGGTTATTGGATGCTCTAACGTGAAGCTTCTTGTGAGCGTATCGCCACCTTCGAAGGTTTCTCCCAAGAATGTTCCTTGCAGGTGCGCCTTCATCCCACCCGCACTTCGAATGTTCCATGTGTAGGTTGCTCTTTCAACAAAGTTGTCGAAGCAAGGGTGCCAAACTTTTCCATAGTTGGGCGGAATACTGGTCAAGCCAATCCCCATGTGATAGATATATTCAGATTCGAAATACACACCTCCCCAATAAGGGTCTTGGGTAGGATGCCCTCCATAGTACACCTCAATTTCATGCGTGTTTTCAGCGGTAAAGACCTCTCCAGGAGCAGGAACAGTGAGTCGACCATCTTCATGTGAAAAAACAGAGGTTTCCCCGTCAAGACGAACAGAGTCGACTGTTAATCCGATTAAATCGAACCAGATGGATGTCGCTCCACTCTCCACAACGGAGAGCGAGATAACCGCCCTTGCAGCCATTTGCTGCAAGCTATACTGAGTTAGGTCCAGATCGATTTCGTACTGGACGATGTCGAACGTGTCGCTTCGAGCGACAGATTCAGACATGTCGTAATTGTCTTGATAGAACCGTTCACTGGGTGCTTCGGAATGTCCCACATCTCTACATCCCATAGGGATAAACACTCTGGGCTCTGGAGAATATTCGCGCAAGTTCGGAAGATTGTGTTGCGAAAAAAAAGCCGAACTTCCGGCAAGAAAAAAGAGTAAAAAGACAATTGCAGGAAAAGAGTTGGTGAGTCGTTGCATGTCGGCAAAGTACGACTGACCTTTGCGGTATGAAAAATAGAATTATAAAAGAAGGTGTATTTGTGGAGATTGAGTATGTGTTAAGTGAAATAAATGAAGGCGGAGAACAAGGAGAAGTTCTGGAGGAATGCGACGCAGAGAACGCTTTCGGTTTCTACATAGGCAAGGAGGAGGTTTTAGAAGCGCTGGAAAAAGAATTAATGGGCAAAGCACCAGGGGAGCCTTTTGAAGTTCTAGTTCCTTGTGCCGAAGCATACGGCGCGACCACGGATGATGCAATTGTGATGATTCCTAAAGCTGTTTTTGAGTTGGATGGAGAGTTTGACCACGAACACATTATAGAAGGTGAAGCCATCGCGATGAACGACGAAGAGGGAAATGAAATGGTGGGTGTCGTTGTGAGCATCTCGGAGACTGAAGTGGAAATGGATTTTAACCATCCTTTCGCTGAATTAGATCTTCATTTTGTTGGGTCTATTTGTGACGTAAGAGAAGAAGCATAAAAATGGAACGTACTGAAATAAAAGATTTGGGGGAATTTGCCTTGATCAGTAAGCTAACAAAAAACCTAACAAAAAATCGCCCGTCGACTCTTTTAGGTGTTGGAGACGACGCTGCGGTCATTGACCCATTGGGAAAACGTGTGGTAGTAACCACCGACATGCTTGTTGAAGGTGTTCACTTTGATTTAAGCTATGTTCCTTTAAAGCACCTTGGGTACAAAGCTGTAATCTCCAACTTGAGTGACGTTTGTGCAATGAATGCAAAGCCCACTCAAATTGTGATTGGCCTTGGTGTTTCCAACAGGTTTTCAGTTGAGGCATTGGAAGAGCTTTATGAAGGAGTGAAAACAGCATGTGAGCTTTACAAAGTTGATTTGGTGGGTGGAGACACAACAACAAGCCCTTCAGGACTTACTCTTGCGGTGACTGCAATTGGACTTGTTGACGGTGATGCGGTGGTGACCAGGGGAGGAGCTTCAGCAGGCGATTTGCTCGTTGTCTCGGGCGATCTGGGATCAGCCTATATGGGACTTCAAGTGTTAGAAAGAGAAAAAGAAGTGTTTAAGGAAGCTCCCAAAGCGCAGCCAGAGTTAGACGGACACAGCTACATCATTGAGCGTCAATTAAAGCCCGAAGCAAGAACAGACATTGTTACTGAACTTTCAGACATCAAGGTGAAGCCCACGAGTATGATTGACATTTCTGATGGACTGGCTTCAGAGTGTTTTCATCTGATGGCCGCAAGCGGACTGGGAGTTAGAATTTATGAAGACAAGCTGCCGATCGCACCTAAAACCTATGATACAGCTCGAGAATTTAACCTAGACCCCACAGTATGCATCTTAAGCGGAGGGGAAGACTATGAATTGCTATTCACCATTTCACAAACTGATTTCGAAAACATCAGAAACCACCCCAAACTTTCTATCATAGGACACATGACAGAAGATCCAAAAGAGCACATTATGGTTACAAAAAGCGGTCAAGATGTAGAGTTGAAAGCACAAGGTTGGGACCCTCTAAAAGCTTAAATGCAAAAAATTTTTGGCATATATGGTTTAGAAAACTTTTCTGATGCAGAAGCAGTAGAAACCATTTCCAAGACGCTAAGTCCGGAAAGAAATGTCAGCAGAGGCTTGGAGTTTTGGTCTGATGAAAGCAATCTAGCTTTGGGGGCTGCGGGTGATTCCATCCTGGAAAGCTTCTCTGGTGATTGTCTCACCTTAAGTGGAGAGATAGAGAATTCGCTTGAGATTGCGACCCAATTAAAAAGTGAAGGATTTCCGATAGAAAACAACGTATTGCTCTCTGCTTTGGGGTCTTGGGGGCTTGAGCACACCCTTAAAAAGTTAAAAGGAAAATTCTGTTTTGCTTGGTGGTGTTCCAAATCGGAGAAATTAACCATTGCAAGAGACAGGTTTGGGATCAACCCTATTTATTGGTGCGCAGAGAATGAAAAAGGCTGCATTCTGTTCGCTTCAGAGATCAAGACATTGCTCGCCACTGGCTTCATCCCTAGAAAAGTGAATGCGGAGGCAGTCATTGATTATTTGCGCTACTCGACTGTTCACGCACCGCTCACTGTTGTCGATGGAATTCAATTGTTAGAGCCAGGATGTGCCATCGAAATCCAGGATGAGACAGTCAACGTTCTGCGGTGGTGGGAAACATCGAAAGAGATCTCCCCCTCAGGGATTCAACCGATCGATGAAACACTTTTAAACGCGGTGAACTCAAAGTTGGCTGGAGAATCTCAAGCGATTTATTTATCAGGTGCCCCAAACTCAATCACCTTAACTGCTGCGATGTCTCAGGTGTCGCAAAACCCCGTCAACACGTTTTCACTGGAGTTTGAAGGTTCAGAATCCCCGACAGAAGACGCTCCATCTAGGATCTCAACACACTTTTCAACGAATCACACCAAGGTTTTTATTCCCCAAAAGACCATTACTGCAAAGCTGCAGGAGGCGATAGATCAAATGGACCACCCTTCTCTTCATGGCCTTAGAAGCTACTTTGTAGCAACCTCAGCCAAAGCCGCAGGATACACTTCTGTGGTGAGTGAAATTGGAGGCAACGAACTGTTTGGGGAGCACCCACTTTTTGATGATGCTGTCCAACTCATGAAGCACAGGTGGCTCACGGCTTGGCCAAGAGGCTTAAGGAAAAGTGCAGGAAAACTTTTACAAACCATCTCTCCGGGAGAACGGTCAAACAAACTTGCAGAAATACTTGCAAGCAATTATTTCGATCTGGAGCACACCTATCCCTTGGCTCGCCAAATCACTTTTGACCGTCAGATTAAGAAACTGGCTCCCAACCTACCGCTTACTCGAAACAAGGTCTTTTACACAGCAACAGATCTTTTACGCGTGGGAAAAGCAGCTTTTTCACTTCCTTTTTTATCCAAGGCGTCTGTGCTAGAAATGAACACCCACATGGTAGATACTCTTTTAAGGGACAACCACACGTTTCATTCAGGAAATGGCACGGATTACACAACACCTTTTTTAGACCACAGTCTCGTCTCTCAAATGCTGGGATGTAGAGATTCACGTAAACCATCTTTAGAAGAAGTCACACAAAAAATTGCATCCAAGAATGTTCAATCGAAGACAGATTCCGCGAGTAAATTCCCCTGGGAATTGAAATTAGAGGGCTCTTATTTGGAATTCCACGAAGAGGGAATGACTGCTTTGTCTGATTTAAAGATGTTTCATGCAAGGGGCGTACAAGAATTTGACAACAACCCACTTCATGGCGTAGAAAAAAGACTTAACCTTTCTATTTTAGGCCATTATCTGAAGAAAAACAACCTCACGTAAACACCCTTATAGATGTCAGCTCCCGAAAACACTAAGAACCGCGTTTGTGATCTCTTTGCGATCAAGTACCCCATCATACAAGGGGGAATGGTCTGGTGTGCTGGTTGGGAACTCGCCAGCGCAGTCAGCAATGCTGGAGGCTTGGGGATAATTGGAGCAGGCAGCATGTACCCGGAAATCCTGCGAGACCAAATTAAGAAATGCAAGGAGGCGACCTCGCTTCCTTTTGCGGTCAACATCCCCCTCCTTTATCCCGCAGTTCAGGAGCACATTCAATCAGTGATCGACCTTCAAGTTCCCATTGTCTTTACGAGTGCAGGAAGCCCCAAATCGTTCACGTCGAGATTAAAAGCTCACGGAATTACTGTTGTTCATGTTGTGAGCAGCGTCAAGTTCGCATTGAAATCAGAAGAGGCTGGTGTCGACGCAGTGGTCGCAGAAGGGTTTGAAGCCGGAGGCCACAATGGACGAGAGGAAACAACAACGATGTGCCTCATCCCATCTGTGGCTAAGGCGTGTTCAATTCCTGTGATTGCCGCTGGGGGCATCTCAGATGGTAAATCTGTGCTTGCCTCTATGGTGTTGGGAGCGGAAGGGGCGCAACTGGGATCGCGGTTCGTAGCCAGTGAAGAATCTTCAGCCCATCTTGCCTTTAAGAATGCTGTCTTGGCTTCTGGTGAAGGAGACACAACGCTAACTCTTAAAGAATTAACTCCAGT
>CESJ01047366.1_pt1 | contig 15029 bp, 10 predicted proteins | sample 356311 | NCBI WGS metagenome assembly CESJ01 (sample SAMEA2621487, study PRJEB7988) | marine metagenome | biome: marine biome (ENVO:00000447); feature: surface water layer (ENVO:00002042); material: "saline water (ENVO:00002010), including plankton (ENVO:xxxxxxxx)" | depth 5 m
ATAGGAACGATAATGTTATTAGTTGGCTTCTTTTTTTCAGCATATTTAGGTGTCGATAAATTATTTATCCAAACTTCAGGAAGGTTAATCACCGAAAGACCTGAGTTTTACATTGCATTAGCAACCATGATTATGGGTTCTCAATTCTTTTTAGCTGGATTTCTAGGTGAAATTACACTTCGAAATAGAAAAATAAAAAAACAATATATAATTACAGAAAAAGTAAATGAATAACGATTTAATAATTGAAGAAAATTATAATAATTGGATTCAATCGCCATTCGACACATCTACAGTTCAAGATGTTAAAAATTTAAAAAACAATAATTCATTAGATTTTAAAGAATCATTTTATAAAAATTTATCTTTTGGAACCGGTGGAATGAGAGGAATTGTTGGTGTAGGACCAAACCGAGTAAACCGATACACTTTTGGAAAAAACACACAGGGTATCTCAAATTTTATAAATAAAACCTCCACAAAAAAAGAATCCGTAATTATAGCTTATGATTGTAGAAATCAGAGTAAAGAATTAGCTAATCAAGTAGCTGATGTTTTTAGTTCGAATGATATTAACGTATACCTTTTTAGTTCAATTAGACCAACACCAGAACTTTCATTTGCTTTATTGGAATTAAAGTGTATTTGTGGAATTGTTTTAACAGCATCTCATAATCCACCTGAATACAATGGATATAAGGTTTACTGGACAGATGGTGGCCAAATTGTACCTCCAATTGATAAAAAATTGATTAATGAAATTAATTTGGTAAAATTTAAAGAAATAAAATTTAAAAGAAATGATTCACTAGTTAATTTAATTGATGATGAAATTGACAACAAATTCATTAAAAACTCAATATCTACAGGAAAAATAGGAAATTCTAACAGAGACGACTATAAAATTGTTTTTACTCCAATACACGGAACATCATATAAAATTCTCCCAGAAGTATTAAAAGGAGCTGGTTTTAAAGATTTACATATTGTTAAAGAACAAGCTGTTCCTGACGGTAATTTTAGTACCGTAAAATCTCCTAATCCTGAGGAGCCAGAAGCTTTAAGTATGGCAGTAAATTTGGCTAAATCGATTAATGCTGATATCGTAATAGGAACTGATCCTGACGCAGATCGAGTTGGTTTAGCAGTTAAAAATAAAAAAAACGAATATGTTTTATTAAATGGTAATCAAATGATGATCATTTTAACAGAATTTATTTTAAGTAAAAGAAAAAACTTGAACAAATCATTTTTTATTGGATCAACTATTGTTTCAACTGCAATGATTAAAAATATAGCTAAAAGTTATGATGTTGATTTTAAAGTTGGCTTGACAGGCTTTAAGTGGATAGGAAAAATGATACATGATTTTCCTAACCAAAATTTTATTGCGGGAGGAGAAGAAAGTTACGGTTATATGGTTGGTGATTTTGTAAGAGATAAAGATGCTATTACCTCTGCCCTAGTTGCATGCGAAGTTGGATCAGAATGTAAATCAAACAATATTAGTTTAATTGATTATTTAGTAGGTTGCTACATCAAATATGGATTTTTTAAAGAAAAACTAATATCAATTGAGAAAAAAGGAGCTAAAGGTCTTAAGGAAATTAGCTTGATTATGAATAAACTGAGAAATTCTAAAATCAATTTTTTAGACGGAAGTAAATTAATCTCTTTTAAAGATTTCGAATCTTCTCAAGAAATAAACCAATTAAGTGGTGAAATCAATAATTTAGACTTTCCTAAGTCTAATGTTTTGATTTTTGAATCTGAGGATGGAACAACTGTTGCAGCTAGACCTAGTGGAACTGAACCAAAAATAAAGTTTTACTTTAGTGTAAATACTATTCTTGAGTCAAAAGACGATTATAATAGAGTAAATCAAATATTGAATAACAAAATATATAATTTAACTAAAGAATTTAATTTTTAAGCAATGGAGTATTTTAAAAAAATATTCAAATATTCAAAACCCTTTAAAAAATATATTTTTTTAAACATATTTTTTAATATTCTATATGCATTATTTAGTGCTTTATCATTTTTATCATTAATGCCTATGCTTGAGGTATTATTTGGAGAAAATAAAAAAACCTATACTAAACCAGAATTTGATGGAATTCAGGGATTTGGAAATAATTTAGAAGGATGGCTTAATTATCAAGTTAGTAGTTTTTCAGGCGAAGACCCACAAAAAGCATTAATTTTTGTAATTGCTGCAATAATCATATTGTTTTTTTTAAAGAATTTTTTCAACTATCTAGCAATGTATTTTATAACTTTTTTGAGAAATGGAATTTTAACTCATTTGAGAGGAGATGTTTATAAAAAAATAGTTAGTATGCCAATAGCCTTCTTTACGGAAAAGAAAAAAGGAGATGTAATATCTAGGATAACAGCAGATGTATTAGAAATTCAACATTCATTTTTATCTGTTCTAGAGTTAATAGTAAGAGAACCGTTAACTATATTTTTTACAATTTCTGCAATGTTTTTGATAAGTTTTGAGCTTACTGCATTTGTTTTAATTTTTATACCAATTTCTGGATTTTTAATTTCTTTAATTGGAAGATCTCTTAAGGCTACTTCAACTTTAGTTCAGAGGGAACAGGCTGAATTTTTATCAATAACTGAGGAAACCCTACATGGTTTAAAAATTATTAAAGGTTTTGTTTCAGAGATCTTTTTTATAGAAAAATTCAATAAGTCAAATAATAAATTTTACAACTATTCTAACAAACTAATAAACAGACAAAACTTGGCTAGTCCAGTAAGTGAATTTTTAGGTATTTCCGTGATTGGAGTATTACTTTGGTATGGAGGTCAACTAGTTTTAATAGATCAAGAACTAAATCCTGCTGCATTTATTACTTACATGGGACTTGCATACGGTGTTTTAACGCCTGCTAAAGCAATTAGTAAAGCTTCTTATTCAATTAAAAAAGGTAATGCAGCTGCAGAAAGAGTGCTTGAAATTTTGGATTCAAAATCTTCAATTAATGAAGTTTCTAATCCGATAAATAAACAATCTTTCGATTCAGAAATAAGTTTTGAAAATGTTAGTTTCAAATATGAAAATGCAATTGTTCTAAAGAATATTAATTTTAAAATTAAAAAAGGTCAGACGGTAGCTATTGTTGGACAATCAGGAAGTGGAAAATCTACTATAGCCAATTTAATTCCTAGATTTTATGATGTGAGTTCTGGAAAAATATTGATTGACGGAACAAACATTAAGGATTTATTTAAAAAAGATTTGAGAAGTTTAATAGGTTTAGTATCACAAGATTCTATACTTTTTAATGATTCAATAACTAATAATATTAAACTTTCCAGCTCTGTAAATAATGAAGAAGAAATAAAAAATTCTGCCATAATTGCCAATGCAAATGATTTTATAGAAAAACTGGAAAATAAATATCAATCTAATGTTGGAGACGGAGGTGGGAAATTATCAGGTGGGCAAAAACAAAGAGTTTCAATTGCAAGAGCAGTTTTAAGAAACCCTCCTATAATGATTTTAGATGAAGCTACTTCCTCATTGGATTCAGAATCTGAAAGATTAGTTCAAGAAGCATTAGAAAAATTAATGAAAAACAGAACATCTTTAATAATCGCTCATAGGCTATCTACAATTCAAAAAGCAGATATTATTTTAGTTGTAAAAGATGGAGAAATTATAGAAAAAGGTAAACACGAAGAATTAATTTCTGAAAATGGAATCTATTCGAAATTGATTAAACTTCAATCATTTTCTTAAACCTTTTAGAAATTTTATTGTCTTATATATAAAATCAATTTAGTTGGAAAATGAATCTAAATTTATCGCCAAACTAAAAGATAAAGAATCTCAAAATAAATCTTTTGAGATTTTACTTAATAATTATAAAGAACCTATATATTGGCATATAAGAAAAATAGTTTTAGATCACGATGACGCACATGATGTTTTGCAAAATACCTTTATAAAGGTTTTTAAAGCAATTAATGGTTTTAAAGAACAAAGTAAACTTTATACTTGGATCTATAGAATAGCCACAAATGAATCTTTAAATTTCATAAAATCAAAAGCTAAAAAACATTTTAAAACATCTCAAGAAATTATGATTTCTCAAACCAATAAATTGAGACAGGATCCTTATTTTGATGGAGACGAATTACAATTAAAACTTCAAGAATTAATAAATACACTTCCAGAAAAACAAAAATTGGTTTTTCAGATGAAATATGAACAAGAAATGAAATTTAAAGATATTTCTGAAATTCTAGGAACCTCAGAGGGTGCATTAAAAGCATCTTATCACATAGCCGTGAATAAAATAAAAAAAGAAATAATTAAAATTCAAACCTTTTAAGGGTTTGGTTGTCAAATAAATAGAATGAAATCAAATAATACTCTAAAATTAAAAGTTAATCGTTTCAAAACACCTAAAGGATATTTTGATAGTATTACTATTGATAATATAACAAGAATTAAAACAGGAAAATTTAAAGTTCCTCAAAATTATTTTAAAACAATTGATATCGATTTAATTACTAACACTAATTATTTAAATAAAATATTCAGTCTAAAATTCAAAGAACTTGCATTAAGTGGAATAGCTGCTGTTTTTATAATTGGACTGTTTATAAATACATTTTTTAGTGATACTGTTTCTTTAAATGATGATGAAATTATTGAATATATGAATTATGAATTAGTCAACTTTTCTAGTTCTGATTATGTTGACCTTTTTGATGTTAATGAATTTCAAATCAATTTTGAACAAATAAATGAACTTGATCTTGAGTACTATATTGAAACTAGTTTCTCAAGTGATTTAATTATAAATAATGACTAATATGAAAAATTTAATACTTCTTTTTTCGATTCTTTTTTTAAGCAACTTATCATATGCACAAAAAACAAAAATAACTAAAGCAAAATTAAGTACAGAAAAAATAGATGCTATTAAAAAGATCTATCTAACTGATAAATTAAATCTTGACACAAGCAATGAATCAAAATTTTGGGTTGCTTACAACAACTATCAGGACAGCTTAAGAGTAATATATAGGAGCAAAAGATTAAAATACAGAAAGATGAATTTAGATAGCAGTAATCTTTCTGATATAGAATACAAACAATTTATTGATGATTTTTTAGATTATGAAAAAAAGAAAATTGATTTAAGAGCAAAATTAATAGTTGATTTAAAAGAATTTATGTCGTTAAAAAAGACTGTATACTTATTTAGAGTTGAAGATGAATTCAGAAAAGAAATGATGAAAAAACTAAGGCCTAAAAGTGAATTTAAAAAATAATTTCTAGCTAAACCCACCTGATTTTTAAAATCATTAAGTTTTAAAGCTATATTTACGCAAAACTACAAAATGCGTCTTCATAAAAATTTAGTTGTTGCTGTAATTAAGGTACTTGATGGAGTCTTTAATCAAAACCTGTATGCTGATAAAACTATAGAAAAAGTTCTTAAACTTGATAAAAGATGGGGAAGTAGAGATAGAGGATTTATTGCTGAAACAAGCTATGATATAGTAAGATGGAAAAGACTTTATTCAGAAATAGCTGAAGCAAAATCTCCATACAAACATAAAGAACTTTGGAAAATATTCGCAGTTTGGGCTGTACTAAAAGGAATTCAACTTCCAGGGTGGCCAGAACTTAATGATACACCTAACAGAAGGATAAAAGGTAAGTTTGATGAGCTAATTAAAATAAGAAAATTTAGAGAGTCTATTCCAGACTGGATGGACAAAATTGGTCTAGATGAACTTGGAGAAAAAAAATGGGAAAATGAATTAAATGCTTTGAATCAAAAAGCATCGGTTATAATAAGAGTTAATTCGTTAAAAACATCAATTGACAAGGTTCAAGAAATTCTTTCTGATGAAGATATTCAAACTGAAAAAATAAAAGGATTTCCTGATGCATTAAAGTTAGTTGTAAGAAAGAATTTGTTTTTAACAGATGCTTTTAAAAATGGATTTTTTGAAATTCAAGATGCCTCATCACAACTAGTTGCACCATTTCTTCAAATAGAAGAAAGTATGAAAATTTGTGATGTATGTGCTGGAGCCGGTGGTAAAACACTTCATTTGTCTGCTCTTTCTCAGAACAAAGGACAAATAATTGCCATGGATATTTATAAGAATAAATTACATGAACTCAAAAGAAGAGCAAAAAGAAATAACGCATTCAATATTGAAACTAGAGTAATTGAAAACAATAAACCTATCAAAAGATTATATGGTAAAATTGATAGATTATTAATTGATTCGCCTTGTTCTGGTTTAGGTGTGTTAAAAAGAAATCCAGGATCTAAATGGAACCTTTCCTTAGATTTTTTAGATAAAATTAGAGCTACTCAGCAAGATATTCTAAAAAAATATGCTCCAATGATTAAAAAGGATGGAAAATTGGTATATGCAACTTGCTCAATTCTCCCTTCTGAAAATGAACAACAAATTGACGAGTTTTTAAAATCTGACATCGGAAAAGATTTCAAGAAAGAAGATGAAAAAAAAATAAGTCCAAATCAAACTGGGTTTGACGGATTTTATATGGCTAGGTTAAGCTACAAGTAACGATGTTAATAAGTAATTCAAAATCGTTATTTAAATTTTAAATTTAAGAAGAGATTTTTGCTTTATTTCTTATATTTTTGAGATTGTATTTTAAACAAATTCATCTATGATTACCTTTTTTAAAGACAAATTTGAAACAATTTTTGCAGTTGATTCATCAACTAAATTAAATGAAATTGATTTAAAAAAACTAGAATGGTTATTTGTAGCTAAACACATTAATCAATCGTCTATTAATTCAAATTTTATAGGTCCAAAAAAAACCATGATTTCTCCTTGGAGTACAAATGCAGTAGAAATTTCAGAAAACATGGCAATATCAGGAATATTAAGAATTGAAAAATTTACTCTTAAAAAATATAATAACGATTTTGATCCAATGCTTTCAGAAGAGTATCCAATACTTGATCAAAAATTATTTAAAGTATCTGTAAGCCCAAAGCCAATTATTGAAATTGAAGACATTTCAGAATATAATCTGGAGGAAGGACTTGCTCTAAATAATGAAGAAATAAATTATTTAAATGAATTGTCTAATAAATTAGGAAGAAAACTAACTGATAGTGAAGTATTCGGATTTTCTCAAGTAAATTCTGAACATTGTCGTCACAAAATTTTTAATGGAAAATTTATTATTGATGGAATTGAAAAGGAAAGCTCATTATTTAAACTGATTAAAAAAACATCAGAAGAGAATCCCAATGAAATTATTTCAGCTTATAAAGATAATGTAGCTTTTGTAAAAGGACCTAAAGTGGAGCAGTTTGCTCCTAAACACGGAGATAAACCTTCGTATTTTGAAACATCTAATTTTAATTCGGTTATTTCTTTAAAGGCTGAAACACACAACTTTCCAACCACTGTAGAGCCGTTTAACGGAGCAGCTACAGGATCAGGTGGTGAAATAAGAGATAGACTTGCGGGTGGTAAAGGCTCACTTCCTTTAGCAGGAACTGCTGTATACATGACATCTTATCCTAGGTATAATGAAAACAGAGAATGGGTTAAAAAAGAAAGATCTTGGCTGTATCAAACACCATTAGATATTTTAATAAAAGCATCAAATGGAGCATCAGATTTCGGAAATAAATTTGGTCAACCTTTAATTTCTGGATCAGTATTAACTTTTGAACATATTGAAAATGAAAAAACACTTGGTTTTGATAAAGTTATAATGCTAGCTGGAGGAATTGGTTTTGCTAAAGAAGATCAAAGCTTAAAAGACAAACCTTCAAAAGATGATGTAATTGTTGTTTTAGGTGGAGATAATTATAGAATTGGAATGGGTGGTGCAGCTGTTTCGTCAACTGAAACAGGAAATTACAATTCTGGAATAGAATTAAATGCTGTACAGAGATCTAACCCTGAAATGCAAAAAAGAGTAGCTAATGCCATCAGAGCTTTTGTTGAAGCTGATGAAAATTCTATTGTTTCAATACATGATCATGGAGCTGGAGGACATTTAAATTGCCTGTCCGAATTGGTTGAAGAAAGTGGAGGTCTAATCGATCTAGATCAACTTCCTGTTGGAGATAAAACACTTTCAGCAAAAGAAATTATTGGAAATGAATCTCAAGAGAGAATGGGATTAATTATACCAGAAAGCAAGTATGAAAAACTTAAAATAATAGCCGACAGAGAAAAAGCTCCGTGCTACAAAGTTGGTAAAATTCAGAATGATGAAAAATTTCAAATTAAGTCTAAAAAAAATAATACGTCTCCAATAAATCTATCATTATCAGACTTTTTTGGAAGTTCACCAAAAACTGTAATGAGGGACGAAACTATTAACAAAGTTTACCCTGACAAATCCCACAGCATTGATCTATTTGAGAAATATTTAAAAAACGTATTAAGCTTAGAATCAGTTGCATGTAAAGACTGGTTAACAAACAAAGTTGACAGGTGTGTTACAGGAAAGGTTGCTAAACAACAATGTGTTGGTTCTTTACAACTTCCGCTTAATAATTGTGGAGTTATGGCATTGGACTATAGCGGAAAAAATGGTGTAGCAACTTCAATAGGACACGCACCAATACCTGCATTGATTAGTCCTAGAGCAGGATCAAGAATAGCAATTGGCAAAGCATTAACTAATATAATATGGGCTCCACTTGAGAAAAATTTAGAATCTGTTACTCTGTCTGCAAATTGGATGTGGCCATGTAATACACCAGGTGAGGATGCTAGATTATATGAAGCTGTTGAATCTTGTTCAAATTTTGCAATTGAATTAGGTATAAATATTCCAACTGGAAAAGATTCTTTATCAATGAAGCAAAAATATAAAGATAAAGAAGTAGTTTCTCCTGGAACTGTAATTATTTCAGCAGCTGCAAATTGTAATAATATCTCAAATATAATTGAACCTGTTTTCCAAACAAATGATCAAGACATATATTATATTAATCTAGCAAATAATAATTTTAATATTGGAGGTTCTGCGTTAAGTCAAACTTTAGGATTTATAGGATCTTCTACAATCGACACATGTGATCCTTCATATTTTAAAAAAACATTTAATGTTTTTCAAAATTTAATAAAAGAAAATTTAATTTCTTCAGGGCATGATGTTAGTTCAGGCGGATTAATAACCACAATACTAGAAATGTGTTTTTCTGAAAATAATTTAGGAGCAATTATTGAACTAAATAAGTTTAAGGAGCAAGATTTAATAAAATTATTATTTAGTGAAAGCTTAGGGATAGTTTTTCAAGGAAAAACTGAAATTGAAGCTATTTTCAATGAAAATAATATTGATTTTTTAAAAATTGGAAATGTAACTAACAATTCCAAATTAGAATTGAAATCTAACACTCATAATATAAATCTTGATGTATCAAATTACAGAGATATTTGGTTTAAAACATCGTATTTATTAGACCGTAATCAAAGTGGAGAAATTAAAGCAAAAGAAAGATTTGAGAATTTTAAAAAACATCCTTTAAAGTTTAATTTTCCGAATCAATTTAATGGAAAAATTAATTACAATAGTTCTAAAAAAATAAAAGCTGCCGTTATTAGAGAAAAAGGAAGTAATTCTGAAAGAGAAATGGCATATTCTATGACTTTAGCAGGATTTCAAGTTAAAGATGTTCACATGACTGACTTAATATCTGGAAGAGAAAATTTAGAAGATATAAGTTTTATTGTAGCAGTGGGTGGGTTTTCAAATTCTGATGTTCTAGGCTCTGCAAAAGGATGGGCTGGATCGTTCTTATATAATGAGAAAGCTAAAAAAAGTTTAATGAATTTTTATAAAAGAGATAACACATTATCTTTAGGAGTCTGTAATGGATGTCAATTATTTATAGAACTTGGATTACTTCATACAGAGCACAATATAAAACCTGAAATGCATCTTAATGATTCTAATAAATTTGAATGTATTTTCACATCTGTTGAAATACAAAAAAATGATTCCATAATGTTTAAAAACTTATCTGGTTCTAAACTAGGTATTTGGTCAGCCCACGGTGAAGGTAAATTTAAACTTCCCTACAATGAAGAAAAATATAATATTATTGGTAAGTATGGATACAACTCCTACCCTGCGAATCCAAATGGTTCAGACTACAATACGGCTATAATTAGTAATATTGACGGAAGACATATAGCTATGATGCCACATCTTGAAAGATCAACTTTTCCATGGAACTGGCCTAATTATCCAAAAGACAGAAAAGATAATATTTCTCCCTGGATACTTGCGTTTGAAAATGCAAAAGAATGGTTAGATAATAATATTTAAAAAAAATAAAAAAATACTATGCATGCATAGTATTTTTTTATTAAATTTGATCTAATGGAAAAGAAAACCGTTGACCATTTACTAAGATCTACTTGGCAAGCTATAGCTAGAATGTATAATGAAGAAGCTTCAAAATACGATTCTACAATGGCAACTGGCTTTGCTCTACTTAGTATAGATCCTAAAAAAGGAACACCATCAACCTCTTTAGGACCTAAGATGGGAATGGAAGCCACTAGTTTGTCCAGAACGCTTAAATCTCTTGAAGAAAAAAGATTAATTGAAAGAAAACCCAATCCAAATGACGGAAGGAGTGTTCTAATATATTTAACAGATAGAGGAAAGGTTAATAGAGATTTATCCCGAGTAGCTGTTTTAAAATTTAATCAAGCAATAAAGGATGAAATTGGAGATGAATCATTTGAAAGTTTTCATAATACAATTGAAAAAATAAATGATTTAATAAAGAACAAAAAAAAAATATTCAATTTTTAATTTAATAAACAAAAATGAAAAGAAATATTAATAGTGTAGCAATCATAGGATCTGGTGTTATGGGATCTGGAATAGCATGTCATTTTGCGAATATTGGAATAAATGTTTTGTTACTTGATATAGCACCTAATAATTTAAATGAAAAAGAAGAGAAACTTGGTCTTTCACTTGACAATAAAAAAGTTAAAAACAGAATTGTTACTGATATGTTTCAGAGATGCATAAAGTCAAAACCAGCTCCTCTATACCATAAAAATTTTACCAAAAGAATCGAGCTAGGGAACCTTACAGATGATTTACATAAAATAAGTAAAGTAGACTGGATTATTGAAGTAGTAACTGAAAAATTAAATATTAAACAAATTGTATTTAAACAAATCGAAGAGCACAGAACAAGTGGAACACTTATAACTTCAAATACATCTGGGATTCCAATTAAGCAAATGAATGAAGGCAGGTCTGAAGATTTTAGAAAGAATTTTGCAGTAACTCATTTTTTTAATCCACCTCGATACTTGAAATTATTTGAGATTATTCCAGGTCCTGATTGCGAACCAGAAACAATTGAATTTTTAAACGACTTTGGAGAAAGATTTCTTGGGAAAGATTCTGTTTTAGCTAAAGATACTCCAGGATTTATTGGAAACAGAATTGGAACATTTGGAATGGTAAACATTTTAAATAATATTGAAAAATTAAATTTAACAATTGAAGAAATAGATAAACTGACTGGACCTATTATTGGAAGTCCAAAATCTGCTACTTTCAGAACTAGTGATGTTGTTGGTTTGGATACAACTGTAAATGTTGCAACTGGAATTTATGATAATTGTCCAGATGACGAATTTAGAGAAACTTTTAAGCTACCTGAATACATTTACAAAATGTTAGAAAACAATTGGCTTGGTTCTAAAACTGATGGTGGGTTTTATAAAAGGATCAAGGATGAAAATGGAAAATCAACTATTCTTTCTTTAGATTTAAAAACTTTAGAATATTCTCCTGTTAAAAAAGTTTCATTTGATACTCTAAATAGTGCCAAAAAAATAACTAATGTCATTGATAGGTTTTCAATATTAGTTAACGGAACAGACAAGGCTGGAGAATTTTACAGATTTAATTTTGGTACAATGTTTTCATACATTCAAAATAGAATTCCTGAAATATCAGACGAACTATATAGAATTGATGATGCTTTAAGAGCAGGGTTTGGATGGAAAAACGGACCTTTTCAAATTTGGAATTCAATTGGTATTAAAAAAGGAGTTGAAATCATGGAATCTTTAGGACACAGTCCCGCTAAATGGATTTCTGAAATGATAAATAACGATATTGATAATTTTTATAAAACTGAAAATGGAAAAATAAGTTTTTACGATCTAGTCTCTAAATCTTTTTTAGTGAAACCAGGTCAAGATTCTTTGATAATATTAAATAATTTAAATAAAAGTTCGGTTGTTTGGGAAAATAATGATTCAGTAATTAAAGATATTGGAGACGGTGTATTGAATATTGAATTCAGAACTAAAATGAATACTCTAGGACAAGGAGTTCTGATGGGTTTAAATAAAGCTGTTGACTTAGCTGAAAAAAATTATAGAGGAATTGTAATTGGAAACGAAGGCTCTCACTTTTCTGCTGGAGCTAATTTAGGAGGAATATTTATGGCAGCGGCTGAGCAAGAGTATGATGAAATTAATCTTGCTATTAAGTTTTTTCAAGATAGTATGATGAAATTAAGATATTCCAACATACCAGTTATTGCGGCTCCTCATGGTCTTACATTAGGAGGAGGCTGTGAATTAACTATGCATTGTGATAAAGCAGTGGTTTACAGTGAAAGTTATATTGGTTTAGTTGAAGTAGGTGCTGGATTAATTCCTGGTGGTGGTGGATGTAAAGAAATGGCTCTTAGAGCTTCTAAAAAATTCAGTAAAAATGATGTAGAGCTTAACGTGCTTCAAGAATACTTTTTAAATATAGGAATGGCAAAAACTTCTACTTCTGCTTATGAAGCAATTGATTTAGGTTACTTAGAACCAAATAATGACACTATTGTAATGAACAAAAATCATCAAATTTCAATAGCTAAAAAACATGCAATTTTAATGTCAGATTACGGTTATTTACCACCATGCAGTGAAAAAAATATTAAGGTTTTAGGTAAACAAGCCTTAGGAATGTTTATGGTTGGAACTGACACAATGAAAGCTGGAAAATATATTTCCGAATATGATCAAAAAATTGCTAATAAAATAGCTTATGTAATAAGTGGAGGTGACTTATCAAAAGCAACATTAGTAAATGAACAATATTTATTGGATTTAGAAAGAGAAGCTTTTCTTTCTCTATGTTCTGAAAGAAAAACATTAGAAAGAATACAGCATATATTAAAAACAGGAAAACCTTTAAGAAATTAAATCATGAAAGAAGCATATATAGTTAAAGCGTACAGAACTGCTGTTGGAAAAGCACCAAAAGGATTATTTAGATTCAAAAGACCTGATGAGCTTGCATCAGAAACAATAAACCATATGATGAGTGAGGTTCCTGAACTCGATAAAACAAGAATTGATGATGTTATTGTAGGAAATGCAACACCAGAAGCAGAACAAGGTCTAAATATAGGAAGAGTAATTTCTTTAATGGGATTAAAAGTTGAAGATGTTCCTGGTGTAACAGTTAATAGGTATTGCGCCTCAGGTTTAGAAACTATAGCAATGGCATCTGCAAAAATTAAATCTGGAATGGCTGAATGTATAATAGCTGGAGGAGTGGAAAGTATGAGCTTTATTCCAATGGGAGGGTATAAACCCGTGCCAGATTATGCTATTGCCCAACAAGGTAAAGAGGATTATTATTGGGGAATGGGATTGACTGCTGAGCAAGTTGCACAACAGTTTAATGTTAACAGAGAAGATCAAGATGAGTTTGCACTAAATTCTCATTTAAAAGCAGTAGATGCTATCTCAAAAGGTAAATTCAAATCTCAAATAGTTCCAATTAAAGTTGAAGAAACATATCTTGATGAAAATGGTAAAAAAGCATTTAGAGAATATACAGTTGATACAGATGAAGGACCAAGAAAAGATACAAACCTTAAGGTTTTGAATAAACTTAGACCAGTATTTACCATGAATGGTAGTGTTACGGCTGGTAACTCTTCTCAGATGAGCGACGGTGCAGCATTTGTATTGATAATGAGTGAAAAAATGGTTAAAGAATTAAATATTGAACCAATTGCAAGACTTGTTAATTATGCAGTGGCAGGAGTTCCACCAAAAATAATGGGGATTGGTCCTATTAAAGCCATTCCAAAAGTTTTAAAACAAGCCGATATGAAAATTGAAGATATTGATCTAATTGAACTAAATGAAGCTTTTTCGTCTCAATCATTAGCTGTAATTAGAGAGCTAAATTTAAATCCTGAAATAATCAATGTCAACGGAGGGGCTATAGCACTCGGTCATCCATTAGGATGTTCTGGAGCAAAATTATCCGTTCAGTTATTTAATGAAATGAGAAATAGAAAATCAAAATATGGTATGGTAACCATGTGCGTAGGAACGGGTCAAGGAGCAGCAGGAATTTATGAATTTTTAAATTAAAAAATTATTATGAGTATAAATGAAAAAAATATAACAAGAGGAGGTGAATTTATCATCAAGGAAACTGATTGTAAAAATGTCTTTACGCCAGAAGATTTCACAGAAGAACAACTGATGATGAAACAAGCCGTTGGAGACTTTATTGAAAAGGAGGTTATGCCTCATCGTGAAAGATTTGAAAATAAAGATTATAAATTAACAGAAGATATAATGAAAAAAGCTGGAGATCTTGGCTTTTTAGGTGTAGCAGTTCCACAAGAGTACGGAGGAATGGGAATGGGATTTGTTTCCACAATGCTAGTGTGTGAAACTATTTCAGGAGCTGTGGGCTCCTTATCAACAGCATTTGGGGCTCATACAGGAATTGGAACAATGCCAATAGTTCTATATGGAAATGAGGAACAAAACAAAAAGTTTGTTCCAAAACTTGCAAGTGGAGAAATATTTGGATCATATTGTTTGACTGAGCCAAGTGCAGGATCTGATGCTAACAGTGGAAAAACTAAAGCAGTTTTAAGTGAAGATGAAACTCATTACAAAATTACAGGTCAAAAAATGTGGATTTCAAATGCTGGATTTGCAAAATTATT
>CESJ01000539.1_pt1 | contig 14807 bp, 28 predicted proteins | sample 356311 | NCBI WGS metagenome assembly CESJ01 (sample SAMEA2621487, study PRJEB7988) | marine metagenome | biome: marine biome (ENVO:00000447); feature: surface water layer (ENVO:00002042); material: "saline water (ENVO:00002010), including plankton (ENVO:xxxxxxxx)" | depth 5 m
TATATTAGAACACATAAAGATGATTTATTTAATGGTGAAGTAGATGCTTATGATAAAGATGAAGTAATAGCCGATTATAAAGAATATGAATCAGTTAATGTTGATTCAGTGGAGGAAATGGAATCGCTTAGAGAACATTTTAATAGGTTCATGTAAGAAATATTAAAATAAATTAAAGATAAGCGCGGTTCCATTAGGATACCGCGTTTTTTTTTCGTATATTTACGGTATATTAATGAGTACAAAAACAATTAAGGTTATGAAAACATTTAAAGACATTACATTTAAAAAACACAGAATTAATGGTGCAATACAAGGACTACTAATGCTTCCTAATGGGACAGAATTATCAGTAGTAGCTGGTCCTAGTTTGTACAGTATGCCTAAAGATTTTATTAAATCTTCAGATGAAGTTTCTACATTTGAAGTATTAGCATTTGATAAAAATGGAGAACATTTAGGTGAGGTTAAAGGATGGCAATCGAGAGAAGATATTAATGAACTAATTAAAACACTCTCATAATGGATCCAATAATAAAAGAAGCGTTATATACTAGGTTAATGTATATAGTTTTAGCAATAGAAGAAAACGATAGAAATGGAGCCAAGTTAAAACTTGATTCATTAGTTAATGATGTTCAAATGGATTGTATTGAAAAAAATAATTCAGATTACTAGGAGTATCAAGTATAAGTTCGTACATTATAGTAAATAAACAAACAATAAATAAAATTAAATTATGGCACAATTAAGTATTCAAAGGGAAATCGATTTAATGATAGCAACAACTAACCATTATATTGATTACACTAACAAAAAAATTCATTATGGTCAATTTGTAGAACTAGCAATGAGAGAATTTGCTAAAAGTCAAGTAAAGCAAAATCTAAAATACATTCAAGGTTGGTTACAATCAAATGAACAAAACACGGATCCACAAGCTTTTAAAGAGGAATTATTAAACATCGAAAGTTTATTAAAAGCAATAAATGATCAAGTAGGTGATATTGACAATAAAAAATATCATGAAGCAAAACAATACTTTCAGGAACAACAAAACAATTTGAGAGCAGAAAGTTACAACAATTAATATGAAAAAGAAATATAAAGTTATATTAGTTAGTGGTGGTTTTGATCCTGTACATAAAGGACATCTTGAAATGATAGATGAAGCTTCTAAATTAGCAAACGAAGTATGGGTTATATTAAATAATGATCGTTGGCTTTTCCAAAAAAAGGGTCAAGCATTTATGAGTGAAGAGGAACGTAGCTATATTATGTCTAGAATTAAAAACGTATCTAATGTTATTATATGCAACCCTAAAGGTGGTGATGATAAAACAGTGTGTGATGGTATTTATGAAGCAGTAATCCAATACAGACGTAAATTTAAGTATAAAGGCAAAAATATTAGTATGGCATTTGGAAATGGAGGGGATAGAGTTGAAAAATTAAGCAACGTTCCTGAAGTTGATTATTGTGAATCAATGAATGTAGATGTAGTTTGGGGATTAGGTAAAAAAATACAATCATCAAGTTGGTTACTAGAAAAATTTCAAAACCAAGAATTACAACCTGAAAACAGACAATACAGATCAAACCAAGGCAGAAGCCCTTTAAAAGTAGACAGAAATATGAAAGTAATGTATTTCACTTTTATTTCGTTTATAGTAGTAGCTGCAATTGCTCTAATATGGGAATATTTTAAAAGTCAATTCAAATAATTTAAAAATAAAAAAATGGTTATACAAAAACAGGTTTTACATCATTGCTTAAGTAAAGCAAAAGAACATTATAATGAAGGTAACGGAGACAAAGCAAGAGATTATTGTGATATGGGAATTGCATTCGTAGCTAACAAACGTATTGATGGTTATGGAGCAAAAGATTTAATTGAAGATGTTAAAGTTGAATTATGGCTTGAACGTTTTTGGATGTTTTTAGAAAATAAAAACCTAATGTTATAATGAATAGTTGGTATGGAATAGCAGTTAATTTTAAATGGCCTCATGATGGTTTTGTGTTAGGTATTAGCTGGGATTTTTTTGATTGGAATGATGAGTGTCCTTGGACAAGTTGTATTCTTAGAATAGGATTTATATCAGTTTTATTTGATTATGGATATGGAGATGAAAATAAAGACATTTACAACAACCAAAAACTACAATAAGATGCAGGTAGAAAAATTGTTACTAGGAATAATGTGGTTTGCATTTGGACATTTATTTGTATTTTTTCAATTAAATGGACAGTTTAAATGGGAATGGTTTCAAAAGAATGAAATGTTAGTTGCATTATGTGGTATCCCAATATCGTTTTTGTATATTTGGGGAACTAAATACACAGTTCAAGGATTTAATGGTTTATTATGGCCAACCAGATTTATAGGGTTTAGTATTGGAATGGTAATTTATTCCATTTTAGTTAGTTATTTTTTTAAAGAAGGCATTAATAATAAAACATTAGTAAGTTTAGTTTTATGTGCCGTATTAATTGCAATTCAAGCATTATGGAAGACAAAATAGTAGGGTTTACAGCTGGGAATTTTGATTTATTACACCCAGGATACATTTATACATTTGAGGATGCTAAAAAGCATTGTGATCATTTTATTGTGTTTTTACAAAAAGACCCATCATTACATAGAAAAAGTAAATATAAACCAGTAATACCTTTATATGAAAGATATAGAGCATTAATGGCTATTCATTATGTGGATGAAGTATTTGTTTATCAAACCGAAGAGGAACTACGTGATTTAATTATACACTTTAAACCTGATATTAGAATATTAGGTGAAGATTATATTGGTAAATCGTTTACAGGCGATGACTTACCACCAAAAGTTGTATTTACATCTAGATCTCATGGTTGGTCAACAACTAAATTAAAAGATTTAATTACAGTTCAAACTATTAAACAAAATAAATCAATTATACCTAATAACCATGAATAAAAAACCAATACCAGTATTAGGAGTATTAATTTTAAACGGACCTAAATGGTTACAACGCCAAATTGATTCAGTTGATTACCCAGTAGAAAATTATTTAATAATTAATAACAACGGTAAAGGCGAATTAGATGATGATATAAATGCTATGATTAGTAAACCTCATCCGTTTATTAAAAATTTTAAATTAGCAACTATGCCTTATAATATTGGTTGTGCTGCTGGTTGGAATATGATTATTAAAACGTACATGAATGAGCCTTATTGGATTATAGCTAATCATGATGTTAGTTTTAGTGAAGGGTTTTTAGAGGAAATGCATGATGCAGCTCAAGATGATACTGTAGGTTTAGTTCATGGTAATGAAGGTGATTTTAAAATAGGTTCATTTGATTTATTTTTAATTAAAGATTGGGTTGTTCAAAGTCATGGTTTATTTGATGAAAATTTATATCCATGTTACGGTGAAGATAGCGATTATATAATGCGTTTACAAAACAATCCAGTGAAACGTGTATGGAATTTAGAACGCGATTATTATCACGGTGAAGGTACTGAGTATTATGAAACTGGAATGAATACTAAAAAGTATAGCCAAGAAATGATGGATGGCTTAAATTATTCAAATGAAAAAAACTTTGAATATTTATATAAAAAATGGGGTCCAGGTTGGAGAACTTTAGATAATTGGAAGCATCCATTTAATATCGAAGGTTTAGACCCAAGAACAACAATATTTGATTTAGAGTTTTGTAGAGATAAACATTTAGGATTTTAATATGAGTAAAACATTTGGATTTGATAAATTTGCTATAAGACCTTGGGGTGAATATACAGTATTGTCTGATGATGATAATTGTAAAGTAAAAATGATTAAGGTTAATCCTAATCAGAGATTATCATACCAATACCATGATAAACGTAAAGAAAATTGGACAATAGTATCAGGTAATTTGACAATTATATTAGATGATGAAAAGGTGTTTAGATCACCTGGTGAGTCAATTACAATACCATTAGGAGCTAAACATAGAGCTTGGAATGAAACGGATGAAGAGGTAATATTTATTGAAGTACAAACAGGGACTTACTTTGGTGAGGACGATATAATAAGAATAGAAGATGACTATAAAAGAGATTAGAAACCAAATCATTTTACTTAAAGGGGTAAACCCTCAAACTGTAGAAGTTAAAATGACAATTCAAAAGTTACAACAAGCATATGATGAAGAATTATTACAATCTGGTAAAGATTAATGATGAATTACTACAAATAGTAAGGGATTTTGACCCTTATTACTTCGTAACTGATAAAAATAGTAATCAACTAAACCAGAAATTAATTGGTATGTGGGTTAATTATTTAGGATGTGATCGAGCTGTAAGGCAAGAAGATAGAATATTATTATGTAAAACCATTGAAGAAGCAGTTATAATAGATGTTTAAATTAATAAACGGGATTTATTATTCCCAACACAAACTAAAGGTTGACAATGATTATTTAATAAATGATATTATTGATCAAAGGGAAAATCCCAAAGATTCAACTGGACAGTCAAGACCTAACCAAAGTGAAATAGACGTTCAACATACGTTTTACGAAGACACACCTTTATCAAGCAAGTCTCATGACATGATGACTTTTGCTACACAAAATGTTGTAGATTCAATATTTGGTTCTAATACATTTTCAATAGGTGAAATATGGGGTCATATTGTTCCACCAGGTGAACAAACTATGATTCATAATCATGAAGAAACTAATTCACCAGGATTATCATTTGTATATTATCCCCATTTCCCTGAAAATTCAGGTAACTTAGTATTTATAACTAATCTAGATAGAAATAGAATATTATATGAAATAAATTCAACAGCAGGGCATTTATATATTTTTAGTAGGGATATATTACACTTTACACCTAGAAATGGTTCAAATGTAGATAGAATATCATGTAGTGGAAACTTTACAGCTAAAATTCCATTTATAAAATCACTTGATTATGATATTGACTTTGAAAACCCTTATTGGTTATATAGTGGAAGAGAAGGAACTAATAAATAATAAATTATGAAAACTAACTTTATATTAGACAAAAGTTTAACCCAACCTTTATTAGATTGGATCTTAAACGAAGACAATAGAAAAACACACATTACAGAAAAACCTGAACACGGGGGTCATGTTGTTGCTAGGGATTATTTACATATAGTTTCAAATGAGCTATTAGATGATGGTTTTCCATATTCAGATTTAATGGATCTAGGTGATGAAATAATGACAAAATTTGATTTACCTATGAGTACTCAAATTGACCCCAATTATGGTTATTTAATTTGCTATTCAGAAGATGGTCATCAAGTACATGAACATAGCGATGCTAATTTTAATGTTGAAGGACCAGATGAATTACTAAATGAAGATTTACCATATGATTATTTAGGAGATGTAATACATACTAGATTTAATGTGTTAATATCTAAACCATTAAAAGGAGGTAATCCCGTAATAAATAAAATTGAGTATAAAGTTAAGGAAAATGAAGTATGGAGATGTTTAGCTGGAATACATGAACATTATACTACAAAAGTTGAAAAAGACAAACCCAGAGTATTGTTAAGTTTTGGTTATTTTATTGACAAAGACTATGCTTTAAATCAGGGTTGGTATGAAGAATAGTTGTTCTTGGTGTACACTACCTACAGATATGCCTATAGTATTTTCTGCTGAATCACCCTTATTAGAATGGCTAGAAAAGAAGATTGATAGGCATGCCGTTTTAAATGATGTACATAGAGATGATATATGGGGTAATAATGCTGATTGGAGTAAGATTAAATTGGGGAATGATTTTGAAGAGGAATTAGTTCGCTATGATCAATTAATAACAACTATAACACGAAAGCATATATGTAAAAAATGCTTAATTGAAGACCAACGTTTATCAAATATACACTACGCAGTTGTTGATGATATAGATGATATAGATATAAATTTTGAACTAGAATAATATGAGATTAAAACAAAAATCAATTAAATTTAAACTGCTTAAGATGCTAGCTTATACTAATAAACTAACATCATATCAAAAATTTGCTTCACGTATTGGTTATTTTGGAGCAGCGTTTTTAATAGCAGGGCAATGGACTTTAGAGCCTAAACTATTTATAATAGGATTTATATGTGTAATGATACAAACGTCATCAAGAAAACAATGGAACTTAGTGTTATTAAACTTAAATGGTTTATTTGCTTGGAGCATTCATTTTATAAAACAACTAGGATACTTAATTTAAAATTTGTATATTAAACATACATAATACAACACAATGACAATAGATTTTATATACGTTATAAGCTTAATAACAGAACCTCACGATATATCTGTTAAAATTAAAGATTTAAAAATGAAAACTGATACACCATTTTATGTTGTACCAGCTATTAATGGTTGGGATTTACAAAATGGTAATGCAACATCTCCTTACAAAAAATATAACCAAGCTAAGTGGTGGAAATTAGATAGCAACTCAAATGAACCTCAAAATAATTGGTGGAGTAGAGATTTAACTCCAGGTGAAATTGGATGTGGTTTATCACATTATTCAACGATTGAAAATGCCTATAATGAGGGATTTGAAAATATATTAATATTAGAAGAGGATTTTTATGGTAATGGTGAAAAATTTCCTGAATGGGAATTAAATCATTTACTTGATGATTGGAGCATGTGTTATTTAGGTCGTAATCCTATTAGACCAGAAAAAGATATTAAAGTAAATGAAGGTCTTATTCAAACAGCATATTCATTTAACGCTCATGCTTATGTGTTATCTAGAAAAGGTATGAAGGAAATTATTGATTCTAATTATTTAACTAATATGATACCTTGGGATGAATTTTTACCTGCTATAGCTGGTGTTCATGATAGAGAAGATGCAAATAAATGCTTCCATAATGGGTTTAAACAATATTCATTACCAAAAAATTATATTAATCAATCAAGTAATTATTCTTCAGATTCATTAACAGAATATACTCCAGATCATGTTAAAGAGGTACAAAACAAACAAGCAGATCCTGCTAATGAAATTGTAATACCACCAAATGACCAAGTAGAAGCGGTTAAACAACAACATAACCCTCAAATATTAAATGTAGATAATTGGGATGAGTGGTGTAATAAATATATTTCATCATTTATTTTAAATGAAGAATATGATTTAATAATAGATGAACCGTGTACTCATGTTTATACATTTCCATTCTTTACTAAAGCATTTTGTGATGAATTAATAGAATTAGGTGAACATTTTGATTGGACAAATGACAGACATGAATTTTATCCTACAACAGACAATTTACTTGAAGTATTAGGCATGCAAGGCATTTATAATAGAGTAATTAATCAATTTGTCAGACCATTAGCAATATACAAATTTAAATTAGATGGTAAATCATGGGATGAATTAAACGATGAATCATTTATTATTAGGTATAAGCCTGAAGAACAAGCACATTTAGGATTACATCATGATCATAGTCATATAACAACTTTAGTTAACTTAAATCCAGGTGAATTTAAAGGTGGAGGTACATATTTTGAAAAATATAGATGTAATGTTAATCCAAAAGAAATAGGTGTAATGACATTACATCCAGGAAATATAACACATAAACATGGTGCTAGACCAGTAACAGAAGGTACTAGATATGTAGTTGTAAGTTTTATTAGAGGCAAAAGCGACATTTAAATAATACAATATGATAGTAATAGACGATTTTATTAAGGACGAACGGTTATTAGAGATAATATCTGGTGATGAAACATTCTTTGGACCAAATGGAGATTTCATGTGGTGGGATGGTTGGTGGAATAAAGAGCCAATCACTAAAAAACAACATTTAATTAAAAATATTTGGTCAAGTAATAGTGTACCTGCAATTAGTAATTTAGTAGGGTTTGAATATTGGACAGGAATTTATGGTCCAGATCAAGCAAATAAAGATTTAGGACCACATTATGATAAAGATGAATTACATTGGGCTAGAACAGGTGGTCAAGAAGATGGTGAAGTAATTAGACCAATAATTGGAACAGTATATTATCCAAAACCAATGGATATAGATGGTGGTTACTTAGAGATATTTAGTAAGGGTGAAGACAATGAGCCAGAACGTATACAACCAGTTTATAATAGGTTAGTAATATTTGATGCAGGTAATCATAAACATAAAGTAACAGAAGTAACACGTGGAATAAGATATGCTATAGCAATTAATTTATGGCAGTCAACATTATTAGCAGCTCAAGAAGGCTCAATGACAATAGAAAAACATAATTGGTAATGGAACAGAGTAATGGTAATCAACAAGTTAATAATGAGCGTGAAGCAATTAACTCGAAGATAGAAAATTATAAAGTATTAGGTAAAAGTAAGCAGGTTATTTGGAATAAATTAAGACGATATCGTACAATTTGATTGAATTAAAAGACATAACAATAGATGATCTAATCGAGTTATTAGAAATAAGAAATTATGCTTCAACTAGAAGTATGTTAGAAAATGATACTAAATTTACGTTAGCAGAATGTTATGAGTGGTTTATTAAAACAAAACCACAATGGAAAATGATAAGCTATAATGATAATCCAAACATAGGTTACATTAGAATAGATGACGACATGATTGGAATTGATATACATCCAGATCTTAGAAAACGAGGTATAGCAAGGCAAGCATATGAACAAATATTGCCAACAAAGGATAAATGGCGCTTATGGGTATTTGAAGACAACCATGCTAAACAATTATATTTAGAGTTAGGGTTTATATCAACAGGCGAATCTAAATTAGTAAGGGATAAACAATATATAGAAATGATTAAACAATGAAGATAATATTCTACACAGGTTATAGTAAAGACAAGTGGAACAAACAAACTTGGGAATCACAAGGCATAGGTGGTAGTGAGTATTGTGTTATTAAGTTAGCAGAGTATTTAGCTAAAGAAGGCCATAAGGTTGTTGTAACAGGTAATGTAGAAGGTTGTTACATGAATAAAGTAACATATATAGACTACGAAGCGATATTAAACAAAGGCAACGAACGTGGATCTAATAGTATAGCATTTACTAATTTTGATATAGCAATAGGAGTTAACTACATTCATTACATAGAGGCTCTAAACGAAGCATGTATTTCATATAAAAAGTCATTATTTTGGATGCACAACACGGATTTCCATGATTTCTTTAAGGGCAATAAAATGGATAATGCACGTGATATACTTGGGAGTGAAAACATGGATGGAATCATATGTGTAAGTGAGTGGCAACGCGAGTATATCAAAAAAGAATATTCAAGCTCTTTTATACACAACAACACAGATGTTAATACGTATATACACGTTATGAGCAATGCAATCGATTTAGGCGATTGGAAGGATGTTGATGAAATAAAGGTTAAGGACAGAATCATATATTCGAGTGCAACGGATAGAGGATTGGATGCATTATTGGAAATGTTCCCAAGGCTTAGAGCTAACAATCCAAATTTAACGTTGCATGTTTGTACTCCACCTTATAGTGATAAATGGGGTTATAATGTTCCGGAAATGGATGGTTTAAAGTGGTTAGGAGCGTTATCGCCTAAGAAGCTATATGCAGAGATATCTAAGGCAGAGTATTGGTTATATCCAAGTACGTATCCAGAGACATTTTGTATTAGCGCTTTAGAGATGATGGCAGGTGGAGTTAAGATGCTATCAACGAACACAGGTAATTTGGATAACTTGATTACACCGTTTGCAAATATTATAGATTTAGAGTCTGTCGAGGCATATGGAATCAAACGCATGGAAGATGTCGTTAGAGGAGATATCCAGAATAAAACAATAACGGCGATGAGTAGGAATATGGGTACGTGTAGTGAGGATAAGCAATATCACTATGAATGGTATCGTAAGTCAATGAACGCTAAAAAATGGATACAATTTCAAACGTGGGAAATTCGAGTACACGATTGGTTAAATATGTTGGAGGATATGGTTCCTTCGAGTCAACAAGTAAAATATAAATAGTTATGAGTAGAAATTCAATGAAGAATAACATCGAGACATTACAATCGTGGTTAAAGGGTAGAGGTAAGTTAACGTCTACACCAACACCCGTTCAAAAACAGCATGCTAAACAAGCGTCTCAACCACGGTTCATTAAGGGTATGAAACGTTAATGTATGCGTTTTAATCGCGCTGGATAATTATTCAATGACGTGTGCTTGGTTCAAGAGCGACGCGTTTAAATCGCATTATACACCGTTTAAAACGCATGTAAGCATACAACATTAAGCATAGATTGTGTACGTGTGGAAAACTAACCATACGTATGTCCAAAGATATGTAGATTGGTCACTATTGATATTAGAATATATCGATATGTGACCTTTTCTATGCATGGTATGTGAAGTGATATGAGGCGTGTGTTAACCCCTTGATGGCTCGCCCAAGTGATTTTCGACTTACGTTAAAGTATATATGAACACGTGGTGAACAATGGGGATACTGCAATGTGTGCACGTGGAGGAAATTTAATACATGAATTATTCACATTAAGCAACGATGACACGTGGGGATACTACAAGGCCCGCGGGTTCATAACCGTTCATAACGAAATATGCAACGACATTTGGCTACCGTAAATGGGGGATATGGCAATGCTATGTACTTATGCTATACCAGCAACAATACTACAACGTACTTACAACAATAATACACCGACGGTAATAAAGTAATATAACGTGATGTTCACCGCGGTGGTACTTACTGGATATTATATATTATATATGGTGGTTATGTCGTCCGTATGCCGTACCGCCGCCATATGCGTATCATATCCCATGCGCGGTACTGTCCATCGACGCGTGTATATATGAAGAAAGGGTTGGTGGTGATTTATAGCTCGAACACGTATCTCCACATCGATTGGTATATACTTATATAGTCGACTATGATTAGATAGTTATATATGTATAGGAATAACAATATACGCAATATGGCATCAAAATTAAAGCCGTCCGTGAAGAAAGTAATAAAGGACGCAAGAGGTAGAAATACTAACAAGTGGGAATGGATACATTATACTCCAGCCGCAACTCGAACGGAGGAATTAAACGAATTATACTTAAAGCTACCACGTAAGAGAGGTGTGATAGCGGTAGAGCTATTAAAAAGGGGTGTTGTTTTGCCCGTTTTGGCAAAAAAGTAGGAAATATCTAGATATCGAAATCGTCTTCCGCAATAATTTTCGGATCCGGGCCAGGTATATACGATTCAGTAATGTATTGTATACCATCCCATACTTCGTATGTTATTATATCGTATGATTTAATATCTCTATTACGAGCGTACTGTTCTAGCGTCCAATCTATTCGGTCGGTAGAGATATTCACCGTTACCATTGTATCGTCCATGTTAGTGTACGTTATCTGATATTCTACGATATCGAATGTTTTATTTCCCATGCTAATAGTTTTGTGAACTTCCTAGATTATTAATCAACGCTTTGTTTTGGCTAATGCTGTTTCTTATGTTTTGTTGTTCGTCAAAGAATTTTGCTTGATTTTTTATCACGCTATTCAAGTCATCGTGAACCTTTTTTTGTAAATTTTTCTGTTGCTTCTTCAACTCTGCCAAACCCACGTATTCATCCGAATTCATCCTGTCATTTATTTTATCCAGAGCGAAATTTGCGGATTCCGACTTGTCATAAATCTCTTGATATCGAATAGAGGAGAGATTATTGGATATATCGTTCGACTTCAGCACAACGGATATCTTATTATTAATTTTAAATACTCTATATGCAACAATTGTACAAAATGTGAACAATATGCCGGAGAAGAATAATAGTGGTGGAGGTATAAACATAATTTATTATTTTATTAAGAATTTTTTAATATCATCGAGTGATGTGACCGTATCTAAATAGCCCATATACTCATTACCCACGTAATATACGAAAGTTGGTACTATACTCAACGGAATTCTTAAAATTTTCTTGACTGCTTCGGGAAATTTGAATGAATCCACATATATAACAACTACATCTGTATTATCTTGGGCGAATGTATTAAGTTTTTCGCCGAGTATCACTTTACATGAGGGACAATGCGATGATCCTACCATTATTAAGACTTTGGGTATTGTTTCTATTAACTTATCTAAACTATCCGATTTTAACTCTATGTAGTGATTCATATTCGTAATATAATGAGGATTGGTTGGAACGCCAAATAATCTTTCGTATCTTGTGGCATACTCACAACATCCCGTATATACGTATTTATAGATGCAATGATGTGAAGGAGTAATAGAGGTCCGAACCCTTTTTATATGTATAATTAAACCATAAGTTATGAGTGTTGTTATTGGAATTCATTTAGGTCACGATGCAAGTATTGCATTAATTAAAGATGGTAGATTACATGCTACCTCTGCTATTGAGAGATGGAGTAGGTATAAAAAGGATATGTATGTCCAAAAGGAACACCTTGAATTAATATTGCAAGGTTGGGACTTAAAGATTAAAGATGTAGATGCGTTTACTTTTTCTGCTTGGTCTCAAGAATTTATACCTTGGTTACAAATATATTTCCCTAAAGATGGTGGTAAATACCCTCTTACTACATTTGGTACATGGGAAACTCAAAGCCCCCTAACTAATCATTTACCTGATGCTGAAAAAGTAGAGCTTACTGAGCATGGTTATACTCTTCCGGGTACTATACATAGATTAAGTGACCATTGGCATTCTCACGATATTAATGACAATAATAACATACAACTTAATGTTAGAATTGATGGAATTGATAAAGATTTTAAAGGTTTATTAATGGATCATCATATGGCTCATGCTTCTAGCGTATTTTATACTTCAAATTTAGAAAAATCAGCGATATTTACTGTAGATGCAAGTATGCACCATGAAGAAGCATGTTCTGGTTATTATTTAGCTACTGGTAGGCATATTCATAAAATTAAAAACCCAGGATATATGTATGGGAATTTTTATGATTGTGCTACTGAATTATGTGGTATAGGTCCAGGTACTTTAAAGGCAGGTTCATTAATGGGATTAGCTGCATATGGTAATGTACAAAGAATTGCATATGAAAAATGGGAATTTTTTACACAACCTCAAGGTTTAAGACAAGATAAAGAAGAACATAGATATATTGACTGGTTATTTCATCAATTAAGTGGAAGGTATCCATTTGCATTTAAAATTAGGAAAGATGTTGAAGATGATGTTCCAGGAAGTGAGCATTATAATAGAACATGGCAAGAACCATATACTAGAGAAGAATCAACTACTCAAGAAGTAATGGATATAGCAGCATCTGTACAATTTATGGCTGAAAGGTCATTAGTTAAATATTCACAGGAATTATTTGTTGAAGGAAATGGTGCTCATGATGGGAATTTATGTCTAGCTGGTGGTACATTTTTAAATTGTAACGCTAATTATAAGATAGCTACAGAAACTGATTTTGATAATGTTGTTTTATATCCAGCTTGTGGAGATGATGGGACTGCAGCAGGAAGTGCTTTATGGTATGTACATAATTATCTTGGTTATGACAGAGTTATGGATTATAAAACTAAAGAATTAGCCTATACAGGAATAGTTTGGAATGAACAAGAATTTGGACAAAAGTCTAAAAAGTTAGATCTATTAGATTTAGCTATGTCATTAATGGAAGGTAAAATTGTATGTTGGTATCAAGGAAGAAGTGAAAATGGGCCTAGAGCATTAGGTAATAGATCATTTTTAGCATCACCTATAGATAACGATATGAAAGAGGAACTAAATAAACGAGTTAAATTTAGAGAATGGTATAGACCTTTTGCTCCTATAGTATTAGAAAAAGAAGCTAGTAAATGGTTTAATATGGATTTTCCATCCCCTTATATGTTACATACTGTACCTTGTAAACAACCCTTTAAAATACCCGCTGCAGTACATATAGATAATACAGCTAGAGTTCAAACTGTAAATAGAGACCATAATGAAAAAATGTTTGATTTATTGACTAAATTCCATGAGTTAAGTGGTGTCCCAGTTTTAATTAATACTTCACTTAATGTAAAAGGAAACCCAATAGTAGAACAACCAATAGACGCATATAATCTATTTCAAGAATCAGATGTTGATATATTAGTAATTAATGATAGAATATGGAAGAAATAGAGAAGATAAATTCAATGAGGTTTAATCCTCCTATGAGTTGGGAACCTACTGTACATACAGGTAAAATAACTAGAGTTAATAGACTAATGTATGGTATGTTTAATCTTACTACTGAATTAGGTTCAGCGCTTGAAGATATAGAAAATACTGTTATGGTAGAAATAGGATCATATAAGGGTGAATCTACACTTATGTTTGCTTCTTCATTTGCTTTTGACACTATATATTCAATTGATCCTTTAGTTGGTATGAGTGATAATATTCAAGAAGAATTTAATCAAAATACTAAATTGTTTAAAGGCAATGGTACAGGAATTGGAGATATTAAAGTAGAACATATTAAAGAATATAGTTTTGATGCTGTTGAACGATTTAAAGATGAAAGTTTAGATTTTGTATATATAGATGGAGATCATAGTTTTGATAATGTTGCTAGAGATATTCTATTATATTTACCTAAAATTAAAAAAACGGGGTTTATTGGAGGACATGACTATTCACCAGAACATCCGGGAGTAAGAGAAGCAATAAGGTATTGTGGATTAGAAGAAGGTTTGTTTTTTGCAGATACAAGTTGGTTATATAAATTATAAAATATGAG
>CESJ01048605.1_pt1 | contig 14798 bp, 16 predicted proteins | sample 356311 | NCBI WGS metagenome assembly CESJ01 (sample SAMEA2621487, study PRJEB7988) | marine metagenome | biome: marine biome (ENVO:00000447); feature: surface water layer (ENVO:00002042); material: "saline water (ENVO:00002010), including plankton (ENVO:xxxxxxxx)" | depth 5 m
AGCACCGAGATACATATAGGCCATGCTCATGACCTCACTCTCTTTTTTCAGCTCGTCGTTCAGGTACACCAGTTCCGTCGTCACCAGCCGATCCATCTCGCGCTCGCGCTCGCCGTACATACCGCCCAACTGCTTCCAGTAGCTCCACTTAGGGTAGTGCTTCACCAGCTTTTCAAGGATCGATATCACCGTTGGGTAGTCATTTTTTTCGTAGTAAAGCACCCTTTGCAAACCCCAATAACGCTCCTTGGGCAATATGCCGCGTGATTCTACATCGTTAATCGCTAACTCGACCATGCTCAAGGCGTCGCGCTTGCGATCCAACTGATAGTATATCTGGGCGAGAAAATAGCGTTGATCAGCGCCGATAATGGTCGCCTCGGCCAACCATGCCTCGAGCTGTAATGCGGCATTCGGGTAGTCTTCTTCGGATGCGTACAACTGCGCCAGCGTGTAGCGGGTATCCAACTTTACCTCGGGTGGCGTACCGACACCGTCGACCACCTTGCGGTAGGCTTTAATCGCGTTCGGGAAATCGTCCAGAGAATAATAAATGTAGCCAAAAAATTTCCAAATCTGGGTCTGCTCGTAATCACTTTTGCAGGTCTTGCTACTCGCTTCGATGTTTCTTAGCGCATCCAAAGACTCCGCCCAAAGCTCTTCTTCGAGGGAGACTTGAAGCTTTTCTAACGCCTTGCCGCACTTGGCTCCGACCGATTGACGTTGTCGGGTCTTAGCATTTTTATACTTTTTTTCTTTTTTCTCGTCTTGAGCGGCCTGAACCGAGCCCGATAAGGTCGCCTCTGGAGCCCATAAAGACACCGCTAATGGCAGCGTTAGCGCAACGAAAAAAGCGACAATTTTAGTGTTTGGTATGCTCATCGACTCGCCCCTATTTCGCCATCTGGAAAGTAAATTTGTAGAGCACGCCGGTCACCTCTTGAGGCACGCCGTCGATCACCCTTGGGTTGTACTTAAGCTTGCTTGCCGCCTTGAGTGCCGCGCGACCAAAGCCCCAACCCTCGGGATCCTCCTCCACCATCACTGGGTCTCGAACACCCCCGGTGGTCGTAATAATTACCTCGACCACCGCATAACCTTCTTTGCCACGAGTCTGGGCGCGCCTTGGGTACTGCGGTTGGGGCACGTAGACGGGAATAAAATCGGTATCGCGAGCAAAGCTGCCGGTCGACACGGCAATCTTGCTGGCGACTGGCGCCGCAGCCATGCTGACCATGTTTTCGGGTGCCTCGAACTCGACCTGATCGTCTGGAATCTCTGGCGGGGGCTCTGGCTCATCGGGTTTTTCAACCTCGGCGACTTTGTCGTTGGTGGTCATTTGCCGTTCGACGTGCAAGAAGTCAGCAATCTTGATGGGCTCCTTGGTATCCATCTCTCGGCTACCTGAATCAATCAACTTAAACATAAACACGATCAGCGCAAACGTCACCATCGCGCCAAGCACTGCAGAGGATCCCACTCTTAATATTGCCATAGTCTAAACTCAGTCGTTCTCTGTAGAGATCGCAACCGGTGATATACCGATATCGCGCGCGATATCGGCAACCTTGGCGATCGCCTCTATATTCGATTCGTTATCGGCTTGGATGACCATGCCGCCCTTGGGGTTATCATTAAAAAGCCGCGTCAAGTTGAGTTTTAGCCCGGTCGCTTCAACGCGCTTTTTGTCGATCCAAAATTCATTGGTACCGGTGACAGCGACGAGAATGCCGACCTTCTTGTAGGCATCGGCCTTGTTCGCGTCGACTTTATTGACCTCGACACCCGGTAATTTAATAAAAGACGCGGTGACGATGAAAAATATCAACATGATAAAAACCACGTCCAGCATTGGCGTGAGGTCGATAGCCTGACCCTGCTGCTGCGAGCTACTCGTTCTATTGCGCATAATTATCTCTCTCGATAGACCTGCAACACAAGTCGATCATTAATGATCCATGGTTAGATGATCTTCCAGCAGATTCTTCTCGCGTTCGGCGTTTCGCTCTACATAAGTCAGACCAAATACTCCGGAGAGCGCCGCGACCATCCCAGACATCGTCGGCACGGTCGCCTTGGAGACACCTCCGGCCATGGCCTTGGCGTCGCCGCCACCGGTAAAGGCCATGACGTCGAACACCACGATCATACCGGTTACGGTGCCGAGTAGACCAAACAGAGGGGCGAGGGCCACCAAGGTTTTGATCATCATGATGTTTTCATCAACCTTGATACTGACTTCGGAGATAATCTTTTCACGCACCTGCCGAGCACGCTTGGAACGACGCTCCGGCCGTGCCTCCCAGGCATCCAGAGCCAACTTTACGTCGGCTCCGACCGCACCTCGTAGGTACCACATACGCTCAAAAAGTAACGTCCACATAACGAACAGCAGCGCCACGATGGCCCAGAGTACCGAGCCACCCGAGTCCATGAACTTACCTGCGTCAGCCAGTAAATCGCTGAGAAACATCTCATTTAACCTCGACAGAATCGGCGACGATGCCGGCGCTCTGCTCTTCGAGGACATGCAAGATCCGCTGCGCCTTACCATTGACCAAGGTGTGCATCAAAACCGTAGGAATCGCGACCACCAGACCCAGCACAGTGGTTACCAATGCCTGCGAGATACCCCCAGCCATGGCCTTGGGATCACCGGCGCCGTAAAGGGTGATCATTTGGAAGGTAATGATCATACCGGTAACGGTGCCCAACAGGCCGAGTAGCGGTGCGACCATGGCGATGATTTTGAGCAGGTTGAGACCTGACTCAATCGCCGGACGCTCTTTTAAGACCGCCTCATGGAGCTTGAGTTCAAGCGATTCTGGGTCTAACTTTGGATTGTTTTGCGCCACCTGCAACACTCTTCCAAGTGGATTTTTGAGGTTTGGCGTCGTAGTTTTTAACTGCGCACTGACGCCAGACGACATCGAAAACAGCACTACAAAGCGCCAAAGCGCCAGCAAGATAGCAAACGCAAACACGCCGGTGATGACGTAGCCGACAAGACCACCAAAGTGCCAGCGTTCGATCAGTGTTGGCGTGTTGATCAGCGCACGGAGTAAACCACCACCGAGGGGCCCTGTAGGATCCAAGCCGACCTTGGTAAAGCCTGCCGCAGACGACTGTAAATCCACTGCGCTATCCTGATGCTTGCCCGCCGGTTGGCGCGGCAACTCAGAAACCGAACCGGTGTCGGTGTTGTATTCGAGGTACATGCCGTCGGCGAGCAAGTTGTAGGTACCGACGCGAACCACATCCATTTGCTGCTGTTCACCGCTGGTGAGGGTAACCGAGCGCGTAAATTTAACGATCCGACTACTCTCAACCATCTCGCGTTGTTGCTCGTACCATAGCTTTTCGATGTCTTCGATCGATGGCAGACGCGTATCGCTGCTCATTTTCTCGATCAGCTCACCGAGAAACTCGGTACGCCCAGGAATCTGCGCGCTGACCACCGACTGCTTGAGGTTTTCGCGAATGTCGCCAGCCGCACCTGTAAGGTGGCCAAAGAGTTCCTTGAGCGAGCCCAAGCGCTTATCCAACTGCTTGCGTAGCGCGGCGATTTTTTGCTCGTTATCGCGAATATTTTGCTCGAGCCGATCAGAGCGACGCTCTTCGGCGGTGCGCGTATCTTCAGCTTTCCTTAGCAGCCCCGCCTGGCTTTTTTTATCGGCGTTGAACTCCGACTGGCGCTGCCTATACTCTTTGGTCTCGGAAATTTTCGAGTCTTGGATCATCTGCAGTAACTGCTCGAGGCTCTTCGCATCCTGAGCAACCGCCGGTAAGCTGACTAGTGCGCTCGTCAATAGAGCCGCGCAAAGCGTGATAGTGGACATTTTCATCGGGCGGTCTCCGGAGCAGTAATGGGCATTTCAAGAACATCTTGGGGCGACAGCTTTTTAGCAATCCTGATGCCCTGATCAATCGGTCTACGGTACTCCGATCCCAGCGTTTGCCATGCGCCGGTTTCTTTGTTCCATGCACCCGTCTGAGCTTTGTCTTTAGTCTGGTAAGCAAGAGCGACCCGTCCGATGCGCAGTACGTCGACCTCGACATCTGAGCCGTTGGCGTTGATATCGATCATGTCGCGGTAAGTCTCCAGCGACTGGCTGTACTCAGACTCGATATCATACACTTCGAGCAGCTGGCGAAACTTCTCTGCCGCTGAATATCGCGCGCTGTCGAGGTTGACTGCCAAATCGGCAACCGCCTGCTCGCGCTGCTCTTTTTTGAACGGTATATCCAGAGAGATAAACTCCTCTAGGGATTTGAGCATACTGACCATGAGGGGCGTGATACCGCGTTCGATCACCGTTGCATTGGCGATTGAGTTCTCCAATTCAGACATCATCTGCTGTTGGCTAGAAATCTGCCGATCCAACTGCGAGTTGTAGACCCGCAGTGACTCTATTTGTTTGTTGACCTGTTTAAATTCCTGCAACAGCCCATCTGTCTGGTCGGCTACCCGATCGACTTTGACCTGAGCGGCTTGAGCTGCCTTTACCTTCGCGGCGCCCGCGGAGAGGATGTCTTGGACTTCCGCGGCCTGAGCCCAATTAACGCTCAGTGCGGCGCTGAAAATGACGCAACATGTCAGTGCTTTTAACGGTTGTTTTCTCATAATTCCCTCAATTTGGGCGTGTCGGTTTCGATGTCTTAGCGCGAGACCTTTTTTTTATTGCAGGTGTTCGCACGCTTAATATTCTGTGCTCTTTTTAACAGGGTGACGATAAAGAATCAATTTGGCGACCCGAAAAAGTCGCCTCAAGAATAGATTTCTGCAGTTGTGTTACCAAAGGTAACAGCTTTGAGTCTAAATACGTTCGAGCGTGACAAATTGATAGGGATAATCCGCAGATTGAGTTCCCGGCCGTCGTTCGAGCTCATGCCAATCGGCGCGGACAAAGTCTGGAAAAAAGGTATCGGCGGCCATTTCGACATCGACCTCGGTCAAGTACAGCCGCGTCGCGCTTGGCAGTGCCTGACGATAGATCTGCTCGCCACCAATCACCATAATTTCATCCTGCCCACTGTCCTCGCAAGCCCGGTGGGCCGCATTAATAGCTGCATCGACGCTCCTTGCCACCTGCACACCCTCGGCCCGCCACTGGGTATCCCTAGAAACCACAATGTTGGCGCGGCCGGGCAGCGGCCTACCGATAGAGTCAAAGGTTTTACGCCCCATAATCATTGGCTTACCGATGGTCAGAGCCTTAAAATTCACCAGGTCTTCAGAGATGTGCCAAAGTAATCGATTATCCAAACCGATGGCAAAGTTGCGGCTCAAGGCCGCGATCATTGACAGGCGATTCATACCGCGATCGGCGCCGATATTGGATCGTGACAACGGTAATTCAATAGCTCAAAGTCATCAAAAGTAAGGTCAAAAATACTATTGCTGGGCATATTAATCGCCAATCTAGGTAACTCGCAGGGTGCTCGGCTAAGTTGCTTGGCGACCTGGTCAAGATGGTTGAGATATAGATGAGCGTCACCCAAGGTGTGCACGAAATCTCCCACCTCAAGCTTACAGGCGCGGGCAATCATCATAGTTAACAGAGCATAGGATGCTACATTAAACGGCACTCCGAGAAATACGTCGGCGCTGCGCTGGTAGAGCTGGCACGACAGCCTACCCTCGCTGACATAAAACTGAAACAGGCTATGGCAGGGTGGCAATCCAGATTTAACCATCACCGGCAGGTCGGCAGGATTCCAAGCCGAAACCAAATGCCGTCGAGAATCCGGATTGTGCTGGATACCGTCGATCACCGTCGCCAGTTGATCGACACCGCCAAAATCTCGCCACTGCTTGCCATACACCGGTCCGAGGTCGCCGAACTGACGAGCGAAAGCATCATCTTCGCGGATGCGCTCGACAAATTCAGCCATCAGTACCTTGCGCCCGGGCGACCCCATAAGGTGGTCTTCGTCCCGAGAGGTCTCTCGCAACCAGTTCTTAAACGGCCAATCGTTCCAAATATTGACGCCGTGATCGACCAAATAGCGAATATTGGTATCGCCACGAACAAACCAAAGGAGTTCGTGAACGATGGATTTAAAATGCACTTTTTTGGTGGTCACCAAGGGAAACCCAACAGCCAAGTCAAAGCGCATCTGATAGCCAAAAACACTCAGTGTTCCAGTGCCCGTTCGGTCGTCTTTTTGTACACCACAATCCCGAATGTGGCGCATCAAATCAAGATATTGCTGCATAGTATTTAGTCCTGAGATGGCCCAAGGAAAACACGCTGGACGGTTTTACGCATAAACCACAGACCGACCAAGATCATAGGTACGCATAGCCACTGCCCACGTGTCATCCAATCGAGCAGATCGATACTCGCCTGTTGACCGGTAAACTGCGCATCCGGTTGGCGCACAAACTCTACCGCAAACCGAACCACACCATAACCCAACAGGAAAAGGCCAGACACCTCGCCAAACAGTCGCGGTTTACGCGCAAACCAACTGATCAGCACAAACAGCAATAGTCCCTCACCAAAGGCCTCGTATAATTGCGAGGGATGGCGAGCTAATTGCTCTGGGTCGGCGGGAAAAAGCATCCCCCAGGGCGCGTCGGTCGGTCGCCCCCAGAGTTCTTGTCCAATAAAATTGCCCAGCCGACCAAATAGCAGGCCGGTCGGCACCAGCGGTGCGATAAAATCAGTCAAACTGAGAAATGGTACCTGGTACTTTCGCGCGAACAGTATGGCCGCGCAAACAACCCCGAGTAGACCACCGTGAAACGACATCCCACCCTGCCAGATGCGAAATACTAAGGTCGGGTCGGCAAGCCAAGGCCCAAAGCTATAGAACAGCATATAACCCACGCGGCCACCGAGAATAACTCCCCACGCACCATACACGATAAGGTCTTCAATTTGTTCCGGCTTGATCGGCGACCAGGAACGCCGACTGTTGCGCGCTCCCAACTGCCATGCGATAGCAAAGGCAAGTAAATACATAACGCCATACCAATGAATCTGCAGCGGGCCAAGTGACAGCGCTACAGGGTCAATTTGTGGATAGGCAAGCATGGCAACCTCCTTATTTAAGTAGGCGGGATAATAGCCTTTTATAGATCGGCCTACCACCGGCCAATTGCGTCACTTAGCAGGATGACAGCGCCGACTGTCGCGGGATAAACTGTCGACATGTGCCTAATAGCCCTCGCCTACAAAGTTATTCCCGACCTGCAACTGGCAGTCTGCTCCAATCGAGACGAGTTTTATGCACGGCCCACCGCAGCCATGGAATGGTGGCCATCGGCCAATATTTTGGCCGGCCGCGATCTTCGGGCGGGTGGCACCTGGCTGGGGGTATCAGGCGGTGGTCGCTTCGCCGCCGTGACTAACTTCCTCGGCATATTTGGGCCCGACAAGCCCCTTTCTAGAGGCCAATTAGTAGCTGATTTTTTGACATCTGAGGCGTCTGCGGCAGACTGGACCAAGGCCGCGCGCCAACGGGCCAAGCACTATTCTGGATTTAATCTACTGGTATTTGACGGCAACTCGCTACATTACCTCAACAACTATCAGCAAACCGCCACCGCCCTCGACCCAGGCATCTACGCGATCAGTAATCATAGTCTAGACAGCCCATGGCCGAAAGTAGACTATGCGAAACAACAGCTTAGAAACAGCCTAGCGGGCTATGGCTCAGAGCACGATCGGTTGGCGGAATTGACATCGCTGTTATCGAGGCGCCATCCCTACCCCGACACTCGCTTACCGGATACCGTTATTCCGCGCGAATGGGAGAAGCGTCTGTCCTCCGCATTCATCATTAGTGAGGACTATGGAACGCGAGCTTCCACTGGTGTTATGGTCGCTAGCAGCGGAGAGATCGTGGTGATGGAAAATTGCTACGAACAGGGGGTATTCCAGTCTAGCCAGAGGTTCACCTTTCAGCCGTAGGCTCTAAACCACAGACGATTGGTATAATTTTGTCAGCTCTGGTTGACCCAGTTCGCGGGCCAACAAACCCTCCACAGCGGCGGCATCAGACAGCTTTAGCGCACGTTGCGCCAACTCTCGTGCTCGGCTATAGGGGACTTGCAAAAGCATCGATTTAACCTTTGGCAAGCCGCTGGCACTCATCGACAGGTGCCGATATCCCAACCCAGTCAACAGCACTGCCCCCAAAGGATCGCCTGCAAGCTCGCCGCAGACGCTCAATTCACAGCCGGCCGCATTGGCCTGTTCGCAAATAATGTTTAACGCTTGAAGTACGCTGGGGTGCAGCGAGTTATAAAGGTTCGCGACGCGCGGATTATTGCGATCGACTGCCAACAGGTACTGAGTCAAATCATTGGTACCCACGGATAAAAATCGAACCCTCCGGCTGAAGGCTTTGACTTGGTAAACCGCCGCTGGTACTTCGATCATGGCTCCCACCGGCGGTCGCTCAATTCTCAGTCCCTCCTCGGTGGTCAATTCTTGATAGGCTCGATCAATCAAGTCTAGGGCACACTCTAGCTCGCCGACACTGCTGATCATCGGCAACATGATACGTAAATTTTCAAGCCCTTCTGCGGCACGCAGCATCGCGCGGATCTGCACCAAAAATATCTCTGGATGATCTAGCGAAATACGGATACCACGCCAGCCAAGAAAGGGGTTTTCCTCGTCAATTGGGAAATAGGGTAGCGCCTTATCACCGCCGATATCTAGCGTTCGCATGGTCACAGAGCGAGGTGCAAAGGCCTGTAGTTGTTCTCGATAAATGGCCATTTGCTCGTCTTCGGTAGGAAAACTAGAGCGCATAAAAAACGGTATTTCGGTGCGGTAAAGACCGACGGCCTCGGCACCGCTCCTAAGTGAACGCAGAGTATCGTGCCGCAAACCGGTGTTGACCCAAAGGGCGATGCGTTGACCATCGGGCATTTCGCAGGGGATATCACGCAATTTTTCCAGATCTTTAGTGAGCAATTTTTCTTCGCGTTGACGCTGGAGATAAGCCCGTCGACAGGTCCGCGAAGGGCGGCTTATCACGGTTCCTTTAAAACCGTCGACGATCAATTCCTGACCTTCGAGTTCAGCCAGCGGCAGATTGGTAGCGCCCATAATGGTCGGGATGCCGAGTGCTCGAGCGACGATCGCGAGGTGCGAATTACTCGAACCCTTGAGCGAAATAATCCCCATCAGCCGGTTGACCGGGATATCCGCAAGCACCGCAGCAGAGAGATCCTCGCCCACTAGAATTGCTCTTCGGGGCAAGACCGCAGAGGTCATACTGTCTTTCTGCAAGTAGCCTAAAACCCGCTTGCCAAGATCCGATACGTCTGCTGCCCGCTCGCGCAAGTAGACATCATCCATCTTTCGAAAGGTTTGTACGTGCTTCAGAATAACCGCGCTCCACGCGGTTTGGGCCGCCTGGCCAGACTCGATCGCAGCGACTACCTCGCCGACCAGCGAACTATCATCGAGCATCCGTATATAGACTTCAAATAACGCGAACTCCTCTGAGCTTAGCTTTTCTTGTAAGCCTGCACCCAAATTATGCATATCGCTTTTTGCGGCATCCAAAGCCTCTCGAAAAAGCTTGATCTCACTGGCGCTATCAGTGCAATAGCGCTCCGGTACCATAGTCAAATCGGAGCTTTGCGCGGATAAAACGGCGCGGCCAATGCCAATGCCGGGGCAGCTAGCGATACCGTGAAAAGTTGCCTCGCGACTCTTCCCGCGACCGCTCAACGAAAGGCGCTTAAGCACCCCAGTGGCCTCAGCATGGGCAATGGCGCCAGATAGTTGTGCACATACGGTGACTACAAAAGCCTCTTCTTCGCTGGCAAAACGCCTCTCGGTAGTCTGCTGTAGCACCAAAACGCCCAATACTTTACGTTGATGGATAATAGGCACACCCAAAAATGAGTGGTACGGCGCCTCGCCAGCTTCTTCAAAGTAGACAAAATTAGCGTGCTGATCAGCGTTCTGGAGATTTAGGGGCTCTTCTCGTGCAGCCACTAACCCCACCAGGCCCTCGCGCATGCCAAGGCGAATTTTACCGATCGCGGTCTGCCGCAACCCTTCGGTTGCCATCAGCACGTAGCGCTGATCGCGTGGATCAAATAAATACACCGAACACACGCCAGCCGAGAGCGCCGACTTTAACTCTTTGACGATAATACTCAGCACCTCAGGCAAACTTCGCGCGCTGTTAACGTCCTGAACTATGGCGCGTAAATTCGCTAGCATTGAGATACCTTGGCTTCACAATGGGCCCGTTGGAGACGGTAATTGTGCGCGGAAAATTCTTTCAGTGCCGCCCGATAAACACCGCGTTTAAACGCCACCACTGCCTCTACCGGATGCCAGTAATTGACCCACTGCCAGTCGTCAAACTCTGGCGACTGAGTGCTGTCAAAGCAAATTTTTTCGGCCGACGCTTCGAGTCGTAAAAAATACCATTTTTGTTTTTGTCCTATACACACCGGCGCCGGACCTTTGCGCTGCATAGCCGGCGGGATTTTGTAACGCAGCCAGCGCCTCGAACTGTGAATCACGCTGACATCACCACGATCAAGACCTATTTCCTCGTGCAGTTCGCGGTACAAGGCCTGCTCGGCACTCTCGGCACTGTCGACTCCGCCCTGAGGGAATTGCCATGCCGACTGCCCTAATCTCTTAGCCCAAAACACCCTGCCGCAGCCATCACTTAAGACAATCGCAACATTTGAACGAAAACCATTTTTATCTAACAACCTGTGTATTCCCTCTTGGTCGAACAACGCCGGTGTAGATACCGGGCAAACGCCACTATGGCGACAACTTAGTCTTGAGCACCTGCGCGAACACCGCTATGCTTGCCAGCCTAACAAATATCTCTGAACTGTGGAAATGCCGCTCGCTCTTTTCGACCTAGACAATACGCTAATTGCCGGAGACAGCGACCATAGCTGGGGGCAATTCCTGGTTAAAAATGGCTATGTCGATGCGACTCACTACCGACGTAATAACGACAAATACTATCACGACTACGTCGCCGGCACCCTCGACAACGACGCCTACTTAAAATTCTCGCTGGCGCCTCTGGCCGAGATACCGATGCATCAATTAGTCGACATGCACGCCGTTTTCATGAACCAATACATAATCCCAATGCGTTTGCCCAAAGCCGACGAATTATTGCAAAAGCACCGTGCACAAAACGATCGTATAGTGGTCATCACTTCGACAAACCGATTCGTCGTCGAACCGATCTGCCACGCCCTTGGGCTTAACGAGATACTGGCGACCGAACTGGTGATCAAAAATGGTCGCTACAGCGGCGATGTCGATGGCGTAGCGACCTTTCGCGAAGGCAAGGTAACGCGTCTGACGGCATGGTTAAAACAGCAACGGGAAACGCTTGAGGGAAGCTACTTTTACACCGACTCGATCAACGATCTGGCGCTACTCGAATGCGTCGATCAACCCATAGTGGTCGATCCGGATCCGGCATTGCTTAGCGAGGCCGAAAAACGCAGCTGGAAAGTCATTTCGCTGCGCCAATAAACCATCCACCCTAGTCCTCGACTAGTGCGCGATAGCCATCAATATCTAACAAATCTTCAACACTTTGGATATCTTGGGGCTTCAGGCGCATAAACCAACCAAGATCATAGGGCGAGCTGTTAACCATGCTCGGGTCATCTTGCAATCCGGCATTGATCTCGACAACTTCACCAGAGATCGGCGTGTAAATATCTGACGCCGCCTTAACCGATTCGACTACAGCCACCTCTGCCCCGGCGTCTATTTGATCGCCAACATCTGGCAATTCAACATACACAACATCCCCGAGAGCATCTTGGGCATGATCCGTTATACCAAGTAAAACCGACCCATCAGATTCTATTTTTAGCCATTCGTGGCTTTCCGCGTACTTTAATTCTGCGCGAAATTCGCTCATTGCCTTCTCCAGTTTTTAAATAATCCATCTTAAAGATAATCTGTCGGCCATTTTAACGCGCCATCGATAGAAATGTAGACTATTTTTATACGGGTTTGAGTGGCTTACTCAAACCCGTATAATCTCGGACCTCAACAACGATCGTATAACTTGGAATCCGCGACATGCATTATCGTTGCATCTACACAGCCTTGACCCTTAGTCTGATGGCGCTTTCATCCGCGTGCCTTAGCGAGCAACTCAGACTAATCAATGGAGATATCTTGAACGGTAAATTAGTTGAGAAGTCGGCCACCCATTTGATTTGGATGTCGGATAATTTTGGCCGACTCACCATCCAACTGTCGCAGATAATAAACCTTGATAAACCCTCTGATAGCGGCGATTTTTCGCCCCACACAGACCCTAATCCGGGATCTGCGCCGCGCTATTCTGGCGGTCTATCAATAACCGGTTCCGCCGCTAATGGCAATCAGAGCCGCCGCGATTGGGATGTCGACACGACCGTCCAGCGACGCACCGTTAAAGCACGCCAAACGGTGCAATTCGAATATGAAAATCATAGCTTGGAGGAACAACGGGCCGAGGACAGGTACAACCTCGGTTATGCCAATGATTGGTTTTATAGTGACCAGTGGTTCTGGCGTAATGAGGCGTCTGTGGGGGCCGATGAAACGCGAGCTATCGCGAAAACATACACGCTAGGATCCGCCTTAGGACACCAGTTTTGGGACACGCCAAATTCCCGCCTATCGCTGGAGTCTGGTATCTTGTGGATTGTCGAAGAAGTTGCCGGAAAGAACTCCAGCGACCACCTCACCTGGAGTTGGTCGCTGGACTATTCACATATTTTGTTCGAGCGCATCGAACTCTTTCACAGTCAAGATATCAGGGTCTCCATGCAGCATGCCAAGGATAGCCAGGCGAATATTGACCTTGGAATCAAGGTGCCGTTGATCAAAAATTTATTCACCGAACTCAAACTCGAGTTACTTTACGACAATCAACCGGCTCTTGATAAAGAACGCCTCGATACTCAGTTCTCCATGGGCATCAATTACTCTTGGTAGGCGGCCGGCATTAAATATGCAGCACGGGCTCATCCAAAGCCGCCAACTGCTCTCTAAGCATCAATATGTGGTCGCTCCAATAGCGGGCGGAGCCGAACCATGGGAACGCCCGCGGAAAAGCTGGATCGTCCCAACGTTTCGCCAGCCAAGCACTGTGATGCATCATGCGCAGCGTCCGCAGTACCTCGATCAGGCGCAATTCGCGGTAGTCAAAGTCGCAAAACTCGTTGTAACCCTCGACTAACTCCGCCATCTGTAAGCTCTGCTCGTAGCGATCTCCAGACAACAGCATCCACAAATCTTGCACTGCTGGCGCCATGCGTGAATCATCGAAGTCGACAAAGTGTGGATAATCGTCCCGCCAAAGGATGTTCCCAGAGTGGCAATCGCCATGAACTCTAATCGTACGCACCGGTCCGTAGTCGGCCATTAATTGGTCAATTTTCTTTAGCACGTCGAGCGCCAGCGAATCATAAGCGGTCTGCAATTCGGGAATCATAAACCGCTGGCTGATCAATCGGTACGAACGCCAACCAAAATTCTCTACGTCGAGCGTTGGACGATGGGTGAATGATTGCATCGATCCGACGCCGTGAATTCTACCCATCAACCGACCGAGAATTAATAGGTTGTCCAAATCACCCAACTCTGGGGCGCGCCCGCCACGGCGAGTGTAGAGCGAAAAAAGATAGCCCGAGTGTCGATGTAAGCTGTGTCCCGCTGCGTTAACCCAGGGCGCCACCACGGGCAATTCCTGCGCCAATAATTGAAAGCAATAGGCATGTTCTTCATCAATTTGCGCGTCTGTCCACCGCTGCGGCCGATAGAACTTTGCAATCATCGGGTCTTGCCCCTCGATACCGACTTGGTAAACTCGATTCTCATAGCTGTTTAGCGCCAAGAATCGACCGTCAGAAATAAAATTCTGGCTTTCCACTGCATCGATCATCAGGTCGGGAGTCAGTTCGTCAAACGGATGGCGCGTGTCAGTTTGCATTAAAATTGCACTCTCAGTTGGGGGGTACCGCGGTATCTAGTCTACAGTTCGCAACCGCAACGCAACAGCACTGTGCTGCAGAACGATGATTATTATCTGTCTGGACATAGATTTAGCAGATTGTTTTGGCCGCGCATGCGGCAAAGCACCCTGTAGACGGCATGGATTTACGCGCCTATGGACGGAGCGATTGCCTCATGCGGGGTTAATTCGAGCGTTTAATGCCGATAACCATAATACTTCGATCCGTGAATTTGCTCTTCTCGGGCGCAATGCGCCATGAAAATCCGAAAAATGAAACCTAAAACACAAAAAAAAGGACTTTTTTGAGGAAAAACCACAAAAAAACAAAAAAAAATTAGCATAAAAGAATTAAAAGCCATAGTATGCAAGATCGGAGGGAGTTCTACGTTTCTCCGCACATGCTGCTCAGCAGTTTGTGTTAGGCTAGCCCCGTAACGAGGCTGGATAATTAATCGCCTTAAACGGTAAAGAAAATTTAAGTGAGGTAGTTATGTCAGGGGAAAGAGTTTCTGGCACTGTAAAGTGGTTTAACGACAGTAAAGGTTTCGGATTTATTGAGCAAGAAGGCGGCGGTGACGTATTTGTTCACCACAGTGCCATTCAGGCCGACGGATTCAAATCGCTAAAAGAAGGCCAAGCTGTGACGATGGTAGTCACTCAAGGCCAGAAAGGCGCGCAGGCAGAGAATGTAATCGCCGAATAAGTCTTACAGTTTTTACATAGAACATAAGATTCGAAAGCCCTGGCAAGAAATTGTCAGGGTTTTTTGTTGTCTTGTAGATGGGTATTGTTCAGAAAGCCCTGGGGCA
>CESJ01008284.1_pt1 | contig 14767 bp, 15 predicted proteins | sample 356311 | NCBI WGS metagenome assembly CESJ01 (sample SAMEA2621487, study PRJEB7988) | marine metagenome | biome: marine biome (ENVO:00000447); feature: surface water layer (ENVO:00002042); material: "saline water (ENVO:00002010), including plankton (ENVO:xxxxxxxx)" | depth 5 m
CCTGCATTCCTGTTTACTAAAGCACAGACCGTACTAGACAGCTCTCTGGTTGGGATTTTGAATTCACTTACTCCACTTTTTACATTATTGTTAGCAGTGCTTTTTTTTAAGAATAAAATTAAAGCTATTAATATAGCTGGAATATTACTTGGACTTGTTGGCGCTGTATATTTAAATATTGTCTTATCTAATTTTGAATTTCAGCTAAATTTTTATGCATTACTTATTGTTCTTGCCACTTTATTTTACGCTATTAGTGTGAATATTATTAAAAATTATCTTTATGATTTAGATTCAGTATCTATTGCTTCATTAGCATTTTTATTTTTAGGGCCTTTTTCAGCAATTTATTTATTTTTCACAGATTTTACTCAAATTTATAATAGTGAAAAAGGAATTGAAGCTCTTTTTTATGTAATTATTTTATCTGTAATAGGAACTGCCTTAGCACTAATCATATTTAATAAACTAATAAAAAGAACCTCAGCAGTTTTTGCCTCTTCAGTAACTTATTTAATTCCTATCGTTGCAATATTATGGGGCGTATTTGATGGAGAAGAAATTAGTATGCAATTTTATGCAGGAACACTTATTATATTATTGGCTATTTTCATGGTTAATAAAAAGGTAAAGTGATTTATTTAAAAATTATCTTTTTCTCTGTTGTGTTATCATCATAAATATATAGATATATCCCGTATGTAAGATTAGAATGTGTTCGTCCAAGTACATCAATTACTTTAACTATTTTTTTATTTATTATTTGATTATCTAAAACAGATGTGTTGTTTTCAGAGAGATTAATATTATCAAGGAAAAGGTTGTTTTCATATTGATTAACATTTCTAAATTTAATTGCAAAGTCATCTTGGTTCGTAAAGTTTGAAAGATCTAAAGTATTTGAATACCAATCATTATTATTATTGGGTGTCCAGGAAAAACCGTTGTAACTTGGTGAAGTTGTTACTAGATTAAGTCCTGCCTTTTCCCAAATTATTTGCCATGAATTTCCGCAATCCTCAGAAATATAAATTTGTAATGTGTCAGACCAGCTCTGATTTGATGAAGGGTTTGTCCACAAACTATAAGCATGATCAAAGGTTAAATAAATACTTGAAAAGGAAGTTAAATCTAATGTTGGAAGAACTAAATCATCATATTCTCCATTAGCAGAGTATTCAGCATTATTGATGTAAATAGATGAATTACTATTGTAACCTGCGCTATTTGTTAATTCCCATGTATCATTACCATCATTATTTATAATTGTCCAATTGGGTAATCCCGATTGAAAGTTTTCAACTAAAGGAGGTGTTCCAGATGCACAAAAACAAGATACTTGACATGTATTTAAGTCTGAATAATTTCCATTTCCATTTAATGGGTCTACACAATTTCCATTAATACAATTCCATGAAGGTACAGGAGGGGTATTGCTACATAAATTATGATTTAGAAGATTAGATCTATACTGATTAATTGCTGCTGTCATACGAGCCTTTTGACCTAAGGTAAATAAATTCATGCATCCATCATTGGTGTAATCCATGTAATTCATAAACATATCCCCAGCACTATTGGAAGTCCCGCAACTATTAGCATTGTGTGGAAATGCAGGACAACTATAATTTTCTTCTTCTTGAGTGGGTGTGTCATTAATATTATCATTACCACAATTACCTCCATTACCCCAAATATGATCTAAATTAAGCCAGTGTCCTACTTCGTGAGTAGCTGTTCTCCCTTTATTGTAGGGAGATTGTACTGTTCCCTGCGTTCCGAAATATTTATATCCAATTACTACACCATCTTCTGGATTATTAAAGCTTGAAGGGGGAGTTGCATATCCTAGAATTCCGCCAGATAAATCACACACCCAAATATTTAAGTAATCGTTCTGATCCCAAGGATTAATCCCTCCATTTGCCGAGGATTTCATATTATCTGTTTGAATAGAAAATGATGTTTGACTAGTTTGTGTTCTAGTTATTCCTGAGGTGAAGGCTCCATTAGGATCAACAGTGGCCAGACAGAATTCAATTTCAGTGTCTGCAGCTACGTTTGTCCATACACTTGGGGTCATTATTGCATCAATATTTGTCCTTCTAAAGTCAGCATTTAAGACGTCAATTTGAGAAAATATTTGTTGATCAGAAATATTTTCCTGTGAAGTATTCCAAACAACATGAACTACAACAGGAATTGTAATAATAGTTTTCTGATTTTTATTATAATATTTTTTTAACCACTTAGCTGTTTCTATATTTGTATTTTTTCTAAGTTCTTTATACTGGGGATACTTTTCTTTAATAATATTTACATGCTCATCAGTTGAACATCTTTGCTGAGAGAAAATATTAAAGCTTAAAAATAATCCTAGAATTAAAAGATAACTCTTCATGTTTTTTTTTCACAAAGATATGATAAAATCTCTTTTCTATTTTAATGAAATATTGAAATAATAATCATTTAAAAAGCAGATGTTTTATTTATATAGTTGTCTTTTAAGGTGATAAATATTAGTAAGTTAAAAAAATAACAAAAAATATTGGTGCGTTACTCTTGTTTTCTTACTTTTGCAGACCATTTTTAAAATAAATAATAATGTACGCAATCGTTGAGATAGCAGGCCAACAATTTAAAGTTGAAAAAGATCAGCAAATATTTGTACATAGATTAGACGCTAAGGAAGGATCAAAAGTTTCATTTGATAAAGTCCTTTTAATAGATAATCTAGGTAAAGTAAATGTTGGCGCCCCAGCTGTAAAAGGAGCAAGTGTAACTGCAAAAGTTATGGAGCACCTAAAAGGAGATAAAGTAATTGTCTTTAAGAAAAAAAGAAGAAAAGGTTATAAAGTTAAAAACGGTCACAGACAGTACTTAACTAAAATTGAAATCGAAGCTATTAGCTCAAGTGCAGCTCTGAAAAAGCCAAAAAAAGAAGAAGCTAAAGAAGAAGTAAAAAAAGCGCCAGCTAAGAAAGCAGTAGTTAAAAAAGCTCCTGCTAAAAAAACAGTAGTAAAAAAGAAAGCTGTTAAGTAAAAAATAAAAAAAGATTAACGCAGTAAAAATATAATATTATGGCACATAAAAAAGGAGCGGGTAGTAGTAAGAATGGAAGAGATTCCCAAAGTAATAGATTAGGAGTAAAGATATTTGGTAATCAAAGTGTAATTGCTGGTAATATAATTGTCCGTCAAAGAGGAACTGTTCATAACCCAGGAGATAATGTAGGTATGGGTAAAGACCATACTTTATTTGCACTCACGGATGGCAAAGTTAAGTTTACAAAAAAGCGTAATAACAGATCTTACGTTTCAGTAGAGGTTTAATAAGTAAGATTATCTAAAGATTAAAAAACTCTTGAGTAATCAAGGGTTTTTTTTTTACTTTTGTTTAAAATAAAATAGATGTTACATATTTCAGATATTAGAGAGAATAAAGAACAAATTATTAATTTACTTCAAATTAAAAATTTTGAAGCTAAAGAATTAATTAACTCTGTAATTAGTAAAGATGACCTTCGGAAAAAGACGCAACAGAAATCTGATGAAGTTTTAACAAAATCAAATCAGTTAGCTAAGGAAATTGGAGTATTGTATAAAACAGGAAAGCAAGCAGAAGCAAATCTTTTAAAAAATCAGTCTGCAGAACTAAAGCAAAAGTCAAAAGAACTTAATTCTTACAAAGCCGAACTTGAGCAAGAGATTAAAAATATTTTACTTTTAATACCTAATGTTCCTCACCCAAGTGTCCCGAAAGGTAATGCAGATATAGATAATGAAATAATAAATGAGGTCGGTGAAATGCCTATTCTTAATGATGATGCAAAGCCTCATTGGGAATTAACTGAGGACTATGATTTAGTAGATTTTAAGCTTGGAAATAAAATAACTGGCGCAGGTTTCCCTGTTTATAAAGGAAAAGGAGCGCGACTACAAAGAGCTTTAATAACTTATTTCTTAGATAAGAATATTAGTTCTGGATATACCGAATATATGCCTCCTTTACTAGTTAATGAAGCATCTGCTTATGGTACTGGGGCCCTACCTGATAAGGAAGGTCAGATGTATTACATGCCAGAGGATAATTTATATTTAATACCTACAGCGGAAGTTCCTGTAACAAATTTATTTAGAGATGTAATTGTTAAGGATTTTCCAATTAAATGTACAGCTTATACACCTTGTTTTAGACGTGAGGCGGGATCTTACGGTAAGGATGTAAGAGGACTTAATAGACTACATCAATTTGATAAAGTTGAAATTGTACAAATAGAACATCCTGAAAATTCATATAAGACATTAGAAGAGATGGTAGAGCACATTTCATCTATTCTTAATGAATTGGAGCTTCCTTACAGAGTACTAAGGCTATGTGGAGGTGATTTAAGTTTTACATCTGCTTTAACATATGATTTCGAAGTTTATTCAGCTGCTCAAGAAAAATGGTTAGAGGTAAGTTCAGTGTCAAATTTTGAGAGTTTTCAGTCAAATAGATTAAAGTTAAGATATAAAGATGAAAATGGTAAATCAAAGTTATGTCATACTCTTAATGGAAGTGCGCTGGCACTGCCTAGGGTTTTAGCAGCATTATTAGAAAATAATCAAAACAATGATGGAATTAAAATGCCTGAAATTTTACATCCTTATTTAGGTTTTGATATTATCTCGTAAAATGCGTTTAGCTATTATTTTATTGTTTTTATCCAACCTGGCCTTTTCACAGGCTAATAAGCAGCAAATTGCTTATAAATATTATATGTCAGGGCAGTATGATAAAGCTTCTGTGATTTACAAGGAAATTGCTAAAAAAAACCTGTCTGTAAATATATATAGTCCATATTTTTCATCATTAATAAGTTTGGAAAAATTTCTATCAGCTGAAAAGCTTGCAAAGAAAATGTTTTTAAAATACCCTAAAAGTTTAAATTATCAAGCAGATGTTATAGTCTGTCAATCAAAAAGAAATAGTTTAAAATCCTCAAAATATAATTTATCTAAACTGCATAAAAAATTATCTGGAAATCAATCTCAAACTATTAGAGTCGCTAATATTTTTCTTAGAAATAAAATGTATAATCAAGCTATTGAGATTTATCTTACCGCTACTAAAATTAATAATCAATTTGATTATGGGCTTCAGAAAGCACAGCTATATAGCCTAACAGGAGATGATGAGCAAATGATTATACAATATTTAGAAGTTTTAGAAATCAGACCAGATAAAAAACAAATAGTTTTTTCTAATATTCAAAAGTTTCTTTATAACAATGGTATTAAGAGTAATGAAAGTTATGATTTAGTGAAAAAAAATCTTTTGAGATATGTTAATAAACTACCTAGTAGGATTGATTTTAATGAAATGTTAGTTTGGTTTTTCATGCAAAATAAAAAATATAAACTAGCTTTATTTCATGCTATTTCAATTGATAAAAGAACAAATGATAATTTGGGAAAAGTATATGATTTGTCAGAAAATTTTCTTGATAAAAAAAGATTTACTATTGCGCTTGAAGCATTGGATTATATTATTTCAAAAGGATCTAAAACACAATTTTATATTGATGCTAATATTAATAAATTATATGCCCTTAGTCTTAAGTATACAAATCGACCTGCCGATTTAGAAAAATTAGATAAAAATTATCTTAATGTTATATCTAGTCTTGGTAAGAATAAGAATACAGTTGTTTTATTATCAAATTATGCTCATTTTAAAGCTTTTTATTTAAAAGATCTATTCTCCGCAAAGACAATATTAGAGGAAACGATGTTACTGCCTGGAATTGATAATTTTGATTTAGCAGAATGTAAAATTGAGTATGCCGATGTTATGCTATTGTCAAATAATATTTGGGATGCCTTGTTGTTTTACTCTCAAGTTGAAAAAGACTTTAAAGAGCATCCTATTGGTCATCTTGCTAAATTTAAAAGAGCTAAAATTGCTTATTATCAAGGTGATTTTTCTTGGTGTCAAGCACAATTAGATGTCTTAAAGTCATCAACTTCAAAGCTTGTTGCTAACGATGCAATGGAATTATCTCTATTAATTTCTGATAATTATGATTTAGACACCACTGAAGCTCCAATGTTAGCTTTTGCTCGAGGCGATTTGGCTTTATTTCAAAATAAATTTTTATTGTCATTAAATATTTATGATTCCATTTTACATAACTTTAATGGACATCAGCTCTCTGATGAAATTTATTATCGAAAATCTAATATATTTCAATCTTTGAGTTTGTTAGACTCTGCTGTAAATATGTTAAGTATTATTATTAATGAATATGATTATGAAATTTTAGCTGATGATGCATTATTTGATCTGGCTAATATTTATCAATTTGATCTTTTTAATGACAAAATAGCTATGAGTTATTATGAACAACTCATTTTAAATTTTCAAGGAAGTATATTCGCATCAGAATCAAGAGAGCGTTTTAGATTATTAAGAGGTGATAATTTAAATTTAAACGAATGATTATCTATAATGTTACTGTAAGCATCCAACATAATCTTTTGAAAGAATGGTTAGAATGGATGACAAATACACATATTCCAGAAGTAATGAGAACGAATCTTTTTATCTCAGCTCAATTAAAAAGAGTAATTATAAATAATGATAGTGGTTGTACCTATGCTGTAGCATATACTTGTCATTCTCTTAAAGATCTGCAGAAGTATGAGTCAACTTTTGCTGTTAATTTACAGGAAAAATATAAAACACAATTTGGAGAAAATGCTCCATCATTTAGAACTATTATGAGTATTGAAAAAGAGTTTTAATTATTTAAAAAATGGATTTTGATTTTTTTCAAAGCCAATTGTTGTTTCTGGTCCATGTCCACAATAGACTGTCGTATTGTCGCTAAGTATAAAAAGTTTCTCTCTAATACTACTAAGTAGCACTTCATGTTCACCTCCAGGCAAATCTGTTCTTCCAATACTCCCTCTAAATAAGGCATCCCCTGAGATGATAAAATTTTCTTTTTTAGAATATAGCGCAATATGTCCCGGTGCATGTCCAGGAATAAATAGAATATTTAGTTCACTATTTCCAAATTTTATTTTTTCTCCTTCTGAAATAAATCTTTCTGGTAAGGGAGAGACCTCATAATTGGTAAACCCATATGAGATAGCTATTTCTTTAGCATTTTTTAATAATTCTAAATCTAATTGATGAATAATTAATTTAATTTTCCATTTTTTTGCAGCATAAGAATTGCCAAAAATATGGTCAATATGACAATGAGTATTTACTAATAAAACAGGTATTAGCTCTTGGCTAACTATAAAACTATTAAGTTCTTCTTTTTCAACTTCAAGATAGCAGCCAGGATCAATAATAACACATTCTTTAGTGTCATCATAAATAATGTATGTGTTTTCACTAAAGCCATTAAAAGTAAATTTTTTAATCTTCATAGTTTGTTTTTTTACAAATGTATAGGTTCTTTATATTTGTGATGTAACTTTTTAATGACTATTATCACAATAATATATTTATTTATCATTTACTTTTTTGCTCTAATAACAAAATTAATTAGTTTTAAATTAGGCTTTGTTATCTTAGCCACTAAATTGATTAATATTTTTATTAAATGATAGAAAAGATTAAGTGTTTAAGTAATAATTATTTTGAAGATATAGTTGCTATTAGGAGACACCTGCATAAGTATCCAGAGTTATCTTTTAATGAGTATGAAACTTCAAGGTTTATTAAGAAAACACTTAATAAATGGGGTATTTCTTTTACTGACGGCTATGTTAATACTGGAATTGTAGTTGTGCTTAAAGGAATAAATCCATCGTCAAAAGTTATTGGGCTTAGAGCAGATTTTGATGCACTTCCAATATGTGAAGAAAATAATATAGATTATAAATCTTTAAATCAAGGTGTTATGCACGCTTGTGGTCACGATGCTCATACTGCCTCTATGCTTGGTACTTTAAGAATATTAAACGAATTAAAAGAAGATTGGAGTGGTACAATAAAATTTATTTTTCAACCTGCTGAAGAACGACTTCCTGGAGGAGCACAGCAAATGATTGAAGAAGGAGTTTTAAAAGAACCTAATGTTAAAGAAATGCATGCGCAGCATGTATTGCCGGAACTTGAAGTAGGGAAGGTAGGCTTTAGAAAGGGGATTTATATGGCATCCACTGATGAAATCTATATTGATATTTGTGGCGCAGGAGGACATGCTGCTCTCCCGCAGAACTATAATAACCCTATTATCGCATCATCTGATTTAATACTTCAATTAAATAATAATTTTTTAAAGAAAAAAAATAGTAACTCCATTTTTGCAATAGGATCTGTTTTAGCCAAGGGCTCTACAAATGTAATCCCAGATACGGTAAGTTTAATGGGGACTTTTAGAGCTTTAGATCAAGAGCATCGAGATAGAGCACATAAAGAAATTGTAGATATTGTTGAGAATATTGAACAAGATTATAAATTGAATATTAAATTAGATATTAGGAAAGGTTATCCTGCTCTTTATAATAATATAGAGGTTACTCAAAAGAATATTTTAAATGCCATTAATTATATGGGAGATGATAATGTCGTTGAGTTACCTATTCGAATGACGGCAGAAGATTTTTCTTATTTTGCAAATGAAGTTCCTTCTTGTTTTTATAGGTTAGGTGTGGGGAATATTGAAAAAGGGATTACATACGGATTACATACTTCAAAGTTTAATATAGATGAAGAATCTTTGAGAGTAGGTATGGGGTTAATGGCGTATTTAGCAGTTAGTTCTTAAGTTTTTCTCCAATATCTATAAATTCTGAAGTAAATAATTCTATCCATTTAATTAAATCTTTAGAGATAATTTTATTTTTATCAAAATCTTTTCCTGTAGCAAAAACTATTCTTGGAAGTTGAATCATTTTCCATTGATTCATGCACATTTGATTTAAATGCATAGTTGCTAAATAACTTTTCTCTCCTCCCGCACTACATACTATGCCAAAGAATTTCCCTTCAACATCTTCAAAGCAGGTGTCTAGAATTATTTTTAACGAATCACTTATAGAATAATTATGTATACCCATTCCAATAATAATATTATCAGCGTTTTTTATTTTCGAAGTTGCTTCAAGCATTGATACAGATTTAGGTAGATGGCATGGGTTTAACTCTATATTTCTAGCGTCGATTATCTCAGATTGAATTTTTTTCTTTTGCAATTCTTTATGAACTTTTTGGCACAAAAGAAATGATTTTGATTTATTAGAAAGGGAGCTTGAAATTATTATAGTTTTCATTAATTGCCAATTTTAGATATAAAATCTATTCTTAATACTCTAATTTCATCATCAGTGAATTCATCATCATCGAATTCACTTCTAGCCTCATCAAAAGAAAAAGTGTCAGTAGTTTTGAAGAAATCATGAATTTCATCTAATTCTTCTGGTTCCATCATTTCATTTAAAATATGTGATAGATTAACTTTTGTTCCAGACTCTACGATTGATTCAATTTCTGTAATTAGTTCGTCGGTAGTCATAGACTTTCCTCTAGCAATATCTTCAAGAGATAGTTTTTTATCTAATGATTGAATAATATATATTTTATCATTACTCTTATTAGCGACAGTTCTAACTACAATATCAATTGCTCTTTCAATATTGTTTTCTTCTACATATTCAGAAATAACATCTAAAAATTCTTGTCCATATTTTTTTGCTTTACCAACCCCAACTCCTTGAATCTGAGCCATCTCATCCATTGTAATTGGATACTGGTTAGCCATGTCAATTAAGGAAGCTTCCATAAATAAGATTGCTGGCGGTAATTCTTTTTCTTTAGCAATAGCTTTTCTTAGATCTTTTAGGATATTAAATAGATTAGTATCTAATGCTTGTCCTTTCTGGATAGAAGTTGATTGTTTAGAACTTAGTATATCATAATCGTGATCTTCTGTTATACTAAATGAGTATGGATTTGCTAAGAAATCATGACCAGAGGATGTTATTTTAAGTACCCCATAAGATTCTATTTCTTTTGTTATAAGTTGCTTGACATAAACTTGACGAATTATCGAATGCCAAAACTGAATGCTTTTTTCTTTACCTTGGCCGAAAACATGACTTATTTGTCCCATGTGCTGATTAATTAGACTATTGCTTTCCCCAATTAAAATTTTAGCAATTTCTTTTGGCTTAAATCTTTCTTTACATTCAAGAATAGTTTGCAGCGCTAATTCAATAAATTCTTGCCCTTCTTTAGTGGGTTTAGGGTCTTTACAGTTATCACACATTCCTTTACATTTGTCAGCATCAAACTCTTCTCCAAAATAATGTAATAGATATTTCCTTCTACAAATTGATGTTTCTGAAAAAGCAATTGTCTCCATAATTAACAATCGACCAATTTCTTGTTCAGCTACGGGTTTTCCTTGTAAGAATTTTTCAAGCTTTTCAATATCCTTATAATCGTAGAAAGTAATTAAGTCGCCTTTTCCGCCATCTCTTCCTGCTCGTCCTGTTTCTTGATAATAACCTTCTAAACTTTTGGGTATATCATGATGAATAACAAAACGAATATCAGGCTTGTCGATTCCCATTCCAAAAGCAATTGTAGCTACAATTACATCACAGTCTTCCATTAAAAATGCATCTTGATGAGCAACTCGCTTTTTTGATTCTAGGCCTGCATGATATGGTAGTGCTTTGATCCCATTTATTTGAAGTACCTCAGCAATTTCTTCAACTTTCTTTCTGCTTAAACAATATACAATCCCTGATTCTCCTTTTCTATTGTTAATATATTTAATTAGTTGTTTGGCAATATCTAATTTTGGACGAATTTCATAAAAAAGATTACTCCTATTAAATGAATCTAAATATAATTTAGCATTCTCAATTTTAAGATTCTTCATTATGTCTATTCGAACTTTTGGGGTAGCAGTTGCTGTAAGCGCTATAACTGGAGCATCAGCAATATTGTCCATAATAATTCTTAGTTTTCTATATTCTGGTCTAAAGTCATGTCCCCATTCTGAAATACAGTGAGCTTCATCTATAGCGAAAAAAGATATTTTGTTGTTATTAAAAAATTGAATATTTTCTTCTTTGATTAATGATTCAGGAGCTACGTAAAGTAATTTTGTTTTTCCTTCATTAATATCTAATTTTACTTGAGTAGTTTGACTTTTTGATAAAGATGAATTAAGAACATGAGCGATACTGCTATCTTCACTATGAGCTCTAAGAGCATCAACTTGGTTTTTCATTAAAGCTATTAATGGAGAAACAACAATAGCCAGCCCATCACTTAATAGCGCTGGTAATTGATAGCACATAGATTTCCCTCCTCCTGTTGGCATAATTACCATTGAGTCATTGCCTTTAAGAAGATGCTTAATAATTTCCTCTTGCTGGCCTCTGAACTTATTAAAGCCGAAAACTTTTTTTAAATTTTCGTGGAGGGTTTCACTATTAATTATGCTACTTGTTTTTATATCCATCTAAAAGTAATACTTTTGTTATGTTTATCGTTTTAACTATAACGAATATACCACTTATTTTGTCATGAAATCATCAATTGAAATAAAAAAAATAGCAAAAAAAGTTGTTGAAATAGAATTAGAAACTATTTCGCAATTAGTTGATAATATTGATGATGATTTTGTGAAAGCTGTGCAGCTAATTGCCAATTCAAATGGAAGATTAATTGTTGCAGGTATTGGTAAAAGCGCAAATATTTCTCAAAAGTTAGTTGCGACATTTAATTCAACTGGACAGCCTGCTGTTTTTTTGCATGCAAGTGATGCTATTCATGGTGATCTTGGGGTTATACAAAAAGATGATATTGTTCTTTGTTTATCTAAAAGTGGTAATACACCGGAGATTAAGTATTTAGTTAGTAATGTTAAGGTTATGGGTAATGTCATTATATCAATTTCTAGCAACAAATCAGCTTTCTTATCTTTGCAATCAGATGTTAATATAGATTGTACTATTTTAAAGGAAGCTTGTCCTCATGATCTTGCACCAACATCCTCTACTACCGCACAATTAGTTTTAGGCGATGCTTTGGCAATTTGTTTATTAGAATACAGAGGGTTCTCTAAAGATGATTTCGCAAAATATCATCCAGGAGGTATGCTTGGTAAACGATTAAGTTTAAAGGTTTCTGATCTTTTAATTAATAATAATGTTCCCTTTGTAAAAGCTGAAGCTTCATTTAAAGAAATTATTATTGAGATTTCTAAAAATAGAATGGGCGCAACTGCTGTAATTGAAAATGAAAAATTAAAAGGAATTATTACTGATGGTGACCTAAGAAGAGCTATTGAAAAAAACTCTGATTTCATTAATACAAGAGCTTTTGAAATAATGAGCGCAAATCCTAAGGTTATTAATTCTGATAATTTAGCTTATGATGCCTTTATTATTATGAAGCAATCCAATATTACTCAATTAGTTGTTTTAAATAATAAAAATTATGTTGGGATAGTTCATATGCATGACATAATTAAAGAAGGGATTGTGAAATGAATGAAATAGATAATGAAATGTCTTTTTTAGATCATTTAGAAGTCTTTAGATGGCATCTTGTCCGCTCAGTAATATCAATATTTATATTTTCTGTTGTTGCTTTTATATTTAAAGATATTATTTTTGATTTGGTTCTCTTAGCTCCAATGGATCCTAATTTTCTAACCTATAGAGTATTGTGTAATATTTCTAGATTTCTTGAACTAGGAGAGGCGTTATGTATTCAAGAATCCCCTTTTAGTTTAATGAATATTAGTATGTCAGGACAATTTTCGACACATATTAAAGTTTCAATTTTTGCTGGATTTATAATATCTTTTCCTTACGTATTTTGGGAGTTTTGGCGATTTATTTTACCGGCTTTACATAATAAGGAGGCTAACGTTGCTCGCGGGATAGTATTTTTTAGTTCTTCACTTTTTTTACTTGGTATTCTGTTTGGATTTTACGTTGTGGCTCCATTGTCAGTAAACTTTTTAGGCTCTTATCAAGTAAGTGAGACTGTAGCTAACCAAATTAGTTTAACTTCTTTTATTTCAACTGTTACAACTGTTAGTCTTGCTAACGGCATAATTTTTGAACTGCCTGTTTTAGTTTATTTCTTAACAAAAATTGGTTTGTTAACTCCAGAATTTATGAAAATGTATAGAAAACATGCAATGGTCTTAACATTAATTCTCTCGGCTATTATCACTCCTCCAGATATTACATCTCAAATACTTGTTTCATTTCCTCTAATTATTTTATATGAGTTAAGTATTAGGATTTCAGCTCGAGTAATTAAAAATCAAAACAAGAAAAGTATATGATTTTAAAGGCAGATAAAATTTTTAAATCTTATTCAAAAAAAAATGTTGTTACTGATGTTTCAGTAACCGTTGGGCAAGGGGAAATTGTTGGTCTTTTAGGTCCAAATGGTGCCGGAAAAACAACAACTTTTTATATTATAGTAGGCTTAATTAAAGCAAATAGTGGTTCAGTTTTTTTAGATAATAAAGACATAACTAATTTTCCAATGTATAAGAGGGCTCAACTTGGGCTTGGTTATCTTGCTCAAGAAGCTTCTGTATTTCGAAGTTTATCTGTTGAAGATAATATAAAAGCTGTTTTAGAAATAACATCATTGTCTAAAGAAGAGCAAGCGGCTAAATGTGAGCAATTATTATCTGAATTTGGTTTGTTAAAAGTAAGAAAAAGTCTTGGTGCTCTGCTTTCTGGTGGGGAAAGACGAAGGACCGAAATTGCACGTGCCTTAGCGACTAACCCAAAATTTATTCTTTTGGATGAACCATTTGCCGGCGTTGATCCAATAGCTGTTGAAGATATTCAATCTATTGTTAAGAAATTAGTTAAGAAAAATATTGGAGTGTTAATCACTGATCATAATGTACATGAAACTTTATCAATAACTGACAGAGCATATCTTCTTTTTGAAGGATCAATTTTAAAGCAAGGAACAGCAAAAGAGTTAGCTCACGATGAGCAGGTCAGGAGATTGTATTTGGGTGAGAATTTTAAGTTGCGAGAATAAATATAGTCAGAGAATTAAAAAAATAGATTTATACTCTTTATAGCTAAATTACACTTCCTTTAGAGTAAATATGTATGACTCCATTATCTGATTACATAGCATTTTTTTGCAAGCCTCATCTACCTTGTTTTTAGCATTAGATAAATTAGTAGCTTCTATTTCTAATGTTACATGCTTGCCAATCCTTACATTTTTTATTTCAGAAAGCCCTACATTTCCCATACTTGCACTTACTGCTTTACCTTGAGGGTCTAATAAAGCTTTCAGAGGCATTACATCTATTTCAGCTATGAATTTCATTTATATATTGTTTATTAATGATAAAATTATGTACAAAATTACAATAAAAGGAATGGCTGCAAAATTAAATAACAAGAATAATATTATCGATGATGATAAAAGTATTACTCTCAAAATATTTAATTTATCAATTGATATTTTTTTTAAGTTAACTTTTAAGGAAAATAAATTAATCTTACTTATCAACAAGAATGATAATACTATGGATATTCCACATAGGAAAATAATATTAGAATAAATTGGAAATAGTTGAAGATTAATAAGTGGGATTGCGGCAATAAATATTGCTAGCATTGGAGTTGGAAGACCAATGAATGAATTTTTCTGACTGAGGTCAATATTGAAATTTGAGAGTCTAATTGCTGAGAAAACAGGTATTATTAAAGCTAAAAAAGCTAAAGGAACTGTATCAGGGTATTGA
>CESJ01051745.1_pt1 | contig 14693 bp, 16 predicted proteins | sample 356311 | NCBI WGS metagenome assembly CESJ01 (sample SAMEA2621487, study PRJEB7988) | marine metagenome | biome: marine biome (ENVO:00000447); feature: surface water layer (ENVO:00002042); material: "saline water (ENVO:00002010), including plankton (ENVO:xxxxxxxx)" | depth 5 m
TTTTTGTTTGAAATAGTCCATTGAAATATAAGACCAAATATCTCTATTGAAATCAATAATTATAGTATTTATTCTTTTCAAACAATCAAATAAAGAAGCTAAATGATCGTAGTGTTCAATTTGAGTTGTTGGAAAAGAATGGTAAAGTCCTAAACTACTGACTAATTTGCTAGCAAAACTTTTCCAATCTAATGATGGAAACGCAATAACATGAGCATTGAAGTTGCCAGTAGCTCCTCCAAATTTAGCAGCTAATGGAATTGAATGTAAATACTTTAATTGTTCATTAATTCTAACTTTGAAAACATCAATTTCCTTTCCAAGTCTTGTTGGTGAAGCTGGTTGTCCATGCGTGCGTGCTAACATAGAAATTTCAGAATATTCTTCAACTTTTTTATCTAATAAATCTATTAATTCGTTTAACTCTGGAATATACACATTTGATAATGCATCTTTTATTGAAAGAGGAACAGCTGTATTGTTAATGTCTTGAGAGGTTAGCCCAAAGTGTATATATTCTAAGTATTTATCTAACTGTAACTCTTTAAATTTATTTTTAATAAAATATTCTACTGCTTTAACATCATGATTTGTTTCTTTTTCAATCTCTTTGATTGAGATAGCATCTTCGTATGAAAAATTTAAATATATATTTTTTATTTTCTCTATTGATTCGTTAGGGAAACTTTTAAATATAGGAATTTCAGTTTTTGTCAAAGCTATAAAGTATTCTATTTCAACTAAAACTCTATATTTTATAAGAGCTTGTTCTGAAAAATAATTACCATATTCTTTGGTTTTGTTATAATATCTACCATCAATTGGAGTGACAGCGTTAAGATTATTTAGCTTCATGACCTTTCCATTTAAAACGAATACAAATGTAAGCTTTTTTAAAAAATATTATTTTCTATTAAGAACTTTAAATTCTTCGTAACATCCACTTATAGCATCAAGAATTTGTAAATCATTTGCAGTGAGTATAAAACTATCAGAAAAATTACATTTTCTTAATATTTCATCAATATCAATTTTTTGAACCTGAAGTAATTCCACTAATGTTTCTCTATCGAATTTTGAAGAAAGAAGTTCTCTTATTCTGAAATCCTCTTTCATTTGTTTTAGTTTTTTAAACTGTCGAGGCTGTTTACCAAATAAATTATAAAGAAAATCTGCTGGATTAAAAATAGCATTAATAACTTTCGAAAATGCACCTGAATTCCTTGATCCTCCCTCGTATCCTCTTGATGGTAGTCCAGGAATACTATAACGATAAGATTGGCTTACGGGAACATTTTTCGCATCTATTTCAAGGTATCCTGTTAACTCATATGGTTTCACTATGACTTCCTCTAAAGCATAAGCTAGTTCAGTTAATTGAATTTTAGAGTTTTCAAATTTTAATAAATCATTAGTTACTCTAACCTTAATTGATTTAAAACCTAAGTACGATAAATAAAGTGTATCATTTAATTTTGCAGGAATTTCAAACTTTCCTTTTCCGTCAGTAATAACTCCAACCACTTGGCTTAAATTGATTACATGTACATTAGGAATAGGTTTATTGTCTGAAGAGTTTTCTACAAATGCTGTAAGATTTTGAGAAAAAATCATGTTTGAATAAAATCCAAAAACAACTGTGAAAAATAAAAGTTTATTCATGAATTTCAAAAATACAAGTAATTAAAGATATACTGTCATTTTATATAAAATTTATTAAAAAATTAAGATATAAAGTTTATTAATTTTTTTATTGCTAATGACCTGTGACTTATAATGTTTTTTTCATTTATTGAAAGTTCAGCAAAAGATTTATTGGTTCCTAATGGTGAAAAAACGGAATCATATCCAAATCCATTTTTACCAATTGGATTTTTTAAAATTACACCCTCTACTAAACCTTCAAAAGTGTGAACTTTATTTTCAATAATTAGCGCTATCACTGTTTTAAACCTTGCTTTTCTATTGCTTTTATTTTTTAAATTTTTTAATAATTTATTTATGTTTTTTGTAGAATCACAATCTTCTCCTGCATATCTGGCTGAAAAAACTCCGGGTTCTCCGCCCAAGGCGTCTACCTCTAATCCTGTATCATCTGAAAAAACGTTTAAACCAAATTTCTTAGAAATGTATTTAGCTTTATAAATAGCATTTCCTTCAATTGTATTTTCATTTTCAGGGATGTCTTCTTCAATTTTTAAATCTTTTAAGCTTGTAATCTTTACATTTTTAGGAATAATTTTATTTATTTCAAATAATTTATTTTGATTTGACGTGGCGAATATTAAATCCATATTTTAATCATTGTGATAAGGGTGATTGTTTAAAATTGTAAAAGCTCTGTATAGTTGTTCGGCAAAAAACAATCTAATTATTTGATGTGAAAATGTCATGTTTGACAAAGATATTGATCCATTTGATTTTGAATATAATTCATTAGAAAAACCAAAAGCTCCTCCAATAACAAAAATAATTGTTTTATTTTCTTGGGTTTTAATCTTTACAAAATTTGCAAACTCTCTTGAATTATAATTTTTTCCTTTTTCGTCAAGTAAAATAAGAAGATCATTATTTTTGACTTTTTTTAAAATATTTTCACTTTCAATTTTTTTTATCTCATTTTCATTATTTTTTTTTGATTTTGTAGAACTGACTTCGATTATTTGAAATTTATTATACAATTTAATACGTTTCACATAATTGCTTATTAAACTGATTAATTCTTTATTTTTTGTTTTGCCGACTACTAATAACTTAATCTCCATAAACCTAAAAATTGATGAATATTAATTTTATATTTAACTGTAAATATATGCTATTGAATAAGATTAGTTTTCCAAAGTTTATAAAAGAGTTAAGATGAATTTTATTGATGTAATTATTCCTCTTCCAATAAAATCAACTTTTACATATAGTGTAAATGTAAGTGAGTTTAATTTTCTTAACTCTGGATTTCGTGTTATGGTTCCTTTTGGTAAATCAAAATTTACAACTGGTATTGTTTTGCGTAAACATAATGAAGTACCAACTTCATATGAGCCTAAAGAGATTGAATTTATAATTGACGATGAGCCATGTATTACTCTAAATCAATTAAGTTTTTTTAAATGGATTTCTGAATATTACATGACTCCAATTGGACAAGTTATAAAAGTTGCTCTACCAAAATTATTATTACTTAAAAGTGAAAGTGAAATATTATTATTAAAACATGATATCTCTGATATTAAGATCAGCAAAAACTCAAAGCTATTTTTTAATTTATTAATGGTTAATAAAAAATTGTCCTACAAAGATCTAATAGGAAAATTTGACAAATTAAAAGTAAATAAAGTATTAAATGAATTATTAGCCCATTCAATAATAACTTTGAAAGAAGAAGTTTATGATTATTTTAAGCCTAAAGTAATTAATTCAATTTCCATAAACCAAAGTATTTCCCTTGACGAATTAAATAAAAAATTAAAAAGAAAAAGATCTCAACTAATTGTAGCCTCTGGCTTAAAATCTAATAAGAATGATTCTAAATTTACTTATGACGAATTGATTCGATTATATGGTGTTTCCAGAGAGACTATTAACAATATGATTAAATCTCAAATTTTATTAAAATCTCAAGAAGTAATTAACAGAACTCAATTCGAAATTGAAAAATTAATTAAGCCTAAAGAATTAAGTGTTCATCAAAATACCGCATTAATTGAAATAGAATCGAATTTTAAAGACAAAAACGTATCTCTTTTACATGGTGTTACTTCATCTGGAAAAACCGAGATATATGTTAATTTGATTGAAAAGGAGTTAGAAAAAAATAATCAGGTTTTGTATTTGGTCCCTGAAATTGCATTAACAACTCAACTAATTATTAGATTAAAAAAATATTTTGGAGAAAAATTATTAGTCTATCACTCAAAATACTCATTGGATCAAAGAACAGAAACATGGAAAAATGTTTTAAAAAATTCTGGTAAAATAATTCTGGGTGCAAGGTCATCAATTTTTTTACCCTACAAAAAGTTAAGTCTTATAATAGTTGATGAAGAGCATGAAAATGCTTTTAAGCAATTTAACCCTGCTCCTAGATATAATGCAAGAGATTGTGCGATATATTTAGGAATGATACATAAAGCAAAAATATTATTAGGATCTGCAACTCCAAGTATTGAGTCATATTTCAATGCTATTTCAAATAAATATGGTTTAATAAAATTAGTTAAAAGGTACAAGGACATTGAATTACCTGATATTTTTTTAAAAGACTTAAAAGAATCTACTATTAAAAATAAAATGATTGGAAGTTTTTCTGAAAATTTATTAACTAATATTAAATCAACTCTTGAAAATAAAAAACAAGTAATTATTTTTCAAAATAGAAGAGGATATTCTCCCTATCAAGAATGTGAGGCTTGTGGTTATGTTTTTCATTGTAAAAACTGTGATGTTGCATTAACTTACCATAGAGTTTCAGATGAGTTGAAATGTCATCACTGTGGTTATTGTGTAAGTGATGAAAATAAATGTTTAAAATGCGCATCTAATTCTTTAATAAAAAAAGGTTTAGGCACTCAGAAAATCGTTGAAGAATTGAGAGAATACTTTCCGAGATACAGAGTAGAAAGAATGGATCAAGATTCAACCAAAAATAAAAATTCATTTTTTAAATTAATTAATGATTTTGAAGAAAATAAATTTCAAATTCTTGTTGGTACTCAAATGCTGAGTAAAGGTTTAGATTTTAAAAATGTGGAACTAGTTGGAGTAATTAATGCTGATAATTTAATGTATTTTCCAGATTTTCGATCTCAGGAAAAATGTTTTCAATTAATTCAGCAAGTAGCTGGAAGATCTGGTAGAGATAAATCTCAAGGAAAGGTTATTGTTCAAACCTTTAATCCTACACACAGTATTATGAAGAAAATAAAGAATAATGATTACTTAGGGATGTTTAACGAACAATTGAAAGAAAGACATTTGTTCAATTATCCACCTTATACTAGAATTATTAAAGTTATTTTAAAAAACAAGAGCAAAGAGACGTTAAAAATTGGTGCATTATGGTTTTCTAAAAGTTTAAAAACTAGATTTAAAAATAAAGTATTTGGTCCAGAATTCCCCCTTATACCTAGAATTCAAAATAGATATATTAATATAATTCAAATCAAAATCCCAATTAACGAAAACTTAATAAAAAGTAAAAACATAATTTTAAAAATACTTTCTAGTTTTGAATCTATTTCGAAGTTTAGAAGTATACAGATTTCTGTTGATGTAGATCCTTACAATTAAATACTAATAGAATTTTGTTAGTCTATATTAAAAATGTATTTTTGCCATCAATTTTTAATAAAAAATATGAATCATTACGAGGCTGTTTTCATTTTAAATCCCGTTTTATCTGAAGATCAGGTAAAGGAGACAGTGAAAAAATTTGAAGACTTTTTAATTAGCGAAGGATCAGAAATTATTTCAGTTGAACACTGGGGGCTTAAAAAATTAGCTTATACTATCCAAAACAAACAAAGTGGATTTTATAATCTTATAGATTTTAAAGCTGCTAATACTACAGTTGAATCATTTGAAACTGAGTTGAAAAGAGATGAAAGAATCATGCGATATTTAAACATCAAATTAGATAAACATGCTGATGCTTGGTCTGTAAAAAGAAGAAAACGTAACACTAAAAAAGCTTAATATGTCGACATTAGAACAAGCAGGAAAATCAAATCAAGGAGAGATTAGATATCTTACTCCACTAGATATTGCTACAAAAAGCAGCAAGAAATATTGTATGTTTAAAAGATCTGGTATCAAATATGTTGATTACAAGGATTCGGACTTTCTTTTAAGATTTATTAACGAACAAGGTAAGATTTTGCCAAGAAGATTGACAGGAACATCTTTGAAATATCAAAGAAAAGTGTCAGTTGCTGTCAAAAGAGCAAGACATCTAGCACTTTTACCTTATCAAGCAGATATGTTAAAATAATACTATGGAATTAATTTTAAAAAATGACGTACCTAATTTAGGTTTCAAAGATGACTTAGTTTCTGTTAAGAACGGATATGGAAGAAATTGTTTAATTCCACAAGGGTTAGCCATTTTAGCTACTCCATCTTCTAGAAAAGTTTTAGCTGAAAATATTAAACAAAGAGAGTTTAAGGAAAAAAAGTCTGTTGATGAAGCTAATAAGCTAGTTAATAAGCTTAGTAAGTTAGAACTAAAAATTGGAGCTAAATCTGGAACTGGCGGAAAATTATTTGGTTCAATCTCTAATATTGATCTAAATAGTGAATTGTCTAACCTTGGTTTTGATTTTGATAAAAAAATAATCAAAATAATGGGAGGTTCTGTTAAAAGACTTGGTATTTATGTAGCTTCTTTAAGATTACATAGAAATGTCATTCACGAATTATCTTTTGAAGTTATTAAGGCTGTAGACTAAACTTATTTGATAATATTTTTAAATCTGATTCTATTTACTTAAAAAAAATCAGATATTTGTTTTATTATTAATTAAACCTAATGTCTAATTCACCTTCTAATCCTAAAGGAACTAGAGATTTTCTCCCTTCAGAGCTTTCTAAAAGAAACTACATTATAGATATTCTTAAAAAGAATTTCAAGAATTTCGGTTTTTCTGAAATTGAAACTCCAGCTCTTGAAAAAACTAGTACTCTTTTAGGTAAATACGGAAATGAAGGAGATAGATTAGTTTTTAAGATTCTTAATTCAGGTGAAAAAGTAAAAAAGGCAGATATTAACGCATTAAATTCTAATGATCTTAATTCATTTACTAAATCACTCTCTGAAAAAGGTCTTAGATATGATTTAACGGTTCCTTTAGCAAGATATGTAGCACAACATCAAAATAACCTAACTTTTCCTTTTAAACGATTTCAGGTTCAAAGTGTTTGGAGAGCGGATCGTCCACAACATGGAAGGTTCCAAGAATTTACTCAATGCGATGCTGATGTTGTTGGTAATAATTCAATCGTTCAAGAAATTGAGTTAATAAAATTATACGATAAGATTTTTAGTGAATTAGGCTTTGATGATTTGGTTTTTAAAATTAATCATAGACTTATTTTAAAAGGAATTGCTGATTATATAGGGGTTCAAAATAATTTAAATGAATTTATTTCAATAATTGATAAACTTGATAAGGTTGGACTAGCTTCTGTTGTAGAAGAAATTAAAGAAAAGTTTAGTGATGTTTCAATTTTAAAACTGGAAGATCTATTAAAAAACAAATCTTTAAGTTTTGAAAATATTTCATTATTACTTGAAGAAAGTCTACTAGCTAAAAAAGGTATTGATGATTTAAAAAGTGTTTTTGATTTCATTTCTACTGAATCAATTAATAATGATATCATATTTGATTTAACTCTAGCAAGAGGTCTTAATTATTATACAGGAACAATCATTGAGGTTGTTTCAAAATCTAACACTAGATTAGGCTCTTTAGGGGGAGGAGGAAGATATGATGATTTAACTTCTCTATTTAATATGAAAAATACTAGTGGAGTTGGAATTTCCTTTGGTCTTGATAGAATTTTTATTTTGATGGAAGAAAAAAATCTATTTCCTAATTATTTGAACAATAGTTTTGATGTTATTATAATCAATTTTGGAATTAAGTATTTAAAAGAAATCTACTCTTTTATTGATTTACTTCGAAATGAAAATAAAAAAGTACTAATTTACCCTGACAAGGTTAAACTCAATAAACAATTTTCTTATGCCAATAAACATAATGCTAGATATGCTATTATTTTTGGTGAAAATGAATTTAATAATAATGAAATTATAGTCAAAAATATGATTGAAGGAACTCAATCTGTTCATAATTTAAAAGAATTAAATTCAAATATTTTTTAGTATTTTTTTATTTAATTAAACAGTTGTTTTTTAATTAAAAATGAAATTTTCAAGTTAACATCTCAAGAATGAAAAATATAGCTGTTATTGGTGGAGGTGCAGCAGGTTTTTTTTCTGCAATCTCTGTTAAAACTCACTATCCAAATTATAACGTAGTACTATTTGAAAAAAGTTCAAAATTTCTTTCAAAAGTAAAAATCTCAGGAGGGGGTAGATGTAATGTAACGAATTCAACTAGCGATGTTGAAGTTTTATGTAAAGCGTATCCAAGGGGAGGTAAAAAATTAAAGAATATATTTCATCAATTTGGAACTTTAGAAACCAGGAATTGGTTTGAAAACAGGGGAGTTCCATTAAAAGCTGAATCTGATGGTAGAGTTTTTCCCGTTTCAAATAATTCACAATCCGTTGTTGATTGTTTAGTTAACGAATGCGAAAAAAATAAAATTAAAATAGAATTATTAAAATCTGTAAAAGTTTTATCAAAAGTTAAATCAAAATGGAATATAGATTTTAATGATGCCAGTTCTTCAATTCTTTTTGATAGTATTATTGTAGCATCTGGTGGAGCTCCAAAATTAAGAGGATTTGATTGGTTGAAAAAAATTGGTCACAAAATTATTAATCCCATTCCATCTCTTTTTACATTCAATATGCCAAACGAATCAATTATTAGTTTGTCTGGAATATCATTAAAAGAAGTAAGAATAAAAATTATAAATACGAAAATAGAACTCACAGGTGCTCTTTTGATAACACACTGGGGAATGAGCGGACCTGTTATTTTAAAAGCATCTTCTATTGGTGCGCGAGATTTATTTGAAAAACAATATAATTTCGAATTACAAGTAAATTGGTTAATTGAAAGTAATACAGAAATGTTATTTAATAAACTCGAGAAGTATTCGATACTTTATTCTAAAAAGTCCTTATGTAAGCAAAATCCATTTAATTTACCCTCTCGTCTTTGGAGTTTTTTGATTAAAAAATTTATATCCTCTGATCAAAAAAAATGGGGAGAGCTTGGAAAAAAAAATATGCGAAAGTTAATTGAATTTTTAACAAAAGATATTTATCGTGTTTCAGGAAAAACAACTTTTAAAGAAGAGTTTGTTACTTGTGGAGGAATTTCTTTAGAAAATATTGATATTAAAACTATGCAAAGTAAAATTGTAAGTAATCTTTATTTTGCTGGGGAAGTACTTGATATTGATGGTATTACAGGTGGATATAACTTCCAATCGGCTTGGTCAACCGGATATATAGCGGGAAAATTAGAAAATTAATATTTGTGGTAGCGAGAGGGAGATTTGAACTCCCGACCTCCGGGTTATGAATCCGACGCTCTAACCAACTGAGCTATCTCGCCATTATAAAATGCGCGTAAATATATAAACAAATTATATAGGGCCAAACTAAGAATAAAAAATATTTAAAATTCTTTTTTAGAATTAATTTAATCTATATATTGCCAATTATGGAATTAAAAGAAAAGTTCGAAATAGAGTTTCCTATTCAAGCCTCTTCACACATGTTATATCAGTATATATCCTCTGCATCGGGATTATGTGAGTGGTTTGCTGATGATGTGAATTCAAGAGGAAAATCCTTTTCTTTTATCTGGGACGGGTCTGAAGAAATTGCAGATTTAATTTCTTCTAAGTCGGGCTCTTTTGTTAAATATAGGTGGATGGACGACTCTGATGATCAAGATAAATGTTTTTTTGAAATTAGAATTGTTGTTGATGAAATAACTAAGGATGTCTCATTAATGGTAACAGATTTTGCCTATAAGGATGAAGTTGAAGAGTCTAAAATGATTTGGGAAAGTCAAATCGCTGATTTAAAAAAATTAGTAGGTTCATCTTAATAAATCAATGATAAATTATAACGAAAATTATATTAATAAATCTGAATCTGATTTATTAAATAGAGGATTTCTATTCGGGGATTCAGTTTTTGAATCTATTAGAGTTGTAAATAATCAAATTATATTTTGGGAAGATCATTATATGCGTCTAATGTCTTCAATGAGAATTGTTAGAATTGAAATCCCAAATAATTATACTCCACAATTCTTGAGATCACAAATACTTAATACCATATCTAGAGTAGATTCTAATTTTTCAGGAAGAGTAAGATTATCTATTTTTAGAGAGGGTGGCGGGTATTATACTCCAAATCTGATGACTCCCAGTTTTATTATAAATTGTAGTGCTAGTGAAAATATTAGTTTTTTGATTAAAGAAAATGAGTTTAAAGTTGATTTATTTAAAGACTATTATGTTCAAGATGATTTATTATCTAATTTAAAAACTAATAATAAATTAATTAATGTTCTTGCTGGTATCTATGCGAAAGAAAATAAATTAGATAATTGTATTTTACTAAACAACAAAAAAAATGTTACTGAATTTTTAAATGGTAATTTATTTATAGTTAATAAATCATCAGTTAAAACACCAAGTTTAGATTCAGGATGTTTAAAAGGTATCATGAGAAAAAAAATAATTGAATATTTCAAGTTTTTTCCAGAATATAAAATAGAAGAAACTGAAATATCTCCTTTTGAATTACTTTCTGCACAAGAGATATGGTTAACTAATTCTATATCTGGAATAATACCAGTATCATCTTATAGAAATAAGTCTTTTAATAATATTTTTGCAAAAATTTTTATCAATTTTTTGAACAAAAAAGTAACCGATTTTTAATTGTGTTGAGGATTCTCAGGTGAGTTTGACCAAAGTAAATAGTTTCCCCCTAATTTTTCTAATTTTTCTTTCCAAATATTACTTGGATTTTTAAAAGATAAACTTTCAATGTTTTCTTTTTTAGCTAAAATCCAAGACTTATTTTTAATTTCATTTTTCAGTTGTTCTTTATCCCATCCTGAATAACCTAAAAAAAATTTTATTTCATTAATTTTTATACTTTTATTGTTGATTAGTTTTATAACTAAATCAAAATTACCTCCCCAGTAAAGGTTGTCTTTTATCTTAATCGAATTTTCTATTAGTGACGGAATTTTGTGAATAAAATACAGATTCTCTTTTTCAACTGGTCCTCCCTTGTAAATTGGAAAATCTTGATTAAGTTCTGGAATTAAGTCTAGGGTAGAGTAGTTGGATTTTTTATTTATGATAAAACCAACGGTTCCTGATTCATTTTGTTCTGCTATTAAAATAACTGAACGATTAAAATCTATATCGTGTTGAATAGTTGGTTCTGCAAATAGAAGTTGTCCTTTTTTCAACTAAGATTACTGTTATTAAGTGAATTGAAACCGTTATTAAATTCAGTATTACTCATTATTTTTTTTCCTTCTAGTTTTAATTCTAAAATTTCAATAAATCCAGAACTAGTTGATACCAATAATGTATTTTTTAACATTACTAACGTACCTGCTTTATAGTTATTATTAATGTTAGCTGAATATTTTCTTGATTTATAGATTTTAATTATTTTATTAGTACTATTAATTGTAGTCCATGCAGAGGGAAAAGGACTAAGCCCTCTTATAAAGTCATGAATTTTATTTGAAGGTTTATTCCAATTTATTCTAGTATTTTCTCTATTTAATTTTGGAGCTTTTAAATTTATTATACTTTCTTTTTGTTTTATACTTTTAAAACCTTTTTTACTGATTTTTTCTAAGGTTGTTAGAACTGTATTAGCTCCAATTTTTTTTAATTTGTCGTATAATTCTCCTGTATTTTCATTCTTCGAAATTGAAACTTTTTTTTGTTCTATAATTTCACCACAATCAATTTTATCATTAATATAAAATGTTGAAATGCCAGTTTTTTTAAGTCCGTTAATAATTGCCCAATGTATTGGAGCAGCTCCTCTTAAATCAGGTAATAATGAGGCGTGTATATTTATAGTTCCCTTTTTTGGAATTTCCCACAGTATTTTTGGAAGCATTCTAAAAGCTACCACTATAAAAATATCCGGATTTAAAGATTTTATTTTATTAATAAAATCTGAATCCTTTAAATTTATGGGTTGTAGTATTTGCAATTTATGTTTTAATGAATATTTTTTCACATCAGACATCTTCATTTTCTGTCCCCTTCCAGCTTGCTTGTCTTGTGATGTAATAACCGCTATAATATTATGGTTAGATTTTACTAGAATGTCTAAGCATTCAACTGCAAAATCCGGCGTCCCCATAAATATAATATTCATATTTATTAATAATTAATAATTTGTAAAATATCATCGATTCTGTTACTAACACTATTTTTTTCTAACATAATTATTTCAATTTTTAATTGTTTATAAACTTTAACGATCTCATCGTGAATTTGATTACATTGATCAAAGCTTTCGTAACGTACATTATCGTTTGTATATATTTCTTTCCAAGGGGGAAGAATAAAAATTTTATCATAGACTATTTTTTTTGCACTTTCAATAAAATAATTATCATATTTAATTTCAATAAAATTTAAATAAGCAATTATTTCATGAACTCCTCTATCAAAAAAAGTAAAATTTATATTTTGAGTTTTATTGTATTGATTAGATCTTAAAATCATTAATCGTCTACTGAACTCAATCGGGTCTTTTAAAAAAAATTGCTCCACACCTTTTTTTTGCTCGTTCTCAGTAATTTCTCTAACAATTTCGTTTTCACAATTAAATCCTTGTTTTTCTAACTCTTTAATAAGTTCTGTTTTACCTGTTCCTGGTCCTCCTGTTATTAATATCTTTTTATTCATAATTATGACTTGCAAAATAAACAATTAATAGTACTTTCTATATATATTTGCCAAGTGAATGATGATAGCAATGAATTTTATAAAAGATTAGAAAAACAATTAACTGAATCTTCATCTTGGCCAAGTCTATATAGATTTAAGTTTATTATCAAATCTGAAACAAAAAACATTGAAGAACTTAAATCTATCTTTGATGATATTAATAATGTTGATATTTCATCTAGAGTTTCTTCAAATAATAAGTTTACTAGTTTTTCAATTACTGCCATAATGAATTCTCCTACTCATGTCACAAAAAAATATAAATTAGCTTCGAAAATTAAAGGAATAATTTCATTGTGATATTATTTTATTAAATTTGTATAACTTCATTTTTAAATTTCCCATACTTTGATAGAAAATTTACAATATAATACTGAACGTACTAAACTTATAATTCCTGAATATGGAAGACATATACATATGATGATTGATCAAGCTCTTGCTTGTGATAACAAGGTTGAAAGGAGTAATTTGGCTAAAGCCATCATAGGGGTAATGGGTAATATGAATCCCCATCTTAGGGACGTTCCTGAATTTCAACATAAACTATGGGATCAGTTATTTATTATGTCTGACTTTGCATTAGACATAGATTGTCCTTATCCTATTCCTCTTAGGGAAGTACTAAAACAAAGACCCGATAAGTTAAAATATCCTCAGAATTTCCCAAAATATCGTTTTTATGGAAATAATATTAAACGTATGGTTGATATCGCTGTTAGTTGGGAAGAAGGTGATATGAAAAAAGAACTTATTTATGTTATAGCAAATCACATGAAAAAGTGTTTTTTGAACTGGAACAAAGATACGGTTGAAGATGATGTTATTTTTAAACATTTAAATGAACTTTCAAATGGAAATATAACATATAACTTAAGCGATAAACCTTTGTCAGATTCAGAAAACCTTATAAAATTAACAAATAAGAAATTTGGTAAAACTCCTGTTCATAAAAACAACAAGAAGCATTACAGGAATTTTAAAAAAAGAAATAATAATTAATTACTGTCTAAATGGGTACTTTTTCAATACAAGGTGGTGTTAAATTGAAAGGAGAAGTAATTCCTCAAGGAGCAAAAAACGAAGCTCTACAGGTAATTTGTGCTTGTTTGTTAACTAATGAAAAGATTGTAATTGAAAATATTCCTGAAATTATTGATGTTTTAAAATTAATTGATTTATTGAGTTCTTTAGGAGTAAAAGTAATCAGAGTTAAAAAAAATAAATACTCTTTTCAAGCAGATAACGTAAATATTGATTATTTAAATTCAAAAGAATTTAAAACTAAAGGAAGCAGTTTAAGGGGGTCGATTATGATAGTAGGTCCTCTTTTAGCCAGATTTGGAAAGGGTTATATACCTAAACCTGGTGGTGATAAAATTGGCAGAAGAAGATTAGATACTCATTTTCTAGGTTTAATTAAACTGGGTGCATCTTTTAGATATAACAAGGAAGAATATTTTTACGGAGTTGAAGCTAAAGAGTTGAAAGGTTCGTTTATTTTACTTGACCAGGCATCTGTTACAGGAACCGCCAATGTATTGATGGCATCTGTTTTAGCTACTGGAAAAACTGAAATATATAATGCAGCTTGCGAACCTTATATACAACAACTTTGTAAAATGTTACAATCTATGGGGGCTGATATTAAGGGCGTTGGTTCTAACTTATTGATTATAAATGGGGTTAAAACTTTAAATGGTTGTAATCATACAGTTTTACCAGACATGATAGAAATTGGAAGTTGGATTGGTTTGGCAGCTATGACTAAAAGTCAAATTACTATAAAAAATGTTAGTTGGGAAAATCTCGGTCAAATACCAAATGTTTTTAGAAAGCTTGGTATTAAAATTGAGAAACATAATGATGATATTTTTATTGACGAACATAAAGACGGCTATGAAGTTCAAAATTATATTGACGGCTCTGTATTAACTGTCGCAGATGCACCATGGCCAGGATTTACTCCTGATTTATTGAGTATAATATTAGTAGTAGCCACTCAAGCAAGAGGAAGTGTTTTGATTCATCAAAAAATGTTTGAA
>CESJ01033572.1_pt1 | contig 14594 bp, 12 predicted proteins | sample 356311 | NCBI WGS metagenome assembly CESJ01 (sample SAMEA2621487, study PRJEB7988) | marine metagenome | biome: marine biome (ENVO:00000447); feature: surface water layer (ENVO:00002042); material: "saline water (ENVO:00002010), including plankton (ENVO:xxxxxxxx)" | depth 5 m
GATTGGATTAGCAACATTAAAACTTAGATAATGTTAAATAATCAAGACTCCTTTAGTCAAAAAAAAATTTTAATTTATGGGTTAGGAAAAAGTGGATTATCAGCATTTAAGTTTTTAAAAAAAAAAAATGAAATTTATATATTTGATGATAAAAAAAAAACTTATAAGAATAAAGAAATTGAGAAAAGCTTAGTTAGCTATCAAAAAGTATTAAAAAAAAATATTGATTACATAATAATTAGCCCAGGCATAGATATTAATAAATGTAGTTTAAAAAACTATTTAAAAAAAAATTTAAAAAAAATTAATACTGATTTAGATGTATTTCACAGCTTTTATCCTAATAATAAAAAGATAACGATTACAGGTACCAATGGTAAATCAACAACATCTACAATCTTATATAAGGTTTTAAAAGAACAGTATTTTGATGTTCGTATAGTTGGTAATATAGGAAATCCAATTTTGTTAGAAAAAAACATAACAATTAAAACGATTTTTGTAGTTGAGGCATCATCTTATCAGCTGGAATACAACAGGCTATTCAGATCTAATATTTCAGTAATATTAAATATCTCCCCTGATCACCTTGAAAGACATAAGACTTTAAAAAACTATATCAAGGCAAAATTTAAGATTATGAAAAACCAAACAAAAAAAGATCATATAATATTAAACACTAATAACCTTTATATAAAACGTGAAATAAAATTGAAAAAATTTTTACCTAAATTAATTAAAATTAGAAAATATATTGATATTAATTTTTTAAAGAAGATAAATAATCCATATTTTTATAGCGAAGGCAATAGAGAAAACTTATCCTTTGTTCTTGAAATTGCAAAAATATTAAAGATTAAAAAAAATAATTTAGTTAAAACATTAAAAAAATTTAAAGGTCTAAAATATAGACAACAAATAATTTTTAAATCTAAAAATTTAACTATTATTAATGACTCTAAATCTACGAGTTTTTCATCTGCAGCAAATATTTTAAGGTCCATGTCTAATGTCTTCTGGATAGTAGGAGGTTTAGCAAAAAAAGGAGACAAATTCTTATTAACAAAAGAGCATTGTAAAAATTTTAAAGCATATATTTTTGGAAAAAATAAGAGTATTTTTGTAAATCAATTAAGAAACACAATAAAGTATGAAACCTTCAAAAACTTAAAATCTCTAATTAAAAAAATTTTTTTAGATATTAAAAAAAATAAAAATCAAAAACATAAAACTATTCTCTTTAGTCCAGCTGCAGCTTCTTTTGATAATTTCAAAAATTTTGAAGAGCGAGGTAAATATTTTAATAATTTAGTTAAGATAAATAAAAATGATTAATAATATTTCAATTCATAAATTTTACCATGGATGGTGGAAAAATATTGATAAGGTAATTTTTTTACTAGTAGTTATTTTATTTAGTCTAGGTTTATTTTTTTCATTGGCATCGACCTCATTAATTGCATCAGATCAATTAGAGACCAATAGTTATTTTTTCTTTTTTAAACATCTTGTATACGTATCTATGGGAATGATTATTTTAATATTTTTTTCATCATTAAGTGAAAGAAATCTTTTTAGATTGTCTATTTTTTTATTTTTTATTTCATTATTTTTTTTATTTTTAGTACCAATAATAGGCACAGAAGTTAAAGGAGCAAAGCGGTGGTTAGATTTAATTTTTTTACCACAATTTCAACCTGTAGAACTTGTTAAACCCTTCATAATAATTTTTATTGCTAGTATTTTAAGCAGTGAAAAAAAAATTCATATTAACTATAAATATTTTGTTAGTTTTATTGCGATAGTTCCTGCATCTTTTTTACTGATAATTCAGCCTGACATCGGACAAACTCTACTTATTTTCTTATCTTGGATAACATTAATTTTTATTTCAGGAATAAGTCTTATGATTTTTCTGTCTTTTTTTAGTATTTCTTTAATATCTATAGCTTACATGATTTTTTATATTGAAAAATTTGTCTATATAAAAAAAAGAGTTTTTTCATTTTTAAATCCAGATATAGGAACTCATGGTGCGCAAGCAGCAAAGTCTATTGATGGGATATCCAGTGGTGGCTTTTTTGGAAAAGGAATTGGAGAGGGAACTCTGAAATATAAGGGATCTGAAACACATACTGATTTTATAATTTCGGTGATATCAGAAGAATTTGGTGTTGTTATAATTATTTTAATACTGATAATCTTCTTATTTTTTATCTACAGTGTATTTAAAAAAGTTTATTTAGAAAAAGATGAAAAAATTAAGCTAGTTCTGGTTGGATCAGTCACATTAATTTTGCTTCAGTCTTTAATCCATATAGGTGTTAATATAAGGCTATTCCCAACAACTGGTATGACATTACCATTTTTAAGTTATGGTGGGTCTTCAATAATTGGTGTGTCTATTCTTTCTGGTATAATTTTAAATTTAACAAAGAGAAAAATTAATTAATATGAAGAATATTTTAATTAGCACTGGTGGATCTGGTGGACACGTTGTTCCTGCTACAATATTTTATGAACACTTAAAAAATGATTTTAAACTTTTTATGACATCAGATAAGAGGGGAATTAAATTTTTAGATCAACAAAAATATAATGTAGAAGTTATTGATGTGCCAAAAATATCTAATAACATTTTTTTATTACCAATTCAGATTTTTTCAATAATAAATCTAATTTTTAGATCTTTCTTTTTTTTAAAAAATAAAAAGATAGAAATATTAATATCAACTGGTGGCTATATGTCATTACCTTTATGTGTTGCATCAAAAATTCTTAACATAAAAATTTTTTTATTTGAACCAAATTTAGTTTTGGGAAGGACAAATAAGTTTTTTATTGGGAGCTGTCATAAAATATTTTGTTATTCTGATAAGATTAAAAACTTTCCAACTGCATTGAAAAATAAAATTTCTATAATTCCAGCTTTGCTAAGAAATTTTTTTTATAATATTGAAGAATATAATGAAGACAGCAAAAACTTTAATTTATTAATTATAGGAGGAAGCCAAGGTGCAAAATTATTTGACACAGTTATACAAAATCCAATAATAGCTTTATCGAAAAAATATAAATTAAAAATTTTTCAACAAACAGATCAAAATAATTTTGAAAACTTAAAATTACTTTATCAAAAAAACAATATTGAGAGTGAATTATTCGATTTTAATGACAATGTTGCAGCTTATATGAGTAAAGCTAATATTTGCTTGACCCGAGCTGGAGCATCAACATTAGCAGAGTTAGTGTTTCTATGCATACCTCATATAGTAATACCCTTGCCTACTGCAAAAGATAATCACCAATATGAAAATGCGTTATTTTTTAATCAACGTGGGTGCAATTGGATCTTAAATCAAAATGAAATTAATGATAATAATCTTACTAATAAATTATTTAATATCATTAATAATAAAGAAGAGTATTTAAATAAAATAATTAATATGAAAAATTTTAGCAATCAAAATAACTGGAATAATATAAATCAGAAAATAATATCTACTATTAATGAAAATTGAATTAGCAAAAACTGAAATAATACATTTTGTTGGTATAGGTGGCATTGGGATGAGTGGTCTATCACTAATAATGAAAGGTATGGGGTTCAAAGTCCAAGGAAGTGATATTTCCAATAGTATAAATATTGAACGATTAAAAAACAATAAAATCCAAATTTTTCTTAAACATTCAAAACAAAACATAAAAAATGCTACAATTTTGGTTATTTCATCTGCTATTAAAAGGAATAATCCAGAATTGATTGAAGCAAAAAAAAAGCAACTACCAATTTATAAGAGAGGTGAAATGCTAGCTCACATAGTATCATTAACAAAGAATATAGTTGTTACTGGTTCACATGGCAAAACCACCACGACATCACTTTTAGCTGCAATATTTTCCAAAACAAAGTTAGATCCTACAATTATAAATGGCGGGGTGCTCAATTCTTTAAATATTTCTGCAAGACTCGGAAAAAGTGATTGGTGCATATTAGAAGCAGATGAATCTGATGGTAGCTTTATATATATACCACCCACCTATTCAATTATTACGAATATTGATAGAGAACATATGGATTATTATAAATCAATGAATAATCTTAAGAGCTTATTTATAAAGTTCATCAATAAAGTACCACCTTTTGGAAAGTCATTCATTTGTATTGATGATAAAAATAACGTTGAATTGTTAAAGAAAATTAAGATAAAAAATTATTATACCTATGGAACAGATTCAAAGTCTCAATTTCGTATCAAAAATATAAAATTAAAAAAAGAATATTCTGAATATGATTTATCAATTAAATTACCTGGAAAAAAAGATATAAATATTAATAAAATTAAAATACCTCTTCTTGGACTTCATAATATCAGAAATGCAACAGCAGCGGCAGGAGTAGCTTCAACTATTGGTATATCTAAAATGATTATAAAAAAAGGTTTACAAGACTACAAGGGTGTTCAAAGAAGATTTAATAAAATATTTACATACAGAGAAACAAGTTTTTATGATGATTATGCACATCATCCAACAGAGATTAAAGAAGTTTTAAATGGAATAAGAGCTGCATATAAAAAAAATGAAATAATCTGTATATTTCAACCACATAGAATATCTAGATTAAAAGACCTTAGAAAAGAATTTAGCCTATCATTTAAAAAAGCTGATACTGTAATTTTATGTCCAGTTTATACTGCGGGAGAAAAAATGAAATTAGGATTTAATTATAACAATTTTGCCAAGGAAATAATAAAAAACTCAAAAGTTAAATTATTTTTAATTAATGATCAATATCAATTAGCAAAATTTATTAAACACAACATATATGGAAAAAAAATTGTGGTAGGTATGGGAGCTGGAACTATTTCTGGATGGATGAAAGAACTGCCAAAACTAATATAATGCTAGTTAAAGAAATAAAAAAATTCTCAAATGAAATTAATAGCAACATATATTTTGATTATGATTTAAAAAAAAGCAATTGGTTTAATATTGGTGGAAAAACTAAGGCTTATTTTAAGCCAGAGTCTTTATCTGATTTAATTATGTTCCTGAAAAAATTTGGAGATTATAAACACATTTATCTTCTAGGAGCTGGATCAAATACTTTAATAAGTGATAGTACATATGATGGGATTGTCATCAAATTAGGAAAAAATTTTTCAAATGTTTCATTATTACCTAACAATATTATTGTGGCTGGAAGTGGTTGTGCTGATAAAAAGCTATCAAATTTTGCTTTAGAGAACGAAATAGGTGGCTTTGAGTTTTTAGCATGCATACCTGGAACTATTGGTGGTGGTTTAAAAATGAATGCAGGTTGTTTTAATAGAGAATTTAAAGATATACTTGTCTCAATACAGGCAATAGATCGATCTGGGAAAATTATAACTATTCCAGCTTCTAATATTAATTTTAAATATAGAAATAATGATTTAGCAAAAGATTTAATTTTTTTAAGCGCTTCATTTAAAGGTAATAAAAAAGATAAAACTCAAATTAGAAAAGAAGTTATGGAATTAAAAAAAATAAAAGAAAACACCCAACCAACTAAAATTAAAACGAGTGGTAGTACATTTAAAAATCCTATTACTCAAACTGACAAAAAAGTTTGGGAGCTCATTAAAGAATCAGTTTCTCTAGAAACAACTTTTGGAGATGCAGGCATTTCAGAAAAACATTGCAACTTTTTTGTAAATAAAAATGAGGCTACATATGATGATATGAATAAACTGATAGAATTTGTTAAAAAAAAAGTAGAAGAAAAAACTGGTATTAAACTAGAAAAAGAAATTAAAACTTTAAAATAATAATGAAAAAAAAAATTTTAGTTCTTTGTGGGGGAATTTCTAATGAACGCTTAATAAGTTTAGAAACAGCAAAACAGGTAGCTAATGAACTAAAAAAAAATAAATATAAAGTTTTGACTTGTGAGCCAAACAATATGCTATTAAAAAAAATAAAAATTTTTAAACCAGATATAATATTTAATGCATTACATGGACAATTTGGAGAAGATGGCTATATACAAGCTATTTTAGAAACACAAAAAATTCCCTATACACACTCAGGTGTCATTGCCTCGTCTATAGCAATGGATAAAGAAATCTCCAAGAAAATTTTTATTAAAAATAATATTTTAACACCAAAATACATTAAATATAATTATAAAAAAAATAAAGGTAATATCATTAAGATAATAGAAAAAAAATTAAATTTCCCTGTAGTTATCAAACCTATAAATGAAGGATCAAGTGTTCATGTTTATATTTGTAGTAAAAAAAACTTCATAAAAAAATTAAATAAACTAAGTGGTTATAATCAAATTTTAATAGAAGAATTTATACCAGGTAGAGAAATTCAAGTTGCTATGATGGGCTCTAAAAAACTAGGTGCAATAGAACTAAAACCAAAAAGAACATTTTATGACTATGAAGCAAAATATAACTCAAATGCAAAAACTGAACACATAATACCGGTTAATCTTAATAAAAAAGATTTAAAAATTATAATGAATATTACATCAAAAGCGCATAAAGTTATTGGGTGTAGAGGGGTCACAAGATCTGATTTTAAATTTTATAAAGGAAAATTTTATTTATTGGAAATTAACACACAGCCAGGCATGACTAAACTTTCACTGGTTCCTGAAATTGCAGGTTATGAAGGAATAAGTTTTATAAAGTTAATTGAATGGATTTTAAAAGATGCATCAATCAATAGGTAAAAAAAATAAAGTTGGACTGTATATAATACTTTTACTCATATTAAGCACTACTAGTGCTAAATTTCCAGATGATAAAAAAAAATATTCAATAAAAATTGACAAGATTAAAGTAATTGGATTGTCAAATAATAAAAATTTAGAGATTAAAAATGATCTTAGTAGTATTTTTTATCAAAATATTTTTACTCTTAAAAAAAAGGAAATTAATAAAATTATTAGAAAACATAATATTATAGAAGAATATAATATTAAGAAAATATATCCATCAACCCTGATTGTAAATATTAAACCTACTAAATTTGTTGCAAAAACTACCAATGTAAATCAAGTAATAGTAGGATCAAATGGTAAGCTCATTACTAGTGTGCAAAGTAATAAAATTTTACCCCATATATTTGGAGAATTTAATTCTAAAGAATTTTTAAAATTTAAGAAAAATATAGAACAATCAAATTTTAATTTTTCTGAATTTAAAAAAATATACTTTTTTCCTTCAAATAGATGGGATATTTTAACGACTGATGATATTTTAATTAAATTAACAAAAAATAATGTGCCTGAATCTCTTAACATGGCATATAAAATAATAACTAGTACACATTTTAAAGATAAAAATATTATTGATTTGAGAATAAAAAATCATTTAATTGTAAAATAATGAATAGCAATGATTATCAGATACATTTTGATTGTGGCTTTTCTATTTTAAGAGCAGCTGCATTTAACAAGATTGATTTAAGTAAAATTTTTTCCAATAAAAGTAAGTTTCTTTTTGACTACACAGAAATAGGATTGGAAATCCAAAAAATTATCACCTATTTAGAAAAAAATACCGGTGAATATATTGATGATATAAATTTAATGATAGATAGCTCCAAAATGAAATCAATTGGTATTTCTATGTCTAAAATAATTGATCAATCACAACTACAAAATGAGGACATTCAATTTCTAGTTCAAGAAGCTAAACAGCAAATATTAAAATATTATAATGATCAAAACGTTATTCATATTATTATTAATAATTACAAAATTAATGATATTGATTATGATTATTTACCACAGGATATTAAAAGTAATTTTATATCTTTAGATATGCTTTTTATTTGTATACCAAAAGAAACTGTAGATAATTTTAAAAACTTATTTCATAAATTTGATATTTCAATTAATCAAATCACTTGTTCGAGTTATGCAAAAGCTATGAATTATAAAGATAATTTTCCATTATATAAAAATATTTCATTTATTGATGTAGGTTTTAATAAAACATCAGTAATCACTTTTTTTAATAATAAAATTATTTCTTTAGATATTTTGCTAATTGGTGGAAATCATATTACAAAAGATATTTCTAAAATATTAAAAATTAATTTAGAGCAGGCTGAAAATTATAAGATTAATTTTAATAAATGTGACTTTTTCTTAAATGATAAGGATTTCTCTTTAGAGCTGTTGCAAAAAATAATTATTGCTAGAACAGAAGAAATTGTAGAGATGTGCATGCAATCTATCAAGTCAAATTTAAACAGAATAGATCAACATAAAATTATTATAACAGGTGAGGGTTCTAAGATATTGAATATCCAATCTAAAGATAAAACTGCTCTTTTCAAGGATGTAGTTTTTTTAGAAGAAACCACAAAAGATATTTGTCTTTCTGGTTTTAAATTAGGAATGGGATTAAATAAGCAGGAAGTGGCTGTAGTACCTAAAATACCAATAAAACAAGGTTTCTTTGAAAAACTTTTTCATTTTTTTAGATAACCTAGTATTTTCCTGTAACATTTCTTGTTTTTCTTAATTGAACTCATGAATTTATAAGAACAGTGTGTCTGTTTTAAATCAAAAAACTATTAAAGATAATATTATATTCAGAGGTATCGGTTTACACACTGGCTTGAATGTAAACCTAACTATTAAACCAGCTGAACCAAATACTGGAGTAATTTTTAAAAGAATAGATCTTAAAGAAAACAATATTATAGTTCCTAATCTTTTCAATGTCAGTAGTGCTGTGTTTTGTACAACTATCTCAAATGAGAAAGGAGTTAGTGTTTCAACAATAGAACATTTAATGGGAGCCCTATATGGATTAGGAATTGATAATGCACTAATCGAAATAGACAATCAGGAAGTGCCTATCTTAGATGGTTCGGCAAAACAATTTGTGGAAGCAATAGTCAAAACAGGAATCAAAAACAGCAATGCACCCATAAAAATAATTAAGATTGAGAAAAAGATTAAGTTTAATGTCGAAAATAAATCCATATCTATTGAGCCAAGTAAAATTAGTTTAGATATTGATTTTGAACTTAAGTATCAAAACGATTTAATAGGAACACAGAGAAATTTAGTTAATGTATTTGAATCTGACCTAACAGATATTTACAATTCCAGAACATTTTGTCTTTTTGAGGATGTAGAAAAACTGAGAGAAATGGGATTAGCCAAAGGTGGAAACTTAAATAATGCAGTTGTTGTAAAAAATAATGAAATACTTAATGAAAAGGGGCTTAGAAATGAAAAAGAATTTGTAAATCATAAAATTTTGGACTGCATGGGAGATTTATACCTTGCGGGATATAAGATCATAGGAAAAATAATTTGTTCTCAAGGGGGCCATAAATTGACAAATCAGCTATTAAGAAAAGTTTTTGAAAATGATGATAATTTTTCACTAATAGAGATCACAGAAAAACACCTACCAAACGCTTTTATCAATAAAAGCCACTTAAAAGCTATAGCATAATTTTATTTTGCTAAATCGCTAAAAATTTATAAAATAAAAAAATGAGAGTTATTTTGAAGTTAGTAATAGTTTTATTTTTTTTATTGTTAAATTCTTGCTCAAGCAACAATGAAGACATTTCTAAAATTAAAGAAGTAACTCAAGAACAGGAAATGATTACAACTTATGAAGAGGCAATGAGAGCTCTTGATGTGGGGGACACTTATTTATCTGCAAAAAAATTTTTAGAAGCAGAGCTTCTGTTACCCCTTTCTGACTGGGCACCAAAATCCTCTTTAATGGCTGCATATTCATTTTATCTTCAAGACTACTATTCAGAAGCAATATTTAATATAGAAAGATATATTCAAACATATCCTACCGATAAAAGAATGCCATATGCCAGGTTTTTATTAGCAATGTGTTACTATGAAACAATAGAAAATGAGAAAAAAGACTTAGGTGCATTACTTAATGCTAAAACTGAGTTTAAATTTATTATCAAAAATTACGCAGAAACAGACTATGCTTTAGACTCACAAGTTAAGATTAATTACATTAATGATATTTTAGCAGCAAAAGAAATGTACTTAGGCCATCATTACATAAAGAGAGAAAAATGGATTGCTGCAATAAATAGATTTAAAAAAGTATTAAAAGATTATGACACAACTATTTATGCAGAAGAAGCAATTCATAGACTGGTAGAAATTCATTTTAGACTTGGCATGAAAGGAGAGTCTAAGAAATACGCTCAATTATTAGGATATAACTATCAATCAAGTGAATGGTATAAAAAATCTTATAAAATATTTAATAAAAGATATGAAGAACCAAAATTAAAAATAGAAAAAGAAAAGATAAAAAAATATAGCATTAAAGAAAAACTTAAAAAACTTTTTTAAGTTTTTATAATTATTATTAGCATGTATGGAAAATCAATTAATTAAAGACATATATAATAAAAAGATATCTAAAATTGAAAAATATAATGAATATTACTATGATAAAAATAAACCTCTTATTTCTGATCAAGAATTTGATTTATTAAAAAAAGATATAATTGACTTAGAAAATAAACACAAATTTTTAAAAAGTGAAAAATCACCCACTAGATCAGTAGGATTTACACCGTCAAAAAATTTTCAAAAGATAAAGCATAAAGTTCCAATGTTATCGTTGGGAAATGCTTTTAATGAGAAAGACTTAAAAAATTTTGAAAAGAAAATTATAAATTTTTTAAGTTTAGACGATGGAAAAATTATTGAATATAGTGCAGAACCAAAGATTGATGGAATTTCAGCTTCCCTAATTTATATCAATGGTAAATTTTTCAAGGGTCTTTCAAGAGGAGACGGATCTGAAGGAGAGGATATTACTGAAAATTTAAAAACAATTAAAGATATACCAACCTTTATAAAACAAAAAAATTTTCCAAATGAAATTGATATTAGAGGAGAGGTCTTTATTGAAAATAATGATTTTAAAGAAATAAAAGAAAAGTTTGCCAACCCAAGAAATGCTGCCTCAGGATCTCTAAGACAAAAGAATTCTTTAATCACAGGTAAAATTCCACTTAAGTTTATTGCTTATACTCATGGCTATGCAAAAGAAATGCTTATAGATAATCAAGTAGATTTTTTAAAAAGTCTCAAATTGTGGGGATTCAAAACAAATCCATTTAATAAAAAAATAAGTGGTATAAATAATTTAATTTTAAATCATAAAAACTTAGAAACCAAAAGAAAGGAAATACCTTTTGAGATAGATGGTGTTGTTTATAAGATTAATAGTTTTGATTTGCAAAAGAGGTTAGGTTTTGCTGCAAATGCACCAAGATGGGCTATAGCTCACAAATTTTCGGCAAATAGTTCAATCTCAGAGATATTAAATATTGAGATACAAATAGGTAGAACTGGTGCACTCACACCAGTTGCAAAAATAAAACCAGTTAATATTGGTGGGGTAATAGTCTCTAATGCAACTTTACATAATGAAGATGAGATAGTGAGGAAAGATATAAGAATTGGAGATACAGTAAGGGTTGAAAGAGCAGGAGATGTAATACCACACGTAATATCAGTAGATTTAAAGAAAAGAAAAAAAGAATCTAAAAAATTTATTTTTCCTTTAAATTGTCCATCCTGCGGCAGTCAAACAATAAAGGATTTTAATGAAACAACAAAAAAACAGGATGCAGTAAGAAGATGCACAAGTGAAGAATATGAGTGTGAGAAAATTGCTATAGAAAAAATAAAACATTTTGTTTCAAAAGAAGCCTTTAATATAGAGGGACTAGGTAAAAAAATTATAGAAAATTTTTGGAATTTGAAGTTAATTAAATTACCACAAGATATTTTCAATTTAGATTATAATGTAATAGAAAAACTTGAAGGATGGGGGAAATTATCTGTAAAAAATTTAAAATTTTCTATAAATCAATAAAAAAAAATATCACTAGATAGGTTTATCTATTCATTAGGCATAAGACATATAGGACAAGAAAATGCTAAAATAATAGCGCAACATCTGAAATCATCAACAAATTTTCTAAAACTAGCTAAGAATATAAATATCAATAATCTATCTAATATTGATGGAATTGGTCCTACACAGATTCAATCAATAAAAAAATTTTTTTTAAGCAGCACTAATTTGAATGTCTTGTTTGAATTAAACAAAAATCTTTTTGTAACAAATGTAATTACACATAATAACGATGGGTTATTGAAAAATAAAACCTTTATGCTCACTGGTAAGCTAGAAGGAATCAGTCGAGCTGAAGCAAAATCTTTGATTGAAAAAAATTCTGGCAAAATAATTAGTAACGTTAATAAGAAACTTGATTACTTAATTACAGGTGAAAAACCAACCATTAAAAAGGTTAACACTGCCAAGGAATTAGATGTTCAAGTAATAAATCAACAAGAGTGGATTAAAATGCTAAATAAGACTAGCTAACCATTTTCTTTCATTAAGGTTTAAAAATTTAGAATATGTGGTGTAAATTTTTAAATGATATTTAAATAAATAATCTTTTTCATTTTCATTTAAAAGTTTGTAGTTAATTAATTGCTTTTCAATGGGTGCTAATGTCAAATTTTCAAAAGATAATTTATTTTTAATTTTGTTAACATACATTAAATTTTCTATTCTAATTCCAAAATGTCCTTTTTTATAATAACCTGGTTCATTACTTAGAATCATTCCCCTTCGAATTTGAACAGAATTATATTTAGATATCGATTGAGGACCTTCATGAACATTTAAAAAAAAGCCCACGCCATGCCCAGTGCCATGAGGATAGTCCAAACCATCTTTTTTTAAAAATTTTCTAGCCTTAACATCTATCTGTCTTCCAGTCTTATCGACATTTAAATCTGTTTGAGCAACAGCTATGTGTCCTTTTAAAACTTTAGTAAAGATATCTTTAATTGTTTTTTTTTGGGGGGAAAAACAGATTGTTCTTGTCACATCAGTTGTTCCATATTTATATTGCCCCCCAGAATCACATAAAAATATGTCATTTTTCTTAATAGTCTTTGTTGTTTTTTTTGTTGCGCGATAGTGAATTATTGCTCCATTCGAGCCTGTGCCTGCAATTGTATTAAAACTAGCTGACAAATAATTTTTATTCAATTTTCTAAATTTTTCTAGTTTATTTTGTGCATCTACTTCTGTTATTTTTTTTTTTTTGATATTTTTCATCCAATAGATAAATTTTGTCAATGCAAGTCCATCTTCAATATGAGCTTGGATCATACCTTTTATCTCAAGCTTATTTTTAATAGATTTTAAACCATAGCATGGGTCTATGCTATTTTTGATGTTAAATAATTTTTTTACAATTTTTTCATTAGAGACAGAACAGGTTAATGAATCTATACTAAAGTTATTTCCTCTTAATTTGTTAATTATTTTTGGTAAATCTGGATAGGTACAAAAAATAATTTTTTTATAATCTTGATGTTTTTTAATTATATTTATCTTTTTTGGACACGAGAAGAAGAAAATTTTTTTAGTATTTGTTAAAATAATTTTACAATTTGGTATTGGGCTATGTAGATTATCTTTACCCCTAATATTTAATAGCCATGCTACATTCTCTGCAGCACTGATAAAAATATTGTCGATTTTTTTAGACTTCATTATTTTTATTAATCTATTTATTTTCAAATTCACAGGTTCCCCAGAAATTTTATTGTCTAAATTATAAAAAGAAGAAGTAATTTTTTTAGATTTATCTTTGTAAATTTTGTCTATTAAATTTTCATGAATAGGGAGTAAATTAAAATCTTTAGAAAATTTTTTTTTAAGATTTAAACTTGTAAATAATTGTGGGTCAAAGCCTAATAATAATCTTTTTTTTATTTTTTTTAAGATATATTGAGTAGAAAACTTTGGTACCTCTATTATTTTAAAATTTTTACCTGACTGAATTTGTGCCTGAATTGTGTATCTTCCATCAACAAATAAATAATTTTCTTTTTTCAAAATTATAGCAAAACCTGCAGAGCCACTAAAGTTCGTAAGTATTTTTAACCTATCTGGTGATGCATATTCAGAAAAGTAAGCATCATTTTTTGGTATTATATAGCCATCGACATTATTAATTTTTATTAATTTTCTTAATTTTGTGATTTTATTTTTTATCATTTAATTCTTTTTTGATACCTGATCCAACCAGGACTTCTAGTTCCTTCTTCAATTTCAAGATCTTGATTAAATTCAAAATCATCATCATCTTTAGTATCATCAAAAAATGAATTTTTTTCTAAATATTTTTCTGGCAACTCCTCAATAAATCTAGAAGCCATACTGTCAATCCAATTACCTTGATAGAATCTATTCATAGCGAATGAGACTAGAGCTTTCTTCTTAGCCCTGGTTATACCAACGTATGCCAGTCTTCTTTCTTCCTCTAACCCATTTTGACCCTTTTCTTCAATTGATTTTTGATGAGGAAATAGACCTTCCTCCCATCCAGGAAGAAAAACAACATCAAATTCAAGTCCCTTTGAACCATGCATTGTCATCATATTTATTTTTTCTCCATTCCAGTCCTGATCAATCGAGGTTGCTAAAGCTACATGTTCTAAAAAATTTTCCAAACCATCAAACTCTTTCATGGCA
>CESJ01057391.1_pt1 | contig 14544 bp, 11 predicted proteins | sample 356311 | NCBI WGS metagenome assembly CESJ01 (sample SAMEA2621487, study PRJEB7988) | marine metagenome | biome: marine biome (ENVO:00000447); feature: surface water layer (ENVO:00002042); material: "saline water (ENVO:00002010), including plankton (ENVO:xxxxxxxx)" | depth 5 m
CTACGCCAAATTTAAATCAGATTCAATTTTCCTCTGACAATGCCCACCGGCCTTTAATCTTGATGTAAGTTTCATCCATTCGCCAAGACCTTGCCGTTGGCTGCTTTCGTACTTGGGCCGTTTCCGCAATGCCCAGTGAATATTTCAAAACCCATCGGTTCAGTGTCGCGTGATCAACATGGATGCCACGCTCGCCCATAATCTCTTCCAAGTCCCGATATGAAACTGCGTAGCAGACATAGAAAAACACCGCGTACAAGATTACGTCTTTCGGATAATGACTGCCTTTGAAATCAATGCTCATCTTTGATCTGTCCTGCCCGTAACTTTTGAAACGGCTTATGACAAAATCAGGCGCAGAGAGAAACTATCGTAAACTTTGCGACAGAACCCGCGATTGTGGTGCCAAGCTATCCATATTGATTGCGATGATTTATCTCCTTTGGGGTGGGATATGATCTTAAAAGGGCGGAATAATTCCGTGACAAGTCAACTATCCAGTGAGAGAAGGTTGCCGTTTTGTACAATGGTACGATCATCCAGATGTACCGTTGTATTGTAGAGAACCATGTCCATGTGAGCCATGCTTTGGGTGGTGCCACCGTAAAAAATGTTATCTCCAAGCGCGATGTGGACAAGACCACGCGCCTTCTTTTCTTCTTGAAACCGTCCGTTTCGAATACATGCTGGGTTCAGCCCAATACCAAACTCGGCAATATTGTCAGCATTCTTGACGCTTTGGACGATGCGCATCAACTGAGTGGCCTCCGGACTGTCGCAGCAAATATCTTTGACCCGGCCATTCTCGACTGTGACGCTTATAGGCGCAGAAGGCGTGCCAATGATTGTTCCAGGCCCGTCAATGACAAAAACACCCTCAGCCTTTCCCTCAATTGGCCTTGAAGACACCTCTCCATCTGAAAAGGCGGCTTCCATCCCAGGTTCATTTGCATATCCGCATTCTACGATCACATAATCATTGGCAATCGGAGATGAAATGTCAGTTCCAGCCTCCGAAGTAATCCGCATCGTACGTGCACCTTGCCAAATTTTTGCAAGTTGCTTTCCTTCTTCTAAAAGTTCGGCGTAGTTTGCCAGCGCACCTCCCTTGGTGAAGATTTCCATGTCCCGCATTACCATTGAGATAACCCGCAAACGTTTTTCATCGAGTAAACGCTTAACGACCGACGAGTATGATGGCCCCCCACTTGTGGCCGTCAGACCAATCATCGCATCTGCCTTCTCAAGCGCCGCCTCGACTACCGCCGTCAGTTCATTTTTCCGAGTCGGTTCGCGCGAGGGTTGATGAAGAATAGTGTATTCCGCGCCTCTGATCTGCGCTTGCGCCGCTAGAGCATACGCCATCTCAAAAGCACTATGATTGTCGCAAATAATAGCGAGATTTTCCCCAGGTCGTAAGTTAAGTAACTCGCCAATAATAAGGTGCGCGCTCCGGTCTGCTTCGATACTCAAAGGTGTCATGTTTTCTCTCTTCAACAACTTATTCTTGAGGCAATAAACATTTGTTTATAATTAGTCAATATGTTTATATGTTTATAATTGAACGGAGAAAATTCATGGAATCTACAATCACTAATATCGACTGCGCAGTTGTAAGAATGCCGCTGGCAGAACCTGTCGCCCTTGCTACTCGTCGTGTCGTGTCTCGGGATTGGCTGATCACAATCGTTACAACTCGGGATGGAAATAAGGGTTTGGGCTTCACCTACGCGGGGTACGAAGCTGGAGAAGTGATTGGTTCGGTCCTGGAAAAACTCGTGGCGCCCTTCTATCTAGGCAAAGATTCAGATCGTCCAGATATCCTCCACGATACAACACTCCGGCAATTGGGCATTCAAAACGGCGGACTGGTAGCGCGCGCAGTATCAGCTCTGGATATAGCACTTTGGGACCGAAATGCAGTCGCAGCTGACCTACCATTGTACAAGTTTATAGGGGGCTCCAAGACGTCGCTAGATACATATGTTGGTGGGGGGTACTATAAAGAAAATGATTCCGACTTCGAACAACTAAAATCGGAGCTTCAACGATATCTGGACACAGGATACAGTGCAGTCAAAATCAAGGTCGGCAAATTTGATCCCGAAACAGAAGGTAGACGGGCTCGCATCTGTCGCGAAGTTTTGGGTTCCAACATCGACCTTGTGATAGATGCTAATGGCAAGTTTGAAAGTATCGAAGCCTTCGGACATTATGTTTCTGAATATTCATCAATTGATCCAATATTTTTCGAAGACCCTTTCCCCAGTCATATGCTTTCTCTCTATGAAACTCTGGGTCCTCAGACACCAATTCCACTTTCAACGGGAGAGTTGTTGTCCAGTGTTGATGACTTTGAACGATTGGCAAAGTCTAAGACCGTTTCGATCTTGCAAGTCGATTCTACCACGTGTGGCGGTGTCACCGCATTCAAACGAATTGCCAAAATTGCGTCTCAGTATGGAATTTCCTTGGAAACGCATTGGTTCCCAGAATTTCATGCCCATCTTGCCATGAGTGAGGAGACGGTGAAACGAATTGAAGTGTTTCACGACCAAGAGATCATTAATTTTTCTTCATTGCTCAAAAAAAGAGTAGTATCGAACATGAGTTCTGGGCTTGTCTCAGAATGCCCTGGAATTGGTCTTGTGTTGGACAACGATGTTGTCGAAAAAAATTGCATCTTTTCGGTACAGTTGGCCTATTGAGATTTTAGGGATTAAAAAAAACATCAAAGGCATCAAGCTCCTTTTCTAGCGCAGAGATCTTTTTCAATGCTTTTTCACCGTCTCTAAGAACAATGTTTGCGACTAAAGCCTGCGAAAGAACAATTGCAGAAGTGATTGATCCAATCACCCATGGGCTTTTGCTTGAGAAAATCAGCGCATCGTCCTCGCGGTCAATCATCGGGGAACTTGTATTGTCAGTTATTGCGATAACTCTTGTGCCCACCCTCTGTGCATACTTAACGACATTCAAAGTCGAATTTACATACGGATAAAAGCCGATCGCAATCAATACATCAGGCGACTTCATTTTGATAACTCGGTCGCCCAATCGCCCAGCGGCCGTGTCGATTAATTCGACGTTCTCTTTTACCAATGACATTGAGTAATGTAGGTAGTGTGCGACAGAGAAACACGCTCTCATACCAACGATGAAGACACGTTCAGCAGCGAGGATTTTGTCCACTGCCATCTCTATCCTCTGGTAACCCTCCTGATTCAGTGTCTCTTCTATATTTTCGAGATCGGTTTTTGCGATTTTCAATACTAGATTTGACAAGCTTAAAGGATCGCGCTGATCGAGCATGCTCTTGGCGCCGACACTAAAAAAGTCGTGGGTCCCAAGAACATGTTCCTGAAAAATAGCTTTAAACTCAGCAAAGGTTTGAAAATTGGACTCTGTGGCAATCTTCAACATTGTAGCGGGACTGACCTTAGCTCTTGTAGCCAATTTTCTCATTGATAGCATCGCCACGTCATTTGGATGATCGAGCAAGTAACGTAACGCTTGACGCCGCTTGCCCCCCCCATCGTCGATGGTGCGTTTCACATAGGATTCAAACCACTCAAAATTCATAGCAATTCCTTAGATTCGTTGCGGTGGAGATTAAACAAACCTCAATACTAAACAAATGTTTATTTCGGCTATATGTCCTTTGCGCCAACACATAACCTTAGCCTGCCGGAAACTTGGTTGAATTCCCCTCGCGTGCACGGCCTGCCGGGCAAGTCTTGAGGTAAGTGCCGAGGTCGGCGTCATGCATATATTTTCCTATTCTGGAATGGCCACCGTTACCGGTCAAAATAATCGCACATCGTTGCTTTATTTTGAAACCTAACAGTTTGCCCAGACTGGTAACGAAGCCGCAGAGCACAACGTAACATTATGTATCAAAATGATATTTTCGGCCGCACCAAATCTTTGGTGTCAAACACCTGCTGGGCTTGCCAAACAAATACAACGGGTCGATCATCCATCCGTTCGAGCAACGATCGACTTTAGTCATGCGATAGAACCGACCTCGACGCGCAGATTTTCGCCCCGGGACAATTCGCAATGACCCCGTTTTGGAGCATTCCAAGTCTTCTCTATTATCCAAATGCCGATCAAGCGAACCAATATGAATTCGCTTTGCCTGCCTCTTATAAAAAAACGGTTTTGAACCTGATCATGAAGATAAGCTCGTAATATCATTCACCTCTCTAATAGTGTGTCTGGTGCGATGATCGGTTGCTGGCCTTTCTGACCATGACTGCTTCCGGCTTATTCTGTTGAAAAACTCCTAAATTGGGATTTTGAGAATTTCCACCCAAAACACATCTTTGCTGAAACTTTGTGAGGATTGCCGCAAAAGGTTCCAAGAAGCCACAATAGGGTCGGAAGCCCACTTTAGTTGAACCCCTCGCAAAAAATATTCATTTGAGCTGTGTGGGAAAATATTTTCAGATTTTGCTAGAAAACGGAGTTTTTCAACAGAATAAGCCGGAAGCAGTCATGGTCAGAAAGGGCGGGAAGGAGACGTTCTTGCAGGTGCTGGGCGATCGCGAGGTTTTCCGAAAGCGGACATTTAAATCCAACATTAGTTCAATGTTTACACTGACGATGTGCCTTACGTTTGATTATGCGGATCATTTGCTCCGAACCTGAGCCCGGGCCCTGATTTATGTCTCACCTTCGCTCCTATGGGCTACGATAAACCAGAAATTATCCCTTATGAATACGGACGGGAAACAGGCCAGCGTAAAAAAGCCCCGGTCATAAGACCGGGACAGTTCAGGGAGGTAAAGTTTACGATATGCTTGATTTGCACATCGTTTGATTATTCGCGCACAATAAAGACAGAGACATTCGCGTGCCTGGCAACACGGGCCGCATTCGGCCCCAACAAAAAATCTTTGAGGTCTGGCTTGCTTGCCCCGATGACAATAACATCTGCCTCTACTTGGTCTGCGTATTTCAAGACCTCTTCGTAAACACTGCCGCTGCTGACAATATGACGGATTTTCACATTGCCCGTCAGGTTTTCACTGACAAATGCATGTAGTGCATCATTGGTCGAAGCGATTGCTTTCGCCTGCACAGCCCGTTCAAAATATGACCCGACAATCGTCATCCCGTAATCCGGAATGACTGTCATTAAATTTACCGTGGCTCCGTTTGCATCCGCCAGTCTAAGACCTTCTGAAAGGATTTTTTTGCTGATACTCGGGTGTTCCAGATCGATGGCACAGAATATATTCTTGTTCATGCGACTACTCCATCTTCTTCATCGGTGCGTTTTTTGCGGCGCACTTGTAACAGATAAACCAGGCTCAGCAAAAGAAATGCCGGAATGTAGAACAGTTCTTTACGCACCCTGTCCGCTTTGACATCAAGTGCAACAAGCTCCCAGTCGAAATCCAGACCCAACTGTTCGGCAGGACCACCAAAGGTGATGTCATCAACAAAGACTTTTCCGTCCTCATCCCTGAAAACAATGCCGGCTGACTTCGTTAGACGACCTGCACCATCACCACCTGCATCACCAAGCGGCAACAGGTAACGTGCATCAATCAACTCACCATTGATGTTTTCACCTTGCATGCTTACCCGCAAACTTGTGCCATCAGCACCAGCTTTGGCCAGTTGGTATAACTCGGTTACAGGGCGTTCTTCAAACTCGGGGGCAATCTGATCTAGAAAAAATCCCGGTCGGAACAAAGTGAATGCGATCAACACAAGTGCTATGCTTTCCCATATCCGCGAGCGAGTCATAAACCAACCCATTGTGCCTGCGGCAAACAGCAACATCGCACACATGGCAACCAGGAAGACAAACACCGCCTGCACTGGCCCTACGTTAATCAGCAATAGATCAGTGTTGAAGATGAACAGGAACGGCAGCATTGCGGTTCTGATTGAATAGAAGAACGCTTGAAAACCGGTTTTCAGCGGGTCGCCTTTACTGATCGCGGCAGCAGCAAAGCTGGCCAGCCCAACGGGTGGCGTCACATCAGCCATAATACCGAAGTAGAAACAGAACATGTGAACCGCAACCAGTGGCACGATCAGTCCGTTTTGCGCACCAAGCTCAACCACAACGCCAGCCATCAGAGATGACACAACAATGTAGTTTGCAGTGGTCGGCAACCCCATGCCCAGAACGATCGAGATCAAAGCCACAAAGAACAGCATTGCCAAAAGGTTACCGCCTGACAGGAATTCCACGAATTCCGCCATGACGCCGCCGATACCGGTCAAGGTCACAGTACCCACAATGATGCCCGCGATCCCCATGGCGGCGGCAAGGCCGATCATGTTACGCGCACCGGTGACCAAACCTTCGCCAATTTCTTTCAGGCCAATGATGAATTCGTCAACGATATTACCAGCTTTACGGAAATACGCTTTGATCAGGTTTTGTGTCAGCAGGATCAGCAGCATAAAAGCTGTTGCCCAGAAGGCCGACAAGGCGGGTGATTTGCGTTCAATCATCAGCATGAACATCAACAGCATGATCGGCAGCAGATAATGCACGCCGGTTTTGAAAATCTCACCAATAGGTGGAAGGTCTTCCATCGAGTCCAGACTGTGATCCAGATCGGGCGCCTGCGCCGCCAAGCGCACTGCCATAACATAGGAAAACATCAGGCCACCAATAATGACCGGCATCGCAAGGCCACCCATAGTGTCACGGATAAAGTTTACCAAAAGCCCTGCACCAAACAATGAGCCGCCCATCACACAGATGCTTGCAGCAATAATAAAGATCGCGCCAAGCATAAACTTGACCGGATGCATTTTGGAAGTACCCTTCATACCCATTTTCACGGCTTCCAGGTGAACGATATAAACCAGAGCAATATAGGAAATCGCAGCTGGGATGATCGCGGTTTTTACCACTTCCACATAGGAAATGCCGACATATTCTGTCATCAAAAATGCCACCGCCCCCATAACAGGCGGGGTCAGTACACCGTTGACCGAGGATGAAACCTCAATCGCGCCAGCTTTGGTTGCGGAAAAACCGACTTTTTTCATCAGCGGAATGGTAAACGTTCCTGTGGTCACCACGTTTGCGATGGAAGAGCCGGAAATCAAACCTGTGGCCGCCGATGCGATCACCGCCGCTTTGGCAGGGCCGCCGCGCAAATGGCCAAGGCCCGCGAAGGCCAGTTTCAAGAAATAGTTGCCTGCACCCGCTTGATTAAGCAGTGCGCCGAACAACACGAAAAGGAATACAAAGCTGGACGAAACCCCCAGTGCCACACCGAAAACACCTTCGGATGTCAGCCACATATGGCTCATTGCTTTGGAAAAGGAAGCCCCTTTCCAACGCACAATATCGGGTAGCCCTTCCCAGCTTCCAAAGAATACGTACGACAGGAAAAACAGAGCAACCCCCATAAGCGGGAAGCCAAGTGAACGGCGTGCGGCTTCGGCAAGCAAAACGATGCCGATACCTGCCATGATCAGATCGGTTTGGCTGGGGTGGCCTGTGCGCTCGGCCACGCCGACATATCCGTACCACAAGTATGATGCGGTTAGTGCGCCGACTGCCGCTGTGGCCCATGTCAGTAACGGTATTTTATCGCGGTATTTTCCCTTGAAAGCAGGGAAGGCAACAAAGGCTAGAAACACTGCAAATCCAAGGTGGATAGAACGCGTTTGTGTGTCATTCCATACACCAAAACGTAGGATGAAAGGTAAAGGTGAGGCAATCCAAAGCTGGAACAATGACCAAGTTAAAGGAATATACCATAATGCATTGATTGAAAATCTGTCTATTGGTGCCCGACCACCAGTATCACTGTCTGCTACAATATCTTCCAGAACATTGTCATCTTGCAGATTTGTATCTGTCTGCGTCAATTTACCTTCTCCCCGTAATCCATTTTTGAAGCACCACCACCCCGCTCAGTGTTCTGTGCGGGGTGGTGGTTTTTTCAAAAGTGTATTGGATTACATCCAGCCACGCTCTTTGTAATATTTCACAGCACCTGGGTGCAGTTCAGCAGACAAGCCGTCTTTAATCATAACTTTTTCGATTAAACGCGAGAATGCAGGGTGTAGCTTTTTGAAGGCGTCAAAGTTATCAAACACGGCACTAACCAGCGCATAAACAACTTCGTCAGGTGTACCCGCAGACGTTACAAACGTGGCTTTTGGTCCCCATGATGCGATTTCATCCGGATTGTTTGGATACATGCCGCCGGGGATTGTTGCGGCAGCATAAGCCCCGTTCGCTGCCAGAATGTCAGCAGTACCAGACGTGGTCAGATCCAGAATTTTTACATCACATGTAGATGTGGCTTCCATAGAAGACCCGTTTGGCAGGCCAGAGGCCCAAATCGTTGCATCAATTTTACCATCACACAATGCAGCGGACTGCTCGGATGATTTCAATTCTGCGGCCAATGCCAGATCATCAGTGCTGACACCTGCGGCTGCCAGAAGTGTTTCGGCCAAAACGCGTGTACCTGAACCCGGATTGCCGATGTTCACGATTTTACCTTTAAAGTCAGCAACAGACGAAATGCCTGTATCCGTGCGTGCCATTACGTGCATCGGTTCTGGATGAACTGAAAAAATTGCGCGCAATTCCGGGTATGCCCCTTCATCTGCAAATTTACCGGTTCCGGTAATTGCCGCAGCTTGTACGTCAGACTGAACAACACCAAAATCCAACTCGCCTTCACGGATTGTACGTATGTTGTAGACAGAACCGCCAGTGGATTCCACGGAACAGCGAATGCCATGCTCTTTGCGCTTCTTGTTCACAAGACGGCAGATCGCGCCACCTGTCGGATAGTATACACCCGTTACACCACCTGTACCGATAGTGATAAACTGTTGATCTTGTGCTGTCGCCATTTGGCCGGTGCTAAGTGTTACCGCCACAGCCAGCCCTAATGCATAACTGAAAGGTTTCATTGATATCTCCCAAAATGTTGGAATACGCCCAATGGCGCATTCTAGATTGCTTGTCTGTATAGGTTGGATAATTAAATGATGTGTGTCATCAGATAACTAATGTTATCTTTATTTGTGCCAATAAGCATCGAATTTTGCATGCAAATCATCATAAGATTTGATTCTTTTTTGAGCTTCCGTTCCACCCCGTTTAACCAGCAAAGCCAGTATATTTTCTACCACTGCAACAGCACCAGAATAGGAGGCAAAACCATGGGTCGTTGCGGTCGAAACCACAAATGTTTCATCTGCTTTTAGATCTGCAGAAATTGCTGCTGAATCACTAATCAATATCAATCGTAAACCACGCGTTTTTGCAAATTTGCAGGCTTGGATAATCTCCATCGAATACGGCGCGAAAGTGATGGCTATCAGTGTATCCTGACTATCCGAATAATTCATTTCATCAAGCGCACTATACATGTGGCGAGGAATTAATTGCAATGAAGGCAAGGTCATACGTCCTACATAGTGAAAATAATGGGCAAGGCTATAGCTTGCCCGAGCCCCAGTCAGATACACGTTTCGAGACTCGAACATAATATTGACAATTCGCTCAGCAACATCTGGTTTCATATGATGAAGAGATCTATGCACGATGGATAATATATTCTGTGCGGCTTTGGCTTGTGTGGGCCCCATTTTCCCGGCATTTTCGAGGGAGCTTATCCATTCTGGGCTATTAACGACTTCAGAGGTTGAAACTAAGGCCGTTCGAAAGGGTTCTCGTAACTCATCATAGCCTTCAAAGCCCAACCGTTTTGACATACGAACAAGCGAGTATGTACTGACTTCGGTTTTCCGAGCGGTCTCCCTAATTGAGTCCAATCCGAAGTCGGCGGGGTTATCTAATATATACTTAGCTACAATTTTTAGGTTACCTGAAAAGGTGGAAAAATCCTGCTTAAGTACTGAAATAACTTTGTTTTTTAAGGTTGGATCCATTGCTGCCCCCTGATTCGCTTTCATAAGGAGATAACATTTGTTATTTAATTACGTCAATTGACATAATTTGTAATTCATATTTTTATCGTAAAAATAACTAAGGAATATCTATATGCCTGCCTCATTACCGTCCCATTCATCTGTCGTTGTTATTGGCGGTGGCATTATGGGATGCTCCACTTTGTACCACCTTGCAAAGATGGGCGTAACTGATGCGATCCTTTTAGAACGCAATAAATTGACATCTGGAACTACGTGGCATTCAGCAGCTCAGGTTCGCGCGTTACGACATTCGCAAAACCTGACGCGTATGATTCAATATTCAGTTGATCTATATAGCCAACTTGAGCAAGAGACTGGGCAAAACGTAGGTTGGATCCAGAAAGGATCGTTGTCAATTGCAACAAAGCCTGACCGCATGGTCCATGTAAAACGGCAAGAGTCTTTGGCCCACGCATTTGGCATCGATGCCACATCTATTTCTGCTGGTGAAGCAAAAGAAAGATGGCCTTTGATGAATTCAGAGGATGTGCTGGGTGCTGTTTGGTCACCAGACGATGGGCGGGTTTCACCTTCTGATGTTTGTGCGGCCCTTATAAAGGCTGCCAAAGGATTGGGCGCGAAACTTTTTGAAGACGCTGGGGTCACAGGTCTTTTGACTGAACGTGGCAAGATTGTTGGCGTCGAAACCAATAAAGGCACCGTGAATTGCGATGCGGTCGCAATTTGTACGGGATTGTGGTCGCAGGAGGTTGGTGCAATGGCTGGTGCCGAGGTGCCAGCTTTGGCTTGTGAACATTTCTACCTGCTCACAAAACCAATTGATGGGATAGTAGGTAATATGCCGACATTATCAGATCATGATAACCATCTCTATATTCGCGACGATTCCGGTGGTTTACTGGTTGGTTGTTTCGAGCCAATGGGTAAACCAATCGCTCCAGGTATCTTGGATGAAAGCTTTGAGTTTGGATTGCTTGGGGAAGATTGGGATCACTTTGAACCCATGATGATAAACGCGCTTCACAGGTTGCCAGCTTTGGAAACTGCCGAAGTGAAAATGCTGTTAAATGGCCCCGAAAGCTTTACGCCTGATGGAATGTTCATGTTGGGCGAAACTGCCGAAACACGCGGATTGTATTTGGGATGCGGCATGAACTCTGTCGGGATTGCTTCTGGTGGTGGTGCGGGGATGAACCTTGCGCATTGTATTGTGCACGGCAGAACTGCCTATGATTTAAGTGAAGCAGATGCAAAACGTTTTGCACCAGTATTTAATAACGTTGAACATCTTATGGCGCGTGCTCCAGAAATTCTTGGCACGCACTACGAAATTGCATATCCTGGTCGGCAACTCTCAACCGCCCGCGATCTGCGTCTCCTGCCTCTTGATACCTCTTACCGAGAGGCAGGTGCACATATGGGTCAATTTTATGGCTGGGAACGTCCACTGTATTTTGGCAAAATATCCGAACCGCAAATGACTTTTGGCAAACCAGACTGGTTTGAGAATGTAAAAGCGGAAGTGATGGCAGCCCATGAGACAGCCGCGATCTTTGATGCATCTCCCTTTGGCAAAATCGACGTGAAGGGCAAGGATGCAGAAGCATTTTTGCAGAAAACCTGTGCATCAAACATGGCAAAAGCTACAGGCAGTGCTATCTATACGGCTGTTTTAAATGAACAAGGCACATATGTAAGCGACATTACTGCGCACCGTATTGCTGATGACCACTACAGATTGTTTGTTGGTACCAATGCAATTAAACACGACCTAGCATGGTTGAAACGGTATTCTGAGGCCTATGATGTTGTTCTGACAGACACAACCGAAGAGTATGCAGTATTGGGATTGATGGGGCCAGAAAGTGCGCGCATTGCTACTGAAGTCAGTGCGGAAATATTAAATAATATCAAATACTTTAAAATTGGCGAAGCCCAGATAGCAGGACACCACGTAAGGGCCGTTCGTATGTCCTATGTCGGCGAGGCGGGGTGGGAAATCACATGCAAAACCGAACATGCGACTGATATTTATAAAGCTCTAAATGCGGCTGGTGCGAGGCCAGCAGGTATGTACGCACAATCTTCAATGCGCGTAGAAAAAGGGTTTGCAGCCATGGGGCATGAATTGGATGGCGATATTACACCTGTTGAAACCGGCTTGGATATGATGAGTTCAAAAACAAAATCGTTTATTGGATCAGATGCTTTGGCTGAACGGCGAAAGACGGCAATACGTTCACTTATAACCCTGATTGTTGAAGACGAAACCGCTGTTCCGATTGGACATGAACCGATCTATTCAGATGGTAAAATTATCGGGCACACAACAACGGCTGTGTTTGGTTATCGTATTGGTAAACCAATTGCCTTGGCACATGTCCATATGGAAAGCGCGGATGGTAAAGCTGTTGAGCTGGATATTGCGGGTATCCGCTATGCGGCACATTTACAATATGCACCTGCGTTTGACCCAAGTGGCAGCAGAATGAAGACTGCTATTTGATGGTCAAAGGATATAAGCTTACTGTCGCTCCCAATGGGGCAAGACGGCGAAGAACGGATCATCCAGCTTTGCCGATGACCACCTCGGAGATAGAAAAAACTGCTTTTGCTTGTTATCAAGCAGGGGCTGACGAGATACATCTACATGTCCGAGAAAACGACGGAAGTCATTCGCTAGACACTGGTCGTTATCAAGAAGCGATCGATGCTATCACCAATATAGTGCCGTTAATGGCTATACAGATCACTACCGAGTCTGCGGGCAAATTTAGTGTTGTGGATCAATACAATTGCCTTGAGACCTTGCGCCCACGTGCCGCCAGCATTTCTGTACGTGAAATGGCCCGAGATGTTAATTTAGCTGCCCGCATTTATGCGTTGGCCGCTGAAGCGGGAACTTCGGTTCAGCATATCCTTTATACGCCAGAATGCATTGCCCAACTGTTATTGTGGCGGACGGACGGTATTGTTCCAGCAAGCATGTCCGATATTATCTTTGTTCTTGGCCAATATAGCCCAGAGGTTTTAGCCCAGCCAACTGATCTTGCCCCATTTCTAACTGTTATAGCAGATCATAACCTCGATTGGTCGGTCTGTGCATTTGGCCGTAACGAACATGCCTGTCTTAATGAAGCCGTTTCCCAGGGCGGCAATGTGCGTCTCAGATTTGAAAACAATATCGAAATGCGCGATGGCACACTGTTTAAAGACAACGCGGCCTCTGTTGCAGAATTTTTACAACGCACCGAAACAATCAAGATAGGTCTCTGACAATGAGCCACGTATTCCCCCGACACACCAAAGCTAATATTCCAACAGCCGTAGGAGGTGAAGGTTGTTATTTGATAGATAGCAACGGAAAACGCTATTTCGATGGTTCAGGTGGTGCGGCCGTATCCTGCTTAGGACATGGAGACCCGGACATCATTGCCGCCGTACAAGAACAAGTCGCAAAATTAGAGTTTGCGCACACAGGTTTTCTAACCTCTGAACCAGCTGAAGAACTTGCAGATTTGCTCATTGAACACGCTCCTGGTGATCTGGATCGTGTATATTTTGTGTCTGGAGGGTCTGAAGCCACTGAAGCTGCAATTAAATTGGCGCGTCAGTATTTTGTCGAAAAAGACGAACCTGATCGCCGCCATATAATTGCACGGCGTCAGAGTTATCATGGGAATACACTTGGCGCCCTCGCGGCTGGTGGCAATGAATTGCGCCGCCAGCAATTTGCACCGTTGCTGATCGATATCAAACATATCGCCCCTTGTTACGAATACGCTGATAAGCACGAAGGCGAAAGTAGCTTTGACTACGGTCAAAGAGTGGCACAAGAGTTGGAGGATGAAATCCTACGACTTGGTTCAGATACGGTTATGGCATTTATGGCTGAACCGGTTGTTGGCGCAACTTCTGGCGCTGTGCCAGCCGTAGAAGGATATTTTAAACGCATCCGCGAAATTTGTGATACTTACGGAGTTCTTTTGATTTTCGACGAGGTTATGTGTGGCATGGGGCGAACAGGACACATGTTCGCCTGCGACGCAGATAATGTTTCGCCAGACATACTCTGCATAGCGAAAGGCTTAGGGGCAGGGTACCAACCGATCGGTGCAATGTTATGTTCGGCCCAAATTTATAGTGTTATTGAAAATGGTTCTGGCTTTTTCCAACATGGGCATACATATCTAGGTCATCCAGTCGCCACCGCTGCTGGCTTGGCTGTGGTTAAGGCATTGTTGAACAGAGGCCTAATTGAGCGTTCCAAAGTAATGGGGGGAAAACTACAAGCCGCATTACTGGCCCAGTTTGGTCAGCATCCTCATGTTGGTGACATCCGCGGCCGTGGTCTTTTCCGCGGTATCGAGTTGGTCGAAAACCGAGAAACCAAAAAGCCCTTTGATCCAAAATTTAGTATTGCAAAGAGGATCAAAAAAGCAGCTTTTGAAGCGGGTCTAATCTGTTATCCAATGTCTGGCACACGCGATGGTAAGTTAGGCGATCATGTCCTTCTCGCACCACCATTCATTTTGAACGATGAACAAGTAGATGAAGTGGTAACAAAACTATCGCATGCAATTGATACGGCATTGCAAGGCGTCAATGTCTAATACGTTAACTATTCTCAACAAAATA
>CESJ01017108.1_pt1 | contig 14473 bp, 14 predicted proteins | sample 356311 | NCBI WGS metagenome assembly CESJ01 (sample SAMEA2621487, study PRJEB7988) | marine metagenome | biome: marine biome (ENVO:00000447); feature: surface water layer (ENVO:00002042); material: "saline water (ENVO:00002010), including plankton (ENVO:xxxxxxxx)" | depth 5 m
AGAATGGATAGTATTATATTTGCTGCACCATTTATTTATTTATCAATAATTATATTTAAAAATGTTTCATAAAGAAGGACACACAATCATTACCGTTTCATTTATTATTATTGCTTTAATAAACCTGTTATCCACAAATTTTATTGACAATGAATTTGTGACAACATCAATTGGAATAGTAACAATCATTATATTAGTTTTAATACTTCAATTTTTTAGAAACCCTAAAAGAAATACAATACTTAATGATGAGTTAATTATATCTCCTGTTGATGGTAAAGTTGTTGCAATAGAGAAGGTATATGAAAAAGAATATTTCAAAGACGAAAGAATACAGATTTCTATATTCATGTCTCCAATAAATGTTCATGTAACTAGATATGCTACAAGTGGAACTATAAAATTTAGCAAATACCATCCTGGAAAATACTTAGTAGCATGGCATCCAAAGTCATCTGAAAAAAACGAACGTACAACTGTAGTTATAGATAATATAAATTTTGGAGAAGTTTTATATCGACAAATAGCTGGTGCTCTTGCAAGAAGAATAGTTAATTATGCAAAAGTGGGGGATAATGTATTACAAGGTGAAGATGCCGGCTTTATAAAATTTGGATCAAGAGTTGATATTTTCTTGCCTTTGGATTCTAAAATTAAAGTTGAATTAAATCAAATGGTTAAAGGAGGAGAAGATAATATTGCAGAAAAATAATTTAATTATTTTTTAATTTATTTTTTAAAATCTCAATTTTACTTACTGTATCTTTTTGTTTTTGCAATTCATTATCTAAAACATTTTTTGGAGCATTGTCAACAAACCTTTTATTACTAAGTTTAGCTTGAATTGACTTTAAAAAACCTAAGTTATAATCTAAATCTTGTTTAATCTTTGAAAAATCTTCTTTTTCATCTGATCTATTATTAAAATGAAATTCATTACTGCCGACAATAAAAGAACTTGAGTTTTTTTGCTTACCAGAAAAATCATTTGTTATTTCAGTATTTGCTAATTTTAATAATACAGCATTTGTCTTATTATCTAACGATAATTTAGAAAATAGAATTAGGTTTTCTTTGAAAGAAATGCTTTTTTCTTTTCTGTATTTTCTAATACTACTAATTAAATCGGTTAAGCTTTCGAATTCATTAATTATAAACTTATTAACTTTTTTAGATTTTGGCCAATCTGAAATTATAAGAGGAGATTCAATATCAGATTTTATTTTCGACCAAATTTCCTCTGTTATGAAAGGCATAAAAGGATGCATTACAGTCATACATTTTTTAAAAAAACTTATTGTTTGATTGTATGTAGTTCTATCGATTGGTTTTTCAAAACCTGGTTTTACTATTTCCAAATACCATGAACACAAGTCATCCCAAACTAATTTATAAATTGTCATTAAAGCATCTGAAATTCTATACTTATCAAAATGATCTTCTATTTCTATTAATTTTAAATTAAATTTCTCATTAAACCATTCTACACCTGCTTTAGAATGTTCATTTTGGTTAAGTTCGTCTGAAACAGTCCAAGAGCTAATTAATCTAAATGAGTTCCAAACTTTGTTAGAAAAATTCTTTCCTTGTTGACATAATGATTCATCAAATAATAAGTCATTTCCAGCAGGAGCACTTAACAATAATCCGACTCTTACACTGTCGGCACCAAAATCTTTGATTAATTTTACAGCATCAGGAGAATTTCCTAATTGCTTAGACATCTTCCTTCCTTGTTTGTCTCTAACTAAACCTGTGAAATAAACTGAATTAAAAGGCTTTGTATCTTTAAATTCCAAACCAGAAACTATCATACGTGCTACCCAAAAAAATAAAATATCTGGACCTGTAACTAAATCATTGGTAGGATAATAATATTTAAAATCAGAATTTTCAGGATTTCTAATACCATCCAAAACAGAAATTGGCCAAATCCATGATGAAAACCATGTATCAAGAACATCTTCTTCTTGAACTAAATCATCTAAATTAAGATTAGAGTTTTTAGTTCTTTTGATTACTTCATTTAAAGCGAGATCTTTAGTTTCAGCAACTACATAATCTGACTTGTTATCTCCATAGTAGTAAACTGGAATTTGATGTCCCCACCAAAGTTGTCTTGAGATATTCCAGTCTCTAACATTTTCCATCCAGTTTTTGTAAGTGTTTTTGAATTTTTTTGGAAAAAGTTTTACTTCGTCTTCCATTACAGCGTTCAAGGCTGGTTTTGAAATTTTTTCCATTTTCAAAAACCATTGTTCTGAGAGTTTTGGTTCTATTATGCATTTTGTTCTCTCAGATTTACCAACTTTATTAAGGTGATTTTTTGTTTTAATTAAAGCTCCAATTTCATCTAATTCTTTTGAAATTTTAGATCTTACAACAAATCTGTCTAAGCCATTATAGTGTAATCCATATTTATTTAATGTAGCATCATCATTAAACACATCTATAACCTCTAATTTATGTTTATCTCCGATAATTTTATCATTTTCACTGTGAGCTGGTGTAACTTTTAAACATCCTGTTCCAAAATCCATTTCAACACAATCATCAAAAATGATTGGGATTTCCTTGTTAACTATAGGAACTATGACATTTTTACCTTTCAAATGAGCATATCTTTCATCGTTTGGATTAATAGCTATAGCAGTATCTCCAAAAATAGTTTCTGGCCTAGTTGTAGCAACACTTATTGAACCATCAGAACCTACTATTTTATAATTTATATAATATAATTTACTATTTACTTCCTCATGAATTACCTCTTCATTAGACAGAGTTGTCAAAGCTTCAGGATCCCAATTAACCATTCTGTAGCCTCTGTATATTAAGTTTTTATTATGTAAATCAATAAAAACTTTAATAACAGACTCAGACATATCCTTATCTAATGTAAATTTAGTTCTGTCCCAGTCACATGAGCAACCTAAAATCTTTAACTGTTCTAATATTAATCCACCATGCTCTTCTGTCCAGCTCCAAGCATGCTCTAAAAATTCAGCTCTAGTTAAATCAGTTTTATTGATCCCTATAGATTTAAGTTTATTTACAACTTTAGCCTCTGTTGCAATCGAGGCATGGTCAGTACCTGGAATCCAACAAGCGTTAAAGCCTTGTAGTCTTGCTTTTCTAATTAAAATATCTTGAATAGTATTATTTAACATGTGACCCATATGCAAAATACCTGTAACATTGGGTGGGGGAATTACAATAGTATATGGGGGTTTGTTGTTTGGAACCGAACTGAAGTAATTGTTTTCCATCCAAAACGAGTACCACTTAGATTCTAAAGTTTTTGAATCAAAATTTTTAGAAATTTCCATATATATATATCATAATTCAACTAAACAAAAGTAGTTAACTAAAAAGTAATTTAAAAGGTAAGTTGTATTTTTGTAATATATTTAAAAAAGAAATTATAATTTTAATAAGTATGAAGAAAATATTATTATTAACAGTGTTGTTATTTTTAACAACAAACCTTATTGGACAAGAAAAATTAGCAGAAATAAAATTTACAGAGACAATAATTGATTACGGGATAATTGAAAATGGAGAAGATGGAAACAGAATCTTTAAATTTGAAAATACAGGAAATAGTCCTCTTGTATTTACAAGAATTTTTTCTTCATGTGGCTGTACTATTCCAAAAAAACCTGAAAAACCTATACTTCCTGGGGAAACCGGTGAGATTCAAGTTAGTTATGATACAAAAAGAACTGGAATTTTTCAAAAAGCTATAACTGTAATATCTAATGCTAAAACAGCAAATGTAATTCTTAGAATAAAAGGAGAAGTTCTACCTGAGCCTGATGAAGATGAAGAAGATGCTGAGAATAAATAAGAGTAATAACTATTAATTAATATAGTAATCTTGGAAACTCAAATAACTTCACTAAAAGAATACAATACTTTTGGAATAGAAGTATTAGCTAATAATTTTAATATAGCCAAAAACGAGGATGAAATTTTAGATTTCTTAACAGAAAATGAAAATGTTCCACTTATTCTTGGTGGAGGATCTAATATATTATTCAAAAAAAATATCAATAAAGCTATTTTAAAAATTGAAATTAAAGGAATAGAAATAATTGAAGAAAATAAAAACTATATATATATTTCAGTTGGAGCAGGTGAAAATTGGAATGATTTTGTAAAATGGAGTTTAGTTAAAAATTATGGGGGTATTGAAAATTTAAGTTTAATTCCTGGAAATGTAGGAACTGCACCAATTCAAAATATTGGAGCATATGGAGTTGAATTAAAAGATGTTTTTTACAGCTGTAGAGCTATTTCTGTTGATGAAAAAACACAAAAAATATTTAACAAGGAACAATGCAATTTCACTTATCGAAGTTCCATATTTAAAGAAAAGCTTAAAAACAAGTACATAATTTCAAGAGTCACTTTTAAGCTTTCAAAAACTAACCATATTATAAATTCTGAATATAAACCATTGAAAGATTTAATTCTTAAAAGTGGAAATCTAAACCCAACTATTCAGGACATTTCAAAACTAGTAATTGAAATCAGAACTAATAAACTTCCTGATCCTAAGAATATTGGAAATTGTGGAAGTTTTTTTAAAAATCCAATAATTTCAAACTTAAAATTTAAAAATTTAGTTAAAAATTTTAATACTGTTCCTAATTATAAAATTTCGGAAAATGAAGTTAAAATTCCTGCTGCATGGTTAATTGAAGAATGTGGTTTCAAAGGAAAAATTGAAGGAAAAACTGGAACGCATAAAAAACATGCTCTTGTTATTATAAATAAAGGTGGTGCAACTGGTGAAGAAATTTACAACTTTTCGCAAAAGATTAAAAAAAGTGTTTTGAAAAAATTTAATATCTTGCTTGAAGAAGAAGTTAATATATTTGAATAACTATGGAATTATTTATTATTACATTTTTATTAGTTGGATTAGCATTTGCAGGAATTGCAATTAAAATAATTGTAAAAAAAGATGGAAAATTTGCCGGTACATGTGCAAGTGCAAGCCCATTTTTAAATAAAAATAATGAACCATGTGGTATGTGCGGTAAACTTCCTACCGAAACCGAATGTAAAAATCCTGAAATAAAATAATCTTTTGTCTGAAAGCACTATAGTCCTAAATCAAATAAATTTAGCAAAAGAAAATAATCAAAATGCTTTTAGTTTTTTATTAAATATATATTGGGAAGATGTATATAAATTTCAACTTAAAAGAACTAATAACGAAATTGATGCTGAAGATATTACAATAGAGAGTTTTGCGAAAGCTTTTGAAAAAATAAATACTTATAATAATAAATATATTTTTAAGACATGGTTAATTACTATCTCTAAAAACCTACATATTGATCAGTTAAGAAAAAATAAAAATAAATTTGATTTGAATCAGTTAAATGAAAATATTCAAATTAAAGAAAGTTCGCCAAGTCCAGAGGATAACTTAATTAATGAACAAAAACTAAAATCATTAAAAACTAAAATAAATAAATTAAAACCTCATTATAAAGAAGTAATTGAACTAAAATGTTTCAATGAACTTAGTTATAAAGAAATTTCTATCAAACTAAATCAGCCTATTAGTAATATCAAGGTAAAAGTTTTAAGAGCCAAAAAAATTCTATTTCAATTAATTTCAGAAAATGATTAATTCATTAAAAAAACTAGGCCCAGGTTTACTTTTTGCTGGAGCAGCTATAGGCGTATCACATTTGGTGCAGTCTACTCGGGCTGGAGCAGATTTTGGTTTTAGTTTATTATGGGTTCTAATTCTTTCTAACATTATTAAATATCCGTTTTTTCTATTTGGACCAAAATATGCTATGGCAACTGGTGAAACTCTTCTTCATGGATATAAAAAAATGAATACTAGTGTTTTAGTAATTTATTTTATACTATCCATCATTACTATGTTTACAATCCAGACCGCTGTAACAATTGTAACAGCTGGATTAGCAATTGAACTTTTTGGAATTTCCTCCAACATAACAACATGGGCTATCATTATAACAATTTTATGTTTATTTATTTTAATAATTGGCCGTTACAAGTTTTTAGATAACCTGATGAAATTTGTAATTATATTACTGACTATAAGTACAATATTTGCTGTATTTTTTGCAGGATTTGGATCCACAAATTCGTTTGAAATAAAACAAGTTTTTCCTTCAACAGAAATTGGAATAGCATTTTTAGCAGCATTTATGGGATGGATGCCAGCTCCTTTAGATGTTTCAATATGGCAGTCTATATGGACACTTGAAAAAAGAAAAAAAGAAAAAAAATTTAGCTCTAAAAATGCAATCTTTGATTTCAATATCGGATACATAACTACAATTGTTTTAGGATTAAGTTTTCTTTGTTTGGGTGCATTTGTAATGTTTGGAAGTGGAGAAAACTTTTCTAATAACGGAGGAGAATTTGCTAAACAATTAATTAATCTTTATACTGAATCAATTGGAGATGGTGTGTTTTTAATCATAGCTATAGCAGCTTTTACTACAATGTTTAGCACAACGATTACCTGCCTAGATGCATCTCCAAGAGCAATGAAAATCAGTTCAGAACTTCTTGGTTTCAAAGGTTTTAAAAATTATAACTTATGGATAATAATATTATCCGTTGGAACACTGATGATTTTTATATTTTTTATTTCTGAAATGGGATTGTTAGTGAAAATTGCTACTATACTATCATTTATAACTGCTCCTTTTTATGCATTTATTAATTATAAATTAATTAATAGTAAACACACCCCTAAAGAACACAGACCATCAAAGTTTATTAATATCCTTAGTGTAATTGGACTAATCTTTCTAACATGTTTTAGTCTTTGGTATATTTCAATTTTATAATGATTTTTAAAAGAACAGTTTGTATATTTGAAATTCAAAATTGATTTGCACTTTATGTCTGAAGTCACAGATGTTATTGAACCTAAAATTGCCAAGAAACCTAAATGGATTCGTGTAAAATTACCAACCGGTAAAAAATATACTGAATTAAGAACTTTAGTTGATAAATATAAACTAAATACTATTTGTTCATCAGGAAGCTGTCCCAATATGGGTGAATGTTGGGGAGAAGGTACAGCAACATTTATGATTTTAGGGAACATATGTACACGCTCTTGTGGCTTTTGTGGTGTAAAGACCGGTAGACCGGAAACAATAGATTGGGAAGAACCTGAAAAAGTTGCAAACTCAATTAAAATAATGAATATTCAACATGCTGTTTTAACATCAGTGGATAGAGATGATCTAAAAGATATGGGTACTCTTATTTGGACTGAAACAGTAAAAAGCATTAGAAGAATTAGCCCTGGAACAACACTTGAAACACTAATTCCAGATTTTCAAGGAATAGAAAAACATCTTGATAAAATTGTTGATGTTAGTCCAGAAGTTGTTTCCCACAATATGGAAACAGTTAGAAGATTGACTCGTGAAGTAAGAATCCAAGCTAAATATGATCGAAGCTTAAATGTATTAAAGTACTTGAAAGATAATGGTATTAAAAGAACAAAATCAGGTATTATGCTTGGTCTTGGTGAAAAAGAAGATGAAGTATATGAAACGCTTAAAGATCTAGCTGTAAATAATGTGGACATAGTCACGCTTGGACAATACCTTCAACCTTCAAAAAAACATTTACCTGTAAAAGAATTTATAACTCCTGATCAATTCAAAAAATATGAGTTATTTGCTAAAGACCTAGGATTTAGACATGTAGAAAGTGGTCCTTTAGTGAGATCATCTTACAAAGCAAAAAAACACATTAGCTAGTAACTGCCTTTGTTACTAATGAACTAAAAAAAGATTCATTTTCTAAAAACTTGATTTTAATTTCTAAATAAACCCATTTATTTTTTCTTTTTAGCAATTGTATTTTTTGAAAATCTTTCTCAGTCGTTAAAATTAATTTATCATTGTCCTTTTCAATTTTATCAATATTATGTTGCGAATAATTAAAATGATCCGAAAAAGAAATATGTTTAAAATCAACTCCATTTTTATTTAAAAAATTAGCAATAGGATCGCTATTAGCAATACCTGTAACTAGAACAATAGATTGTTTTATTTGATCTAAGTTTATTTGAATGTCACCTTTTAAATTATTATTATAACTGATTTTTGTAAAAAAAAGATTTTGATAATTATAAAGCTTTATTTTTTTTCTAATATTATCCAATTCATTTTTACTAATCAAGTCTGGACATTTTGTTACAACTACAATATCAGCTCTTTTATAACCGCTTCTTTTTTCTCTTAAATTACCAACTGGAATTATAAAATCTTTATAAAATGGAGAGTGATATGTTGTTAGAATAATATTAAGTTTTAAATTTATTTTTCTGTGTTGAAAACAATCATCTAAAACTACTAACTCTGTTTTAGGCTCTTCTGTTAAGATTTTTGAAACAGCTCTGACTCTATTAGAATCTACTACAGTATTAATGTTTTTGAACTTGTTAAAAATTTGATAAGGTTCATCGCCAATAGAATTGGGACTACTATTCATAGTGGCCCTAACATATCCACTAGTTGATCGTTTATAACCTCTACTTATTAAAACAGTATTATACTTTTCTGAAAGATGTCTAATCAAATACTCTACCATAGGTGTCTTTCCAGTTCCACCTGAACTTAAATTACCTATTCCAATCAATGGAACTTTATAGGAAATAGATTTGAGTAGATTAAAATCATAAAATTTATTTCTAATATATGTTACTAGAAAATATAAAATTCCAAAGGGAAATAATAAAAATTTAAATATTTTCATTACAACTAAATTATAATTTAATTCAATCATATAATAATTTTTAACTTTACATATTATTATGAAATTAAAAGACATAACAAATATTATAGAAAAGTGGTCACCTTTAGAGCAAGCAGAAACATTTGATAATGTAGGTTTATTAGTTGGCAATCCAAATAACAATGTAGAAAAAGCATTAATTACAATTGATGCTACTGAAGATGTTATAGATGAAGCTATAAGACTAAACTGTGATTTAGTTATAACATTTCATCCCATAATATTTTCTAAACTAAAACAGATAACTGAGAAAACATATGTAGAACGGGTTGTTAAAAAAGCTGTGAAAAACGATATAAATATATATGCTATTCATACTAATTTAGATAATAATCCAAAAGGGGTCAATTATAAAATTTCTGAAAGATTATCTTTAAAAAACACATCTTTATTAATAAAAAAAGATGCTAATGAATTTGGAATGGGTATGATTGGAGATTTAAATAAAGAAATTAATGAAATTGAGTTCTTTGAATTTTTGAAACTCAAAATGAATATTAAACACATTAAGCATTCGCCTTTATTAGGAAAAAAAATTAAAAAAATAGCAGTTTTAGGAGGATCTGGAAGTTTTGCAATTGAAGAAGCAATCAATCAAAAAGCCGATTGTTATGTGACATCGGATTTGAAATATCATGATTATTTTAAAGCTGAAAAAAAGATAATATTAGCAGATATAGGTCACTATGAAAGTGAACACTTTACAAAACAATTAATTTTAGATTTTCTTAACGAAAAAATTCCTAAGTTTGCGAGCATTATATCAAAAACAAATACTAACCCAGTTAATCATTTTTAGTTATGGCAAAAAAATCGGAATTTACAGTAGAAGATAGGTTAAGAGCTTTATATGACCTTCAACTTATTGATTCAAGAATTGACAAAATTAAAAGCGTTAGAGGTGAATTACCTTTAGAGGTTGAAGATTTAGAAGATGAAGTAGCAGGATTAGAATTAAGAATATCAAAAATTGAAGATGATTTAAATCAATTTACAGATGATATTAAAGCAAAGGAAATTGCAATTGAGCATGCCAAAACAATGATTAAAAAATATAATGAGCAACAAAAGAATGTTAGAAATAATAGGGCTTTTGAATCTTTAAGTAAAGAAATTGAATTTCAAGAATTAGAAATTGAACTTTGTTCTAAGCAAACTAAAGAACTTCAAGTCCAAATTGAATTAAAAAAACAATCAGTTGAAGAAAATAATGTTAAATTAAATGAAAGAAAAGATCATTTAAAACATAAAAAAAATGAACTTGGAGATATTTTAAAAGAAACTGAAAAGGAAGAAAATGAGCTTGTAAAAAAATCTTCTGTTTTTGAATCTAAGATTGATGAGTCATTACTTATTTCATACAAAAAAATTAGAGCTAGTGTTAGAAATGGATTAGCTGTTGTTGCTGTTGAAAGAGGCGCTTCTGCTGGATCTTTTTTCACAATTCCTCCTCAAATTCAACTAGATATTGCATCAAGAAAAAAATTCATAACTGATGAACACAGTGGAAGAATTTTAGTTGATAAAGAATTAGCCGAAGAAGAAAATGAAAAAATGAGTAAATTATTTACTAGTATTTAATTACATTCTTCTTTAAAATATAGAGCCGCTAAATGCGGCTTTTTTTTGTAATTTATTTTAGCAATTTGTTTCTGTGATAAATCTTATAATTATTTTAATAGTACTAGTTTGGTTTAATTATTGTTAATCTTAAATAATAATTATTAAATTGGATAAAACTAAAATAAATATTGTTTGGCTTAAAAGAGATATAAGAACATTAGATCATAAAGCTTTATTTGAAGCAGAAAAAGACAAAATCCCATATTTAATAATTTATATCTATGATATTGAATTGCTAAATCATCCTGACACAAGTTTAAGGCATTCAAAATTTATTTATGATTCATTATTAGATATTAATTTCAAACTAAATAAATACAATAAAAGTGTAAATATTTTTTATGGAAAAAGTCAAGAAATATTTCAATCTCTAATTTCTCAATTCAAAATAATAAACGTTTATAGTTACCAAGAAAGCGGTACAAAATTATCATGGATAAGAGACCAGAAAACCAGGAATCTATTAAACAATAATTCAATTGGTTGGAACGAATTCCAACGTGATGGTATAATAAGAGGATTAACGAACAGAAAAAACTGGAATAACAAATGGCATATTCAAATGCATCAAAAAATAATTGTAAATTCTTTTAAGAAACAACAAAAGATTGATGTAAGGAATGACAACAGAATGCCAGATACTTTTCTGAGAAAAGTAAAAAAAGAAAATAAAATTCATCAACCTGGAGGTGAAAATTATGCATTAAAATATTTAAAATCATTTTCAAACACCAGGTTCAAAAACTATATTTTCAACATATCAAAACCTGAAAAAAGTAGGACTTCCTGTAGTAGGTTATCACCATATATTGCTTGGGGAAATTTGAATATTAGAATAGTTTACCAATATTTAAATTCAGCAAAAAAAAATACCAATAAACAAGATCTTAGATCTATAAATGGAATGATTTCAAGACTTCACTGGCACTGCCACTTCATGCAAAAGTTTGAAGTAGATTGTAATTATGAAACTAGTTTTATAAATAAAGGATTTATAAAGTTAAATAGAAAAAAAAATACAAAATTCATTTTAGCATGGCAAAACGGATTAACTGGTTTTCCGTTGATAGATGCTAGTATGAGAGCTGTAGTAAAAACAGGTTGGATAAATTTCAGGATGAGAGCGATGTTAGTTTCATTTTTTGTTCACAATTTAGATCAAGATTGGAGAGATGGAGCCTATTTTCTTTCTAGACAATTTTTAGATTATGAACCTGGAATTCATTTTCCTCAATTCCAAATGCAAGCAGGCACTACTGGAGTTAACTTAATAAGAGTTTACAATCCAATTAAAAATTCAAAAGAACACGATCCTAGCGGAGTGTTTATTAAAAAATGGGTGCCTGAACTTAAAAATATTCCTACTGAGATTATTCACGAGCCTTGGTTAATTAGCGAGATGGAATCAAAATTTTATAATTTTAAGCCTGGAAATGATTATCCAAAACCAATAGTGGATATAAAGAATAGCACCAAAACAGCCAAAGAAAAAATTTGGAATCATTTAAAAGACCCCCTTGTTTTAAGTGAAAAAAAGAAAATTTTAAAAAAACACGTTAATAAAACAAAATAGTTGATAAACAACTTTTTTAATTTAGAACAAAAATAAAAAAACCCACTCAAATGAGTGGGTTTATCTTTCGTGGGCGCTAAGGGATTCGAACCCCTGACCCCTTGGGTGTAAACCAAGTGCTCTGAACCAACTGAGCTAAGCGCCCTAAAACGAAGGCAAATATAATATAAATATTTAATCGAAAGCTATATCATTCTTAATATCTTTTTCAACAGTTCTTAGATATTTTTCTCTCTTTTCTTGTGATACAAATGGAACTGACCAAAATTGTCTAGTTTTAGTAAAAAGAGATAATCTCCACCCAAAAACAAATGTGTAAACACCCATAACTAATCTCAATTTTACAGAATTTAAATATAAAGTTAAAACCGGAATTGCAGGAGCACCATGAGTCACATATGTTCTTACCTTTTTATTTTTTAAAAATGGTTTAGGATAAGCATATAATTTGGTTATGTTGACAAATTCATAGGCAAAACCAGGTGCAAAAACTTCATCAAAGAATATTTCCATTCTTGGTGTTAATCTAAACCACCATACAGGAGATATAAAATAAATTCTTTCAGACCATGTAACTAAATCTTGGTATTTCTTTATTAATTTAGTTCTTGGTCTTGTAAAACTATCCCTGTATAAATCAATAATCTCAATCTCTTCTTTATTTTTAGATAATTCATTTTTAATAGTCTTAAAAATACCATCGTAACAAAATGATTCAGTGTTTGGATGTCCTATAATTATTAAATTTTTCATAATTAAATTAAAAATGCAAAACTACTAATTTAAATTATTTGGCAAGTTAAAATATCTTTAAATTTAATATGATATTTGTTTTATGTTAAAAGTAGCATTTGATAAAGTTTTTAGACATCCTCTAGACAAAAACCACAGATTCCCAATGGAAAAATATGATTTAATTCCGTTGCTACTAATTAATGAAAAAATCTGTGATCAAAATAATTTTTTTGTTCCTCAAAATTTAAACGATCAAGATGTTTTAACAACACATCAAAAAGAATATTATGAAAGATTATCTTCACTTACTTTGAGCGAAAAAGAAATTAGACCAATTGGATTTCCTATGAGTAGGGAACTAATAATAAGAGAAAAAAAAATAGCACAAGGAACAATTGAATGTTCAAATTTTTCAATTAATAATGGGATATCCATGAATATTGCTGGCGGTACTCATCACGCTTTCTATGACAAAGGAGAAGGGTTTTGTATGTTAAATGATCAGGCAATCGCTGCAAATTATTTGTTAAACAATAGTTTTGTAAGAAAAATTTTAATTATTGATTTAGACGTTCATCAAGGAAATGGAACAGCTTCAATTTTTAAAAATAATCCAAACGTATTCACCTTATCTTTTCATGGTCAAAAAAACTATCCTTTTAGAAAAGAAAATAGTGATTTAGATTTTGGATTTGATGATTTTACAAATGATGAGTTTTATTTAAAAAAATTAAAAGAAATTATTCCAAGAACAATAGATGATTTTCAACCTGATTTTATTTTTTATTTAGCTGGTGTAGATGTTTTAGAAAACGACAAACTTGGCAGACTATCTATGACAATTAAAGGATGTTTTGAAAGGGATAAGTTTATTTTAAATTCTTGTAAAAAAAATAATATTCCAGTTCAAGTTAGTATGGGTGGAGGATATTCTATTAATATTGAAGAGATAATCGAAGCTCATTCAAACACATTTAGATTAGCGCAAGAGATTTATTTTTGAAAAAATTAAAATATGTAAATATTTGTTTATTCTATTAATCCGTCTATATCATATTGTGAAAAGAAATCCCAAATTAACTGACCAGTATTTTTACCATTAAAATCGTTACTAAACCAAACGTGTTCACCACCAATAATTTTATAATGTTCTACTGAAACATTATTATCTCCATTTTGGTATTTATAGCTAGTTATTGAAGTACCGTTATCATCAATATTATTTGTTGTTGGATCAGTGTTAGTGTTATTAAAATTTACCCAAAAATTAAGAACAGATTCTACTGAATTATAAACCCCACCTCCATCATAATAATCAGTTGTTCCATGTAATTTTATTAATGGAATTGAGTGAGAGGGAGTGCATTCGGATTCAGAGACTGAACTGGTCGATTGAAGCATGTATCCTGAAACTGAACCAATAGCTGCGATTAAATTACTTTTATAACAACCTAAAGCATAACTCATCATACCACCATTTGAAAATCCAACAGCATAAACTCTTTTCAAATTAATTAAATTTTCTGAAGATAATTTATTAATTAGAGCCTCGATAAAACCCAAGTCATCTACATCACTTTTATTATCCCCACCATTTAAAGCGGCATTCCAATGTGAAGAACCGTCCAAGTCAGTGCCTTGAGGATAAACTAAAATGAAATTCTCTGAATCAGCAATAGATCTCATGTTTGAATATGACATATAATCACCTGCCTGTCCACC
>CESJ01000678.1_pt1 | contig 14436 bp, 11 predicted proteins | sample 356311 | NCBI WGS metagenome assembly CESJ01 (sample SAMEA2621487, study PRJEB7988) | marine metagenome | biome: marine biome (ENVO:00000447); feature: surface water layer (ENVO:00002042); material: "saline water (ENVO:00002010), including plankton (ENVO:xxxxxxxx)" | depth 5 m
TATTTGAGTGACAATGTTTTAGAAAAAGGATATATCTTTATAAAACATTAACTTATGATGACTTATAAAAATATAATATTATTTTTTTTAGCCACTTTATCAGTTACACCCCTTATAAGGGCTCAACAAGAGGCGTCATTTTCCCTGTACATGTTTAATCATCAGTCAATAAATCCAGCTTATGTTGGAGCACAGGACTATACTCAGATTACTGTTTTAAATAGGTCACAGTGGAATGGAATTGATGGTTCTCCAGAAACACAAGCCATAAATTTTGGTCATCAATTTGAAAATAAGAATCTAGGTATTGGTTTTTCAGGTGTTATGGATAAAATAGGTCCAATACAAAATACAAATGCATCAATCGACCTTTCTTATCATTTACGGTTAAATGATAAAAAACTAAAATTAGGACTAGGTCTAAAGTTTAGTGGTAGATCGTATCAAACAAATAATTCTATGATTTCATTATTTGATTCTTCTGATAATGTTTTTTCTGATCAAACAAACAATAAGTTCACCCCCAATATTGGAGCTGGCTTATATTTACACAATCAAAATTTTTATATTGGGATTGGTGTGCCCTATTTATTGGAAGATAAAGATTTTGCATATAAACGAAATAATTATTTGTTTTTTGGCGGTCTTTTATCACTAAATCAATCAATACAACTAAAGCCAAGTTTTCTTATACAAAACACGGAGTCTTCACCTGAAACTTATGATGCAAGTGTGTTAATTGTAGCTAATAATATGTTTTGGATTGGTCCTCAAATAAGAACTACTGTTAATAGTGGAATACCAAATTATGAAAATGCCGGTTTTTATGGAGTAATTGCCGGTATTCATGTTGATAAAAATATGACTATTGGATACTCTTATCAAGGAGAATCACTAAACAAAAATATTGGAATTGTGAATAATTCCCATGAATTGCTTTTACGTTTTCAATTTACCCCAAAGCCTCCTAATATATTAAGATCACCTAGACTTTTTTAGCTATGAAAAATATTTTTTTAATTCTTTCTTTATTTAACTGTTTTATTATTATTGGTCAAACATCACCACTTGATTGGGCTGATTATTTTTATATGAATAATAAATATGATAAAGCAATCAATCTTTATAATAAATCAATTGATAGTCTGAGCACAGATCAAGAGCGAAATTTAGCTTTTTCTTATATGAGAATTGAGGATAAAGATTCTGCAAAGTCTGTTTATAGTTCAATTGCTAATAATAGCTCTTCAGGCGTAGTTGATTATTTAACTTTTGCTCAATTACTTCCATCAAACTCTAAGCTAGCAAAAGAGTATAGAGAAAAAGCAAAAAGATTAAATATACATGAATCAGTTACACAGAGTGATAGTGTAGTTTATAAAACTAGGTTTTATGATTCTGAATCTACAAAATTGAATTCAATGCCTAATAATACTTCTGATAATGAATTTGGTGTGTTTCCTGCAACTGGAATCTACAATCCTAATGACCACTTCACTGGAAAAAATCAAATTGAATTTTATTATGTGAATTCTTTTAAAATGGAAGGTGAGAAAAAACTTAAAAAAATTAAATCAAAATCTCCAATTTATAATATTTCAAAAGCTAAAATAGATACATTAAGTGGTGAAGTTATAAATGACGAATTGTTTCAGTCTGGAATAAACTCTGAATTACAAGAAGGCTCAGTCAGTTATAATAAAAATCTTAAAAAATTATTTTTTACAAGAAGTATTCCAAGAGCGGATTCTGAAAAGAAATACCAATTAAATATTTATCAGATTACTTATCCTTCACAGGAGCCTAATCCAATATCTGAGCCAATTTTTGAGTTAAAAGATAATTACTCAAATATGCACCCAACTTACGATTCTGAGAATCAGGTTCTTTACTTTTCAAGTGACAGACCAGGAGGATATGGGGGAATGGACTTGTATAGTGTTGGTTTAAATAAAAACGGAATCATTGGGAAACCAGAAAATATGGGAATTGACATTAATACTGAATCGGACGAAGTTTTCCCCTATATATACAATCAAGATGTAATATTTTTCTCTTCAAACAGAAAGCTAGCATTAGGTAAATTAGATCCAATTATGGCTACTCGAGTTATTGAAAATCGTTGGATTGCAGAGCCTCTTGGAGCTCCATTTAGTTCACAAGAAGATGATTTTGCTTTTTATCTTGATCCAATATCAAAACTTGGATTTATAAGTTCAAATCGAAAAGGAGGTTTAGGAAAAGATGATAATTATTATTTTACTTCAAAACCAAAAGTTAAAGGGCTTAATGATAAATACACGTTTAGATCAGATACCTTAGTTAAATCATTTCATGGAGTTCGTAATAATGACCAGTTTTTAATGCTTTCAGAAGACCCTTTAAATAGTCTCGTTGAAAAGGAAGTTGTTTTGTATCAAACTCCAAGTGGAGGAACTGTTAATCTTGAATCAAATGGTAGTTTTTGGTACATAGCAGAGGGGTCTGAAATTAAAAAAGACACCTTCAGCTATTATTTGGAAACTTCTTATTCAAAAAGTAAATTAATTAATGTCTATTTGGAGCGAGAAGAAATAGTTAAAGTAAATTTAGAAGTTTCAGCTGAAGCCAAGAATAACATTGAGTATATCTTTAGATCTATTTTCTTTGAATTTGATTCAGCAGATGTATGGAAAAAATATACGGATAGGATAGATGAAGTTATAAAAGCTCTTAATTTATATCCAACTATGGAGATTAAGATCAAAGCCTATACTGACCGAAGAGGAAATGCAGAATACAATTTAAAACTCTCAAACTATAGATCTAAATCAATAGCCAATTACATAAAATCTCAAATAAAAAACCCTGAAAGGGTAACAGGAATTGGTTATGGAGAAGCCATGGTAAAAGTAAAAGACCTGAAAATAAAACTTACAGACGAAGAGCATCAAAAAGAAAGAAGAGTGGATTTTGAAATCTCTAACTTTAATTAGAACCTTATCTTATTTTTAAGAGTAAATTAAAAAAAATATTTAGCCTAAAAGTGTTTGAACTTTCATGGCTAACCCCATATCTCCCGATATTTTTATTTTACCACTCATTACAGCCATCATTGGATTAATTTCTCCATCTCGCATTTGTTTTAAAATATCACTTGATACAGAAATTGTACAATCTGCATCTTTATCTTCAGAGCTAACTTTGTTTTTATCACCAGACCCATCAATAAAAATTGCATTACTATCTACCACAAACTTTACGGTTCCGTCAATTTTATCAACATTCTCTACTTTTTCCTTGAGTTGTTCGAAAACTAAATTTTTATCCATTTTTATTAGAATTAATTTTTTAAAGTTAAATATTAAATCGCAATTGAATTAATTTTTTCAAATGTAAATATTAATTAGCTTAGCACTATTAAATTATTTCAGATTATGAGTTATCGAATTAAAAAAGTTGTTGTTTTGGGTTCAGGAGTTATGGGTTCAGGAATTGCTTGTCACCTTGCAAATGTTGGTATGGACGTTTTAATGCTTGATATTATTCCTTCCAAAGAATCTGATTCAAAAGACAAAAAAATTCGAAATAGTATTGCTGATTCTGCATTACTTAAAGCCATTAAATCAAAACCTTCTCCTGTTTATGAAAAAAAGAATGCTGAGAAAATAACTACTGGAAATTTTACAGATAATTTTAAAGATATATCTGATGCGGACTGGATCATAGAGGTTGTTGTGGAAAATTTAGAAATTAAGAAACAGATTTTTGAAAAAGTTGAAGCAAATAGAAAGCCAGGAAGTTTAGTCACTTCTAACACTTCTAGTATTCCAATAAGTTTATTAGCAGATGGTAGAACTGATGAGTTTAAAAAGCATTTTTGTGGAACTCATTTTTTTAACCCTCCCAGATACCTGAGACTTTTAGAGGTAATTCCAATTAAAGAAACTGACCCAAGTGTAACTGATTTTTTCATGAGTTTTGGAGATATAACTCTTGGAAAACAAACTGTTTTGTGTCGAGACACTCCGGCTTTTATTGCAAACAGAATTGGTGTAATGTCTGGAACTGCTTTAGTTCACTTAACAATAGATTATAAAATGTCTATTGAAGAGGTGGATGCTATTACAGGGCCTCTAATTGGTAGACCTAATACAGCAACATTTAAATTACAAGACTTAGTGGGTTTAGACACGTCTGAAAAGGTAAGTTCCTTTGTAACAAGTGCTGTAAAAAATGATGACTTTTTCGAAGATTTAAAAACTAAAGAGGTTCCTGCTTTTATGAATTATCTCCTAGATAACAAATATTATGGAAATAAATCTGGAAAAGGTTTTTATCAAAAAACAAAAGAAAAAGACTCCAATGGAAAATCGATAATTAATGTTTTAAATCTTGAAACTCTAAAATATGAGAAGACTTTAAGGCCTAAATTAAAGATTGTCAAAGATGCAAAATCAATTCAAAATATAGGTAAAAGAATATCTTTCTTAGTCTCAGGGGATGATCGAGAAAGTTTATTTCTAAAAGATTACTTTATTGCGTTATTCAATTATTCTGCTCAGAGAGCACCGGAAATTTCATCAGCATACTATCAAATAGATGACGCTATGAGGACAGGTTATTTTTGGGATTATGGTCCATTTGAGTTATGGGACTTAATGGGTTTTGAAAATGGTATTGAGCTTATTGAAAAGTCAGGATCTATTTTGCCTGATTGGATAAAAACCATGAAAGATGAAAAGGCATTATCTTTTTATAGATTTCAATCTGGAAAAAAGAAATATTATGATCTTGAATCAAAATCTTACTTACCTGTTCCAAGTGCAGATAACTATATAATTTTAGACTCTTATCGAGAAAACAAACCTCTTATAAAAAACAGTGAGTGTACTGTTCATGATATAGGGGATGGAGTTATGTGTTTAGAGTTTACAAGTAAAAGTAATTCCATAGGAGAAGGGATAGGTCATGGAATTGATCAGGCAATAAGGATGGCAGAAGATGAGGGCTGGAAGGGTATTGTTATTGGAAATAATGCAAAACAATTTTCAGTTGGAGCTAATCTTATGAATGTTGGTATGTTAGCTATGCAGAAACAATTCGATAATCTTGATGTTATGATAGGAGGTTTTCAAGATCTTAATATGCGAATTAGAACATCTAAAGTCCCAGTCGTTGTTGCAACTCAAGGATACGTTTTTGGTGGAGGATGTGAAATAGCCATGCATTGTGATGCGGGGATTTATGCTGCTGAATCTTATATAGGATTACCTGAAGTAGGTGTTGGACTTTTACCTGCTGGAGGAGGAGTCAAGGAAATGGCTCTTAGAGCTTCTGATAAGTTTTTTGAAGGAGATGTCAAAATACCAACTCTAATAAACCATTTTAAAACAATTGCTACTGCGACTATTTCAACATCAGCAAGAGAGGCTTTTGATCTTGGCTTCTTGAAAGAAGAAAGGGATGAGGTTTGTTGTAACGTTCAACGGAATATAGGTGAGGCCAAGAAAAAAGTACTAAAAATGGCATTTAACTATGTGCCTCCGTCTGTAAGAACTGATATTGAGGTTTTAGGTAGAACGGGTTTAAGCGTATTATATTCTGCAATTAATGAATTTTACTTGGGAGGATATATGTCTGAATATGATGTTGAAATTGCTCGTAAAATTGCATTTATCATCTCTGGTGGTGATTTAACAAGCTCCCAGAAAGTAAGTGAAACTTATCTTCTTGATTTAGAAAGAGAAGGAATGCTGTCTTTGCTTGGTAATCAAAAAACTTTAGATAGAATTCAATATTTATTAATGAACAACAAACCTCTTAGAAATTAAAAACACTTAAAAATGGAAGCATATATTGTAAAAGGCTATAGATCTGCAGTTGGTAAAGCTCATAAAGGTGGATTTAAAAATTATCGATCTGACGATCTTGCTGTTGATGTAATAAAGTATTTATTATCTAACACTAAAAATTTGGACCCTAAATTAGTTGATGATGTAATTGTAGGTTGTGCAAATCCCGAAGGTGAACAAGGCTTACAAATTGGTAGATTGATTGCCGCAAGAGCTCTAGGTAAAGAGGTGCCGGGTATAACTATAAATAGATATTGTGCTTCAGGTCTTGAATCTATATCTATGGCAGTTGGAAAAATAAAAGCTGGATTTGGTCATATTTATATTGCCGGTGGTACAGAAAGCATGAGTATGATCCCAATGACAGGTTATAAACTTGCTCCAAGTTTTAAAGCTAACCTAGAAAATATCAATTATCATGTTTCTATGGGTGCTACTGCCGAGGCTGTTGCTGATAAATATGGAATAACCCGTGAAATGGCTGATGAGTTTGCGGTTAATTCTCATGCTAAAGCTGCAACCGCTATTGATTCTAAAAAGTTTGAAAAGGAAATTGTCCCTATCACAATTGATGAAGTTTTTGTTGAAGAAGGAAAAAAGGTTACAAAGACTCACATTGTTAGTCAAGATGAGGGAGTTCGTCGTGGCACTTCCATGGAAGGTCTTGCTAGACTTAGGCCGGCATTTCGTCAAAAGGGTGTTGTAACTGCTGGAAATGCATCTCAAACTTCTGATGGGGCTGCATTTACATTAATTGTAAGCGAAAAAATGGTTAAAGAATTGAATCTTGAGCCTATTGCTAGGCTAGTAAGCTGCGCCGTTGGTGGTGTTGATCCTCTTTACATGGGTATTGGTCCATGTGTAGCTATACCAAAAGCTTTAAATCAAGCAGGTTTAAATATTAAAGATATTCAGCAAACTGAGCTTAACGAAGCTTTTGCAACTCAAGCTTTAGCTGTTATTAAAGAAGTTGGATTAGATCCTGATAATGTCAATGTTAATGGTGGAGCGATTGCAATGGGGCATCCTCTAGGCTGTACAGGTGCTAAGCTTAGCATTCAATTGCTCAACGAAATGAAAAGAAAGAATCAGAAATACGGAATGGTAACAGCTTGTGTTGGTGGAGGCCAGGGAATAGCTGGCATTTATGAATGTTTATAATATTTAAACTTTTTTAACTACATAGGTAACTATTCCCCAAACTATGAGTTGATTTTCACTAGTTACTTTTAAGGCTTTATATTTCGAATTTTCAGGCATTAGATAAACACAGTTATCTTCAACTTTTAGTCTTTTTACAGTGAATTCTCCATCTAGAAAACAAACAGCTATTTTTCCATTCCCAGGCTCTTGACTTCTATCAATTACTAGCAAGTCCCCGTCATCTAAACCTGCTCCTTCCATTGATTGACCAACAACTCTTGCGAAAAATGTAGCAGATTCATTTTTCACGACTTCCTGATCAATACTTATTTTTAATTCTTTAAAATCCTCTGCAGGTGACGGAAAGCCAGCAGAGACTCCTTCACTTGCAAAAGGAAAATATTTTTGATTTTCAGTATCAGGTCTAAAAAATATTAGTTTTTTATTGATCATTTTATTTTTATAATATCTTCTAAAACTGTTGTGAATTTAGGTGAAAGATTTTTTTGTCTCATTTTCCATACACGATCAAGATCTTGATTAGCTAACTTTATTCGATTAGATCCATGTCTGTAATTTATAGTGTCTATTGCCTTCATAAGGCTATCATGACTAACTATTTTTGGTTCAAAAATATTTAGTTGATGATTTTTTTTTGACGTTATGCCTAGAGCTAAAACACCTGCTTTTTTATAAGATATTCCAGACTTAAAAATTCTTCGTAGTCCGTAAATAGCCTGTTTACTGAGAATTAAATTAGAGTTACTTGCATTACTTAGATGTATTACACAGCTATTACTATACTGTTCCTCTTTCTTGAAAGGATCACTCCTTACAAAGACAAGTAAGCTGGTACAGTAACTATTTTGTATGCGCAATTTTTCAGCACAGCTTGTTGCAAAAGTAGAAACACGTTCTTCTAAATCTGACAAATTAGTTAATATAGATTCAAAACTTCTTGTAGTGGCAATTGATTTTTTTTTAGATTTTATCTCTTCCAGCTTGATAAAAGATGATCCTGACAAATCTTTTTTTAACCTAAGGCCTAAAACATTCATGTTTTTTTTAACCCACTGATCAGGAAGGTGAGTAAATTCTAGAGCATTTTTAACCCCTATAGATCTTAGGAGTTTAGCATATTTACGACCAATACCCCAAACATCTTCAATAGCAGTCCATTTTAGGGCTTTGATTATTTTTTCTTGACTGTCTAAGCTATATACTCCAAGAGTTTTATGATTAAACTTTTTAGCAATTTTATTAGCAATTTTAGCTAAAGACTTCGTGGGAGCCAAGCCTATTGAAACAGGAATTCCAGTCCATTGATAGATTTGTTTTTTGATTTTATAACTTTCTTCTGTTATACTCAAGTTTTTAAAACTTGTAAGCTTAAAAAAAGCTTCATCAATACTGTATATTTCGATATTCGGACTGTAATTTTCCAAAATACTCATGACTCTTCTACTCATATCTCCGTATAGAGCATAGTTAGATGAAAAGACTTTTATGTGATGTTTATTAAACTGTTTTTTGTACTTGAAGGCGGGTGCACCCATTGGTATTTCTAGAGCTTTTGCTTCATTACTTCGCGAGATAACACAACCATCATTATTTGACAAAACTACAACAGGTTTTTTTTCAAAATGTGGTTGAAAAACTCTCTCACAAGAAACATAAAAATTATTACAATCGACTAATGCAAACATCATACAAAAATTAAAAAATATTTGATGATATAATCTTTTTTTGTTTCCTTTTTTACTTTTTATTATTCACATTTTTAAATGATTTAATTTATTGTTAAATGAAGGCTAACGGTTGCCTATAAATGCGTAATTTTACATACACAAGGATTCTTAGAATTTGATTAATGGACAATTATTCATTCCTAAATGCTGCACACACTACTTATTTTGCAGAACAGTATGACAGATATTTAAAATCTCCAGACACCATGGAGCCGAGCTGGAGGGCTTTTTTTCAGGGTTTTGATTTTGGGTTAGAGAGCAGTACAGGTAATATAGAAAACTATAGTGAAGTTCCGGAATCGTTAAGGAAAGAATTCCAGGCTATAAAGTTAATTGACGGTTATCGAACCAGAGGACACTTGTTCACTAAAACAAACCCTGTTCGTGATAGAAGAAAGTATTCGCCAACACTGGATATAGAAAATTTTGGTCTATCTGAATCAGATTTAAATACAGTTTTTAATGCTGGATCTGTTATGGGAATAGGACCTAGTTCTCTAGGCGTTATTATAAAACACTTAAAGGAAGTGTATTGTGATGCTACAGGAGTTGAGTACATGTATATTCGAGATCCAAAAAAATTAAACTGGATTCAAGAAAGATTAAATATAAACGACAATCATCCTAAATTCTCTCGAGATCAAAAGAAACATATTTTAAAAAAATTAAATCAAGCAGTAAGTTTTGAAAACTTTCTTCATACTAAATATGTGGGTCAAAAAAGATTTTCATTAGAAGGAGGAGAATCTTTGATTCCTGCTCTTGACGCTGTTGTTGAAGCTGCTGCAGAAAAAGGTGTTGAAGAATTTGTAATGGGAATGGCTCACAGGGGAAGACTAAATACCCTAACAAACATCTTTGGTAAGTCAAGTAAAGATATATTTAGTGAGTTTGATGGAAAGGATTATGAAGAAGTTATTTTTGATGGAGACGTCAAATATCATCTAGGCTGGACCTCTAATAGGGTCACAGGTACAGGAAAAAAAATTAATATGAATATTGCTCCTAACCCCTCACATCTTGAAACGGTTGGAGCTATAGTAGAGGGGATTACGCGCTCAAAATTAGAACATAAGTTTGATGGAAACACAAACAAGGTTCTTCCCATAATAGTTCATGGTGATGCAGCAATAGCAGGACAGGGCTTGCCTTATGAAATAACTCAAATGGCACTTCTAAAAGGTTATGGTACGGGAGGAACTATTCATGTGGTTGTTAATAATCAAATAGGTTTTACTACAAATTATTTAGACGCTAGGTCAAGTACCTATTGTACAGATGTTGGAAAAGTCACTTTGTCTCCTGTTTTACACGTTAATTCTGATGACGCTGAAGCTGTTGTTCATGCAGTTCTTTTTGCCTTGGATTATCGAATGCAGTTTGGAAGGGATGTTTTTATAGATTTGCTTGGTTATAGAAGATATGGACACAATGAAGGAGATGAGCCTAGATTTACCCAACCGCAACTCTATAAAAAAATAGCAAATCATCCAAATTCTCGAGACATATATGCTGCAGAGCTAATCTTGCAAGGTGTGATTGATGAAAACTATGTTTCTAGCCTTGAAAGAGAATATAAAGCTTCTCTAGAACAGAATCTAGAAGATTCAAGAAAATTAAAAAAGACTGTAATTAACCAGTTTATGGAGGATGAATGGAAAAACATGGCTCCATACACCGAGAGAGTAGACGAAATTGGAATGAAAAAAAAGGTTGTAACTAAAGTTCCCGTTAAAGAACTTAATGCAGTTGCTAAAGCAATTACAACTTTACCTGAAGGTAAAAAATTCTTAAGAAAAGCAGAAAGATTGATATCAGAAAGACAAAAAATGTTTTTTCAATCAGAAACTTTAGATTGGGCTATGGGAGAGTTACTTGCTTATGGAACACTTCTAAAAGAAGGTCATGATATTAGATTGTCAGGACAAGATGTTGAGAGGGGAACATTTTCTCACCGTCATGCTATTTTAGTTGCTGAGGAATCTGAAGAAGAAATCATTTTATTGAATAGTATAAATAAAAATCAAGGAAGGTTTAGAGTTTATAATTCTTTGTTATCTGAATATGCAGTTCTCGGCTTTGATTATGGTTATGCTATGGCTAGTCCAAATGCTCTTACAATATGGGAAGCTCAGTTTGGTGATTTTTCTAATGGAGCCCAAATTATCATAGATCAATATATTACATCTGCTGAAGATAAATGGAAACTTCAAAATGGATTAGTAATGCTTTTGCCTCACGGATATGAGGGGCAAGGGGCGGAGCATTCATCTGCAAGAATTGAAAGATATCTCCAGATGTGTGCTAAAGACAATATGTTTGTTGTTAATTGTTCCACTCCTGCAAACATGTTCCATGTCTTAAGACGACAATTAAAGGCAAAATACAGAAAGCCATTAATAGTTTTTACGCCAAAAAGTTTATTAAGACATCCAAAAGCTGTTTCAAAAGTAAAAGAGTTTTCAGAAGGAACATTTAATGCTGTTATAGATGATTTCGAAGTAATAGAGCCTAATGTTAAAACTGTGGTATTTTGTTCTGGAAAATTTTATTATGATCTTTATAAGGCAAGAGAAATAAGAAATCGCTTTGATGATTTAGCCCTTGTCAGATTGGAACAATTATTTCCATTACCTGAAAAAGAAATAAAAGAAGTAATTTCAAAATATAAAAATGCAAAAGATATTGTTTGGGCTCAAGAGGAGCCAAAAAATATGGGAGCTTGGAGTTATTTATTATTGAATCTTCCACAGGCCCAAGATATGAGAGCTGCAAGTCGAAGAATGTATAGCACACCTGCAGCAGGGAGTTCTACACGTTTTAAAAAACGTCATGATGAGGTTATAGAATATGTTTTTGATCCCTCAAAAAATAATCAAAAACGAAAGAAAAAATAAATCAAAAGTTAAAACAATGATTTTAGAAATGAAAGTTCCGTCTCCTGGAGAGTCAATAACAGAAGTTGAAATTGCTCAATGGCTTGTTAAAAGTGGAGATTATGTTGAAAAAGATCAGGCTGTAGCTGAAGTAGATTCTGACAAAGCTACTTTAGAACTTCCTGCAGAAGTTAGTGGGACAATAACATTAAAAGCAGAAGAAGGTGATGCTGTTAACGTAGGAGAAGTAGTCTGTGTTATTGACACAGAAGGAAAACCTACATCTAAACATAAAGTTGAAAGTGATATTAAAAAAGATATTCAAAAATCGCCAGATTCCCTAAAACCAGAAAAAGAAACATATGCCACAGGATCACCTTCTCCTGCTGCAAAAAAAATAATTTCTGAAAATAATATTGATATTACCTCAATAAAAGGCACTGGAAGAGATGGAAGGATTACTAAAAATGATGTAATTAAAGGTAAGGTTTCAATGGGATCTTTACCTGAAAATGGCAATAGAGAACAGACAACTAAAAAAATGTCATTATTGCGAAGAAAAGTTGCAGAAAGATTAGTGTCAGTTAAAAATGAAACAGCAATGTTAACTACCTTTAATGAGGTAGATATGTCTGAGATATTTAATATTCGAAAGAAATTTAAAGAGTCATTTATTTCAAAACATGAAGTAGGATTAGGTTTTATGAGCTTTTTCACTAAAGCTGTCGTAAGGGCTTTAAAAATCTATCCTGATATAAATTCAATGATAGAAGGTGATCAGCAAATAACATACGATTATTGTGATATTTCTGTAGCAGTCTCTGGACCCAAAGGTCTAATGGTTCCAGTGGTTAGAAATGCAGAATCTCTTTCATTTAAAAATATTGAATCTGAGATAAAACGTCTAGCAATTGCTGCTAGAGATGGAAAAATAACTATCGATGATATGACGGGAGGAACATTTACTATTTCAAATGGAGGTGTTTTTGGATCCATGTTATCAACTCCTATTATCAATCCTCCTCAATCTGGAATTCTAGGTATGCACAATATAATTGAGCGACCAGTAGCAATTAAAGGTAAGGTAGTGGTGCGTCCAATGATGTATTTAGCTTTGTCCTATGATCACAGAATAATTGATGGAAAAGAGTCTGTAGGTTTTTTAGTAGCAATAAAAGAAGCTTTGGAGGATCCATTAAATATTCTGATGGATGGAGACATTAAAAAGTCGTTAGAGCTCTAAAAGGATAGAGTCATCATATTATAATTTATTAATGCATTTTTTTTAATTAAAAAATCAGCCCCTAATATTCCATCTATACTTATATTATCACTTTCATTGAGAGCTTTGTTTATGGAAGTCATATCAATTAATAGAAAATTTAATTTTTCGATATTTTTTTCTTCATGACTTATCTGGGCTTTTTTTGATTTTGAAACATCAAATTTCCCGTTTGCAGCACCTGAAGCACTATAAGACTTTTTATATTTTTCTAATTTAAATTTTTTATCATGATTTATATCAATACAAGAATTAGAAGCTCCGCTATCAACTAAAAAGCTTCCCATAACACCGTTAATATTTATTATACACGTTATATGGTTTGTCTTTAAAAGAAAACATTTAATTAAAGTCTTATTTTTTTCAATAAAGGATGTTGACATTTTGATTATTTAACTGCTAAAATACTATTTTTATGATGTGAAGTTAATAGATACACATACCCATTTATATATCGAAGATTTCGATCAAGATCGAGATGAGCAAATTGAGTTATCTATTAAAAATGGAGTTCACAAGTTTTTTTTACCTGCCATTGACAAGTCTTACACTAAAAGAATGTTAAATATGAAAGCTAAATATCCAAAAAATATTTTCATAATGTCGGGTCTCCATCCTACTCATGTGAAACAAGATTATAAAAATGAGTTAAAGCATGTAGAAAAAAATTTGAAAGATGGAAGTTTTTGTGCAGTTGGTGAGATAGGAATAGACTTATATTGGGATAAATCAAATCTATCTAACCAACAAGAGGCATTTAATCAGCAAATTGAGTGGGCTAATAAATATGATTTACCAATAGTCATTCACTGTAGAGATGCATTTGATGAAGTATTTGATGTTTTAGAAAATAATAAAAGTGATAAGCTTAGAGGTGTTTTTCATTGTTTTACTGGTAGTTTTGATCAAGCACAAAGAGCAATTGATTTTAATATGAAGTTAGGAATAGGAGGAGTAGTTACTTTTAAAAACGGAAAGATTGATAAATATATAAAAGATATTCCTTTGGATTCGATAGTTTTAGAGACTGATGCTCCTTATCTAGCTCCTGTACCTTATAGAGGAAAAAGAAATGAAAGTAGTTATCTGCCTTTAATAGCAGAAAAAATTGCAGAGTGTTATGGTCTTCCTATAGAATTTATTGCAAAAAAAACGACAGCATCTGCAAATTCAATTTTTAATAATAAAGATTAAATAATCTATAATTTTTATTTAAAATTATAGATTATTTTTTTGTTATTTAGCAAAAAATTAGAGAGGTGGCCGAGTGGTCGAAGGCGCACGCTTGGAAAGCGTGTATACGCCAAAAGCGTATCGAGGGTTCGAATCCCTTCCTCTCTGCAATAAGGTCTAACAGTGTATTTAAAAATAGTATGTTAGGTTTTTTTAATTAGTCTATCTGTGCGATTATTTTACAACCATTTATCTAAAAGTTGAAATATGGCATAAGGATTTAAAAAAAAATCTACAGGTCTAAATAAATCCTCTCTTTCATAGGAGTTTTTAGTTATATGGGATTATTTCCAAAACTTGAATTTAATAAAGAATACATA
>CESJ01042256.1_pt1 | contig 14436 bp, 7 predicted proteins | sample 356311 | NCBI WGS metagenome assembly CESJ01 (sample SAMEA2621487, study PRJEB7988) | marine metagenome | biome: marine biome (ENVO:00000447); feature: surface water layer (ENVO:00002042); material: "saline water (ENVO:00002010), including plankton (ENVO:xxxxxxxx)" | depth 5 m
GGTTTAGGTTTATGTTTTTTTTTCTTGAATTTTTTAGTTTTAAATTTTTTAGGTTTAGGTTTTTTTTTCTTGATTTTTTTAGTTTTTCCATTGCTTCTAGTTTGAATAATTCGGTTAATATGTTCGCCATAAGGAAGTGTAGTGCCTTCATATAATTGATTATACATAATTTCAGTATCAAACTTACTAATAGGTTGTCTGGTTAGAGGATTAATAGGAGCGATTCCAAATAAAGTAATAATAAATTCTTCTTTATCTGGAGAACCAGGTATTCTCTCCGCTAGTAATCGTTCTATATCGGGTGTCATAATGTGATTTTTAATAGTTTTAGTATGAAATATGTGATTACCAAGCAAAAATCCGGACTCAGGAGATAATTTATCTAAAGTGATAGGTTCAATAATTTTATTATTTTCAATTTTATTACCAAAAAATTCTTTTAACTCATCAGGATGAATATCATGACCCTTTTTCCAATTATCAAAAAGTATAAAACGTTGTTGTTGTTGTCTAATAAGTTTATTTTGCTGTGTAAGTAGTTGTTTATTTTGTAATTTAGTTTGTAGGCGTGTATTATAATTCATATATATATAGATTTATTAATAATAATATATAATCTCTCAAAAATAAAATAAAATAGTTAAAAAAAATTATATTAAACTAAAAATTTTAATATAATTAAGGATGAATAAAACTTCAATTCCGTGGGTAGAAAAATATAGACCAGATATATTCGAGGATATAATTTTGGATAATAATAATAGAGAGTTATTTAAAAATATTTTAGAGAGAAATCATTTTCCAAATTTATTATTGCATGGTCCGCCGGGTATAGGAAAGACGACGACAATAATAAATTTAATAGACAAGTATAAGAAACAAAATAATGAAGAAAGTAAGACATTAGTAATACATTTGAATGCTTCGGACGAGAGAGGAATAGATATAATAAGAAATAATATATATAATTTTGTAATATCAGATAATTTATTTTCAAAGGGAACTAAATTTGTGATATTAGATGAGGTAGATTATATGACAAGAATAGCGCAACAGGCATTAAAATGTTTAATTCAAGAATATAATAAAGATATAAGATATTGTTTAATATGTAATTATATAAGTAAAATAGATAATTCACTAAAATATGAATTTATAAAGGTAAGATTTAATAAATTAAATGAATTAGATATATTTAATTATTTAAATAAGATAAATAAGGAAGAAAATATAAATATGAATAAGAAAACAATAAAAAATATAATAAATAGTTATGATTCGGATATAAGAAGTATGATAAATTTTATGCAATCAAATATGCATAATAAAATAAATATATTGGATGATAGTGTATATAATAATTTGTTAAATATAAATAAGAATGAAAACATTCAATATTTCAATAAAAATTTGAATATGATAGAAAATCGATATAAAATAAGTAAGAGTTTAATATTGAAAAAATATATAGAATTTATGTTAAATAATAAATTAGATTTGTTGAATAGTAGTATAATAGGAGAATTAGAATATATAATACATAATTTAGATAATGAAGATTTATGTGCGAATTATATATATTATTGTTTAAAATGATGTCGCTGATTAGTTTAGATTAGAAAAACTATTGAGAGAATTAATTCTTTTAATAAGTCTAAACTGCCATTCATTAGGTGGTGAATTTTTAGAAGGATTAAAAGTATGAATAATTAAACTACATTCATTAATAGAATCGGATTTTTTTAATAATTTTTTTTCAATATTATTTTCAATATTTTCAATAGTATTATAAGATTTATTGATATTAAGCGACGGTTCGGTTAATAAAGAAATCATTTTATATAAAAAAAGAAAATTTTTTAGAAAAATAATATATTAAAATAAATTAAAAAATAATTGATAAAATAATATAAAAAATAATATAAAGAAAAATGTCGATTGATGAGGAATGGAGCAATTTTCTAGAGAATAAAGAAGATTTGACTGTAATAAAAAGCGATATTAAATTAGATAATAATGAAAATACAATTCCTAAATGTACCGATATATATATTTCAACAAAAACAAAAATAATATATCTAAATGTAGATTTATTAGATATATATTCAATATTTTGGAAAATAAAGATTCAAGATTATGATGTCCAACTGGGAGGAATAATAAAAAAACAAATGAAGATATCGTGTAATACGCAAGAAGAATTAAATGACTTAGAAGATTTAATAAAAAATGAATCATATAATGTATCAAAAATAATAAATCATGTAGATAATCCAAATGGTAGAATTAAATTTAAAGATGTTAGAAAAGTAAGTGTGGGATTATGTAAAAAGGATATAATATATACACGAACAAAAGAAAAGAGTGCATTTTATAATTGTTTTGTAGTAACATTAAGAATTCTTTATAATGATAAATTTAAAGAAATTCATGTAAAAATATTTAATACTGGTAAATTAGAAATTCCAGGTATTCAAAATGATGATATTTTAGAGATAGTATTAATAAAAATATTAGAGATATTAAGTAAAATAATAAATGTGGAGTTAGAAGTTTTATATAATAAAACAGAAAATGTATTAATAAATTCAAATTTTAATTGTGGTTTTTACATAGATAGAGAGAAATTATTTAATATATTAAGATATAAGTATCATATAAACGCATGTTATGACCCATGTTCATATCCGGGTATTCAGTGTGTTTATTATTATGATACTTTAAATAAAGAAAATATAAGTAAAACAGTAACTATAGATAGTAATATGAAAAAAGATAAAAATATACAAAAAGTATCATATATGATATTTAGAACAGGTAGTATTTTAATAGTAGGAAAATGTAGTGAAGAGGTGCTAAGAATAGTATATGAATATGTAAAAACGATATTAATAAGTGAATATAAAGAAATAATGACAAAAATAATAGATAAAAGTTTACAAAAAGAGCAAAAACATGTATGTAAAACAAGAAAGAGAATAATTTATATTAAGTAATTTTTACATAATGAATTTAATAATGGTTGAATATTTTCATATTTTTCTAATAAATTTAAAGAATTGTCATTGAAATAATATAAAAGATTAATTTTTTTGAGGAATATTTTTTTTGAAATGTATTTTTCTATAAAAATAATAATATTTTTAGAAAATTCTTTATTATCCAATTCTTTATTATCCAAATCATAATTGATATAAATATAATTAATAAAAGAATTAATATTATAAAAATAATTAATATAGTTTTTATTAATTTCCATCTGATTATATGTTAAATCGGTAGATGTAAATATTTTTTTAATAATTTTAGTTAAATTTAATGTATAAGAATTAATTAGTTGATTGAAATTATTTTCTGAATTGTTTAGATTATAATAAGAATGGTAAAAATTAGTAAAAACTATAATAGATAAATTATTTATAATGTAAATATTTTGATTAATAATTTCAAGTTTGAATTTATTGATTTCTGAAATATAGGTTTTAATATTAGTATCAAAAGTAAAAATAGTTTTTTTATAACTAAATATAACAGCATCTTTTAAGGTTAATTCAAATGAATTAGTTTCATATGAATTAGTAATATTAATTTGATTAATAAATTCTACAAAATAAATATATCCTTTTTCACATAAATTATATATATCAACCAACGAATCTAAATAAAGTAAAGAAATATTAAATATATTATGTATAAGCATCATACCTTTACAATGTAAATTTTTAAGAATAATAGGATTATTGTAAACAGATATATTTTTAAAAAAGAATTGATTATAATTATTAATAGTAAGTAAATATCTAGTTAAAATTTCAACAATATTTTCAGTAATCTTCATTATAATATTATAAAAAATATAATATTATATAGTTTTAAAAAAAAAGACTTATTTAATAATCTCCTAAATTACATGCTTTATTATTATTAGTAATTCCGTCCCATGTAATATCACATTTTTTAGACCATTTATATTTTTCACATAATATTTCTTCATTCTGAGATCCACTAATTAAAAATTTATTAACAGGATAATCATTACATTCTCCACCAGGAATATCTCCTCTCCCAGCGTTAATAGTAGATACATTTTTACATACAACTTCATCATTTATATTATATGAAACATCCCAATAATCAGGACAGTCAGATATTATAGGTGGATATGAGTCTTCAAATAAAGATTTAGCTAAAAACAAACCTACAATACTAAGAGAAATAATTAAAACTATAACAGATATAGTTAATATTGTTTTATGAAATGAATTCATATTATATATAATAAAATATAAAATATAATAATAATAAAATATTATTATATTTTATAAAATTATAAAATGAATAATACAGCAAATGGTAGAGTGAATATAATGGGTCCAAATGTTTCTACTAAATTTTCAATGATGGATAAGATTCCTTTAACTACAAAAACAGATTACAGTAATGTTTTAACGGGTACATTTGAAAGAACACGTTTATCAGACGCATATTTCTCTCAAAATAATATTCAAATAATTCAAAATGCATTAAGAAAAGGTGTTTATGATAGATCGAATGAATCAATATTAATAGATGAACAACCACAAGATCAAATTGTTACGGTAATGAGAAGTATGTATTTTCAACATTCAAAAAATTTAGATAATAATATTCCAAACCAAATAAAAGAATTAAACAATTATGTATTAAATTTTTGTATAAAGTCAGTATTTGATGAAGCAGTAGCATACTTAAAATATAAAGAGGATACAAGTAAAATGCATGTACCTATGGCAGCACCATTATATTCAAATAAAACTAATAAAACATTAGAATTGAAACCATGGTTTTAATTTTTAGTTTTTTTTAATTGAGTAGATTCTTCTTTATCTTCAATTATAAATTCATTATAAAGTTTTTTCAAATTTTTTAATTCATCTAACCATAAATTTTGAATTTTATAATTATTAATTTTAATTAATTCTAATTCTTTATCTCCATGTTCTTTCATTAATTTATCTACATTTTCTTGAGAAACACTATCCATAGGCATTTTAGTAAGATAATTAAAATTTCCATTTTCTAAATCTTTATCAAATTTCATAGATTCAAGCAAATTATTAATTTGTTCTTTTGTTTTTTTCCTAAGGTCAATTTTATCATCTAAATTACCTTGAATATATTTAGCCCTATTAGATAAAGTAATTAATTCTTTAGTTAGTAAATCAATAAGATAAAGTTTTCTTTTATTATAATATTCAAGACGAATACTATAATATTCTTCAATAATTTGATAAATAGTATCATATTTTTTAAGTTGTTCTTTTTCATTAAACAGATGCATATTACAAGTACTTTGAGTAGTATATAATTTTAAATATTTTTCAATACCCTCAAGACCATAATCATGTTTTTGCATTATGAGTTTTGTAATAATTTTAGGATTAAAGTGTATAATAAATTCAACATTTGATTCAGTAGACATATCAGAATAATCTTTAATATAGTTTTTATCTTTAGAACTCAATAGTGATTCAATAAATTCTTTATAATCTTGAGTCCATGTTCCAATAGGTAATTCAGTAATACGAATTTTATCATTGCCTAAAACGTCATAACATCCTTTAATTAAATATTTTTTATTATCACTATCACATGGAATAATAGTACCTTTAAAATTTTTATAATAAGGCTCAATAATTCCACGTTCTTTTTTATTTGTAAGCATATTTTCTAAATATTCTATAATTTGAATTGGATTATATGACATAATATTAGTACTAAAACCAGTACCAATTCCTTTAGTTCCATTAATAAGGATCATTGGAATAATAGGAGTATAATAAATAGGTTCAACAAAATCGCTATCATCTTTTAAATAGGTTAAAATTTTATCATCAATTTCGGGGAAAATAGCACGAGTAATTTTAGACAACTGAGTAAAGATATATCTTTCGGAAGCAGCATCTTTACCTCCCATAAGACGAGTGCCAAATTGACCTTTGGGTTTAAATATATTAATATTATTAGAACCAACGAAATTTTGAGCGAGTCCAATAATAGCACCATTTAAACTAGCTTCACCGTGGTGATAACCAGAATGTTCTGAAACATAACCACTAAATTGTGCGACTTTAATTTCGGTGTAAAGTTTCTTTTTGAAAGCAGAATATAAAATTTTCCTTAAACTAATTTTAAGACCATCTGTTAAATTCGGGATAGAACGATCATTATCATATTTAGAGAAATGACGTAAATCATTATGAATAAATTCTTCATATGTAACACATGTTTTACTGGTATCAAGATAGGCATTTCTATTATAATCAGATAACCATCCTTTTCTATCATTTGCTCTATTTTTATTAAACACCATATCAATTAAATCAGAACATTTTTCAGACGATTTAAAATTAACAATTTTTTTTTTCTCAAAATATTCTTTAAATTCTTTACTAGTGCTAGTACCAAGACCCTTATAATATTTAATAGACCATTTAGAAACGTCATTATTAGATTTCCAATCTTCAAATTCACCATTATTATAAAATTCAATAATTTCTTTACCTTTAGATGCTTTCAATATAGGTGTATTCATATAACCAATAAATTCGGGTATTTCGATGAGTGATTTCCATTCGCTATCAATCATATTAATACCAAGTCCTTTAATATGACTACCATCTAAATCTTGATCGGTCATAAATAGAACTTTACCATATCTAAGTTTAGTTTTAATATCATTAGAGGTATATATTTTACCATGTTCTAACCCTAATATTTGTTTAATTTCAGTAATTTCTTTATTGTCCGAAATTTTAGATACATTTTCTCCTCTAACATTAAACATTTTGCCTTTCATTGGATAAACACCAATAATATTTCTATCTTCTCTAGAAAGACCAGAAATAATACCTGATTTAGCTGAATCTCCCTCACATAAAATGATAGTACAATCACATGATTTATTTGTTCCTGCATAATTAGCATCTACTAATTTAGGAATGTTACGAATATTTTTAACTTTAGTACCATCTGTTTTCTTAGCGGCTTTATTTTCTTTAAGTTCAGTAATATTACAAGCAGTTGACATTACTCCCATTTTTGCTAATTTATCAATAAATTTATCAGAAACTTCACATAATGAACCAAAATTACTGACAGCAGTATTAAGATAATCTTTAGTTTGACTATCAAATGCAGGATTTTCAATAGTGCAATTAACAAAAATCATTAATTGTTCTTTAATAGACGCAGGTTTAACATCAATACGTTTTTTTGTTTTAATAACTGCAGTAATTTTTCGAATAATTTGATTTGTAATATAATCAACATGTTTACCACCTTTAGAAGTAAAAATTCCATTTACAAAACTAACATGAGTAAATTCTTCATTGGGTGCAATACAAACAGCGTATTCCCACCTTTCATTAGATTCTTCATATATTCTTTCAGTTTCATTTTTATTACCAATATATAAATCAATATAATTTAAGAAACTTTTGACTTCAAGTTGTTCAGAATTAAATTTAACTTTAATAGATTTATCAGTTACAGCAGCAATATCATAAATTCTTCTTAACATTAGAGATTTAAAATCTTCATCTAATCCAGATATTTTAAGTTTTTCAAAATCCGGTTTAAAACTAACAGAAGTATATGGTTTAGTTTTACATTTAGTAATAATAGGTTTATCAATTACATTTAAATTGTCATGAAATTCTTGTACGTATTTTTTACCTGTTTTATGATCGACAGTTTCAATTTTACCCCATGTAGACCAAATTAAAACTAATTTAAAACCAAATCCATTTTTTCCACCAACAATTTTTTTTTCATTTTTATCATAATTAGTAGATGTTCTTAGATGTCCAAAAATTAATTCAGGTATCCATATTTTATATTCTGGGTGGATAGAGACATCAATACCATTTCCATCATTATATAAAGTAATAATACCATCATCGTCTACTGTAATATTAATATTAGTTACTGGATAATTCTTTTCTTCAACACCAGAATCAATTAATTGTTGCATTCTAATTGCGTGATCTCTACAATTAACAATACCTTCATCAAATAGTTTATATAGTCCAGGAACATATTTAATGGATTTTTCAATAATTTTTTTTTTTTCATTATCAAATATGTAAGTATCATTATTAATATTTTCAATGGAACCTATATAAGTATCTGGATTATCTAATACATGTTGTTTATCAGTTTTTTTTTGATATTTCTTAGCAAGTTCTAGATTATTTTTTGACATATAAATGTAATGATAGTATCATTTTAAATATTTTTTTTATATCAATTTTAGTAAAAATAAGAATTTTTTATTTTTAAATTGTATATTTTTAATAAACTATATTATTAATGAGTAATATTTGTTTTAATTTGAATAATTCAATTGAAATATCTAATAATATTTATACTTTAAATAAAGATAATTCTATAGAAGGTGATTTATCAGGAACTTATGGTTTATATGAAACTAGTGGACATAAGATATATTCAATACTAAATATACCAAAAACTCATCCAATTGGTTTTTATGATGCTTCCGGTGTAAGTGAATTAGTTGATATATCAAATTTAATACATTATGGTGTATCATATGAAGAAGCAATAAATATTTATGTATCAAAAGGAAGTGATTTAAGTTTTACTAATAATAATTATTATAGATTTTATGATGAGTGTTATAATTTATTAAATATTTCTGGTTCAATAGTTGATACGGGATTAACTAATAGTGGAGATAATTTTTATTTTATGAGGTCGATGAAATATACTTTTATTGCTATGGAAGATTTTTCTAGTAGTCATCCATTTGCTTTAAGTGGTGAAGCGTTGCGTCATCTATCACATAGTGATATTAGTTTGCAAAAATTACATGATAGTTTTGATATAATAATTCCAAAAGATGCAAATAATAGTGATAATAAAATTTTCTACTTAGATGCAGAAGAAAATGATATAAGTGGAGAATTAAGTATTTTAGTAGATGCGAGCAATATATCATATTATTATGGTGATATAAGTATATCAGTAGACGCTAGTTACGCAACACATTATGATGCTTCAAAAATATCTATAAAATCATTTCCATTAAATGGAATAAATCAAGTAAATAATGTAAATTTATTTATTTATGATAGCACTTGTGATTATATAGTAGAAGAAGTTTCACAATTTGTAAATATATTATTTAATCAAGGAAAAGAATGTTTAAATATTGTTTCAGAGGCAAAATTAATAGATGCTTCTAATAGTATATCTTTTCATGAGTTTAATTTAAATAATCATGGAAGAGTAGATGTATCTGGTGAATTATTATACAGTTTAAAATATGGTCTTTATGATGGTTCTTATACAATTATTAATGTAGATCCAAATTATCCATTTGCAATAATAAATAATGATATAAGTAATGAAATTTATGTAGATGAAGAAAACACTACAGGTATAATTCATAATTCAGATTCAAGAGTACAAATATTAGGAGAACCATTTAATACTTATAATTATTATTTCAATACAGTTAGAATAAATATAGATAATACTAGTAGAACATTAATTCAAAATCAAAAAATACCTATTGATATTTTAAATTTACAAACATTCAATAGCCATTATGAACCATCTAATAATTTTTTTTATACAACATTTTGTACAGATTCAGATAATGTAAATAATATAGCAGATAGAGATTTATCATTTGTATTATTTAATCAAAAAGACGTAGCATTTACTACTGATTTTTCGGCAGTAGTAGATAATATTTATTATATAAATTTATATCAAGAATATATTGAACCAATAACCCCATATGCACTAGTAGATAGATATAATCATGATTTATCTAATTTAATAATTTCAACAAAACCAGTTGAAACAATTTTACCAGACGGAACAGTATTATCAAATACTTATCAAATAAATTATAGTTTATCATATTTCATAATTACTTATACAGCAGAAGATTATGAAAATACCATAATACAGTTACATAGATTAGTGGAAATTAGAAGAGGTCCATATATAGAAATATCAGGTAACAATCAACTATTTAATAATTCCAATCCATTTACAAATACAATAGATATAGCAACAAATACAACAAGTCCTTTTTATAATTTTTTTGAAAATTTGGATGTATTTGTATATGACATTTTTGGAAATAAGATAAATTTACCATTTGAAATAAAAGTAACTGGAGAGTTTTATGATGCTTCAAGTATATATGGACAACTTATAATAAATAATTATTCAAATGAAATATTAAAATATGAAAATATTGATTTAACAGATGAGCCAATAGAATTTGAAGACGGTCATACCGATTTTTCAAGAAATTATTATTTATCAAAAAATTTTAATTTTAACTTTATTTCAAATTCAGCAAAAGATATAGATGAACTGGGTCTAAGACTTTTTAATATAAATACTTTACAAATAAATGGTAATTTAAATAATCCAATTTTAGATATAGCAAATTTAATTCATATTAATGTTGATATAAATAATTCTTATAGAGATTTTGTAATAGATCCTTTACAAACTAATATAAAATCATTATTTTTAGACGGAGATAGTTTATCTATAAATAAGATAGATAATTCATTAAGTATAATTGATTTAAGTCAAAGTTATAATGATTCTGGTATAAATTATAATTTACATACAATACTTAAAATAACAAATTCAGAATTTGTAATTTCAATATCAGATATAAATGATTCTGCAAATAATTTTTCCATAGATGGTAGTTTTGATGAAATAGATTTTTTTAATTTAAATCATATTGATACTTCATATATTGGTAATTATGAACTTAAACTAGATATTAAAGGTCTAAGTAATGAAGATTTTATATTTAATGATATAAGTAATATAATAGATGTTAGTAGTTTATTACTAGATTTTTCAAGAACGTTTTTAATAAATGTTATAGATACGCAAGGAGTAGATTTAAATTTTGTAAATGAAACTGTATTAACTCCGCCACCAAATCCATTATTATATGAATTTCAATATTCGGTAGATTTTAGTTTTAATATTTTTACTGATATATCTTTTTTTAGAAAAGGACATTCAGTTATAGAAAGTACAAATACTCCATTATTAGAGTTATCTGATAATACAATATATGATGGTAGTTTAACTTTTATTTTATACACAGTAACAAATATAACTCAAACATATGATAATGGTTATTATATTCATGCAACTGATCCTACTAGTGCAGCAGAGGCATATATTAAATATACAGCATTAGATTTGTGTGGTAATATAACTAATGATGTATGTTTAAATATAACATTTACAGATATACCTATAATTTCTTTGTTAGGTTCTCGTATAGAACAAATACCTGTCAATTCGGCACACGTTGAATCTGGGTTATTAATAAAAAGTAATGTTGGGGATGAATCATATGTACCTACAACAGGACCTTATACAACTAATTTTTCATCAAATTATATAGCAACTACAGATGATCCAGCGGGTTATGATATTTCTTGGGGTTTAGTCTTAGATAATACTACAATTGGTATATATGAATTAACTTATGAAGTAAGAAAAACAGGTAAAACAGAATCAATTAATATAAAAAGATTAATAGAAGTAGTAGATATAAGTAGTCCGTTTTTTAGATTTCCAAATTTATCTACATTAGATTATATAGATGGTTCAAATGATTCAAATTTTGTAGCAATAAAAGATAATTTAATTAATAATACATTTGAAATAAGTTTTAATATAGATTTTAGTTTAACAGTATTTTCCACATTTGATGATTTAAGTTTTATAATTAATCAATTTGAAATAAGTGATAATTATTTTGAAGGAAATGATTTGAGCAGTATAATTACATTATCAATTAGTGGACAAGGCGATATATGTTTTAATGAAACGGGATTAAGAAATGTATTTTCAACAAATAATGGTTATTTAAATAGTGATAATTGTCTTAATAAAGTAACAATTGGTTTAAATGATATTGAACAATTAAAATTTAATTATAAGGTAATAGATGTGTGTGATAATTCATTTAATATTTTAAGAATAGTAGATATAGTAGATAAAAGTGTACCATCTATAGATTTTTCTTTTGATTATATAAACGAAACTGATATAAGTTTTGTATTATTTAATGGTCCAGATAATAAAGATTTTTCATACCAAGCATTAAATTATTTAAAAAATACAGATTTATTTTTACATGAGTTAAATTCAATTATTTTTGATTTTAGTTTAATAGATAATTATGAAGTAGTAAATTCAAATTATATAATTACAATCTCAGGAATAACAATTGATTATAAACAGCAAAATATCAAAACAATTGAAGATATAAGTAATAATATTTCATCAATAAACTTATTTTCAAATGTAGATACATCATTAGTAATAGTTTATGAAATTTCAGATAATCAATATAATGATATTTCAATAAATAGATATGTTGATATTATAAATACTATAGACCCTTCTATTAATTATAACTCAAGATTTGGATATGATAATAGAATTTATATAGATTTTGGAGAAACAAAATATAATATATCAAAAGATTTTAGTTTATCTCATCCAAGAATTTATTTTACAGATATAAGTTTTGATTTAAGTTATATTTTACCAAGTAATATTACATCTTTAAGTGGAGAGTATGAATATGACCCAAATGCAATAATTTATTCTGTAAGTGGTGATATTTCATCAGTACATTATGATATTAGTTTTTATTCAGTTACAACAGAAGGTCCATATGATACGAGTTCAGATGAATTAAATGTTAAATTGATTATTACAAATCAAGGTCCAAGTTTTAATGAAATTCCTTATATAAATATTTTAGGTACATCTACTAGTAATATTATTCATGAAGCAGGAGAGTTTTTTAATGATGCGTCATTTATTTTAGGTTTAAATGCTTTTAGTGAATTTGATAAATTTTATTATAAAAATTATTTACCAGATATTTCATATTTATCAAGTAATTTTGATGTTAGTTATGATACATCATTTAATATTGATAAACCAGAATTAGCACTACTAACACAAGCAACAACTTATAGAATTACATATAAAGTAAGAGATAAAAATAATCAAATAACAACATTTGTAAGATTCATTTTTCTAACTGATACACAATCACCAATAATATCAATATCAAATGATGTTATAAATATTAATCAATTTGAGGAATTAGTTATACCTAGTGCATTTTTTTTTGATAAAGGTTCAGATATATCAGCAATAGAAGTAGATTTAAGTAATACTAGTAATACAATTACAAAAGATATATCAAATTTAAATTTTCTATTAAATCCATTAGAATCATATAGTTTTGCTAATAAAACAGAAACATATTCTTTTTCTTCGTCGGAATTATTATTAGATGGAAATGATACTAGTAATGGTTCTATTTCTTATGAAGTTAGATATAGAGCATATGATAGATTTAATAATCTAGCAGAGAAATATTTAACTATTACAATAAATGCTACTACAAATTTTGTAATAACACCAAAACTTTCCATAAGTGGATATGAGTTAGATTTAAATTTAAATTTTAATAGTAATTTTAATAATTTAATAAATAATAATACAGATAATTTATCATCCATATTTGATTTATCAGATATTCAATATGATGCATTAAATAAAACAATTACATATGAAATAAAAAAAGCAAAATTTAATAATTCAATTTTCAATTTATTAGATTTTAGTATGCATGCAAGATATATAAATGATATTATACCAGATTATAATAATACAATAATTAATAATATTTTATCTGGTACAATAGGTAGTTACAAAATAATATTTCAAAGTTTTAATGATTCTAATTTAGAATCAGCAATTGAACTAATAGATTTTAATATAGTTGATACTAGTCCGCCGGATTTATCTTATATTTTATCATCAGATTATGAAGATATATCAAATATAAAAATTCCATTTTTATCATTTGATACTTATGAAACATTAAAAACAAATCCAAATTATTTGGAAAACAACAATTTATTTAATCCTTATTATTTTACAAGAGATAATGGTGGTAATACTATGGTTTCAATTCCTGGTATAAATATTGTAGATGTTATGGGTGGAATAGCACAATCAGTAAGTAATGAAACAATACCATCAGCATTTGATAATAGTTTATCATTATTTATAACTTATTTAAAAGATTTACCAAGTGGTAGTTATAATATTAATCAAGATACATCTAAAAATTTCACACAAATAAATGAAACAACTGAAATACTAACAATTAATCCAAATTTATTAGATAGTGCAATTGAAGTTTTTATTAAAAATGCAGATGTCGATCTTGGAGGTTATGCATATGTCAAATTTACATATTTAGATAGTACAATTCATGAATTTAGACATCGCGGTACTAGTACACGACAATTTTATAATTCTAGTTCTACATTATGG
>CESJ01008530.1_pt1 | contig 14425 bp, 12 predicted proteins | sample 356311 | NCBI WGS metagenome assembly CESJ01 (sample SAMEA2621487, study PRJEB7988) | marine metagenome | biome: marine biome (ENVO:00000447); feature: surface water layer (ENVO:00002042); material: "saline water (ENVO:00002010), including plankton (ENVO:xxxxxxxx)" | depth 5 m
GTGCAACAAAGCCATTTCTTATTAATGAAGTGAACGGAACGCACTCGACAGTCGTTTACATCCCTCCAACAAAATATCCTTTGATAAGGCATAAGAAAGCCGAAAGTGCGTTGCCATCTCAAAAGATGATCCTGGGACGACTGCGACCCCGAAATCCTCCAAAGCATAGTTGCAGAACGCAGAGTCAGTCTCAATGAGCACTTCTGAATGTGTGCGACAACCGAGGTAGTGCTCCATAGAAGGAAAGGTATAGAAGGCACCCTCAACGGGCGAAACACGCAACCCTTCGATAGCGCCCAACTCTCTTACCACAAGATCACGACGATGCTGAAATGTTTGCTTCATGGGCTCCAGCATTTCCTGTTGTCCAAGCAGGGCCGCGGTAGCTGCTGCTTGAGCAATAGAGTTAGGGTTTCCCGCTGAGTGAGACTCAAACTGAGCCATTGCTTTGATCAAGGGTTCTGGGCCCACGGCATATCCAATACGCCAACCGGTCATGCAATAGGTTTTCGACACGCTGTTGACGGTAATGATGCGATCAGCAAGCTCTGGAGCCACAACCATCATTGGCACGTGCGTGAGACCGTCAAAAACTAATAACTCGTATACTTCGTCTGTAAGTATCATCACTTTTGGGTACTTAAGCAAAACGTCGGCCAGCGCCCGCAGCTCCCCCTCTAAATAGACAGCACCACTTGGATTGCCTGGCGAATTGAGCAAAAGGTAGCGCGTCTTGTCAGTAATTGCATCCTCTAGATTCCCGGCCGTCAGCTTTAATCCGTCTTCTAAAATACAGGGCACACATATTGGGACACCTCCGACCAGCTTAATTTGCGGCAAATAGCTAACGAAGGTCGGCAGAGGAACAATGATCTCGTCGCCATAGTTAACCGACGCCATAAGAGCATTAAAAATTACTTGTTTAGCGCCAGCGCCAATATGAACTTGGTTAGGTGTAAAACGCAGCCCATAATCACGTTCGTATTTGGCGATGACTGCCTTCTTCAAAGCGGATGTTCCATCAGGTGCTGTATAGCGTGTTTCGCCACGTTCCATGGCTACAATAGCCGCCTCGCGAATGTGCCTAGGCGTATCGAAATCCGGCTCACCAATACTTAAACTTATTACACTGCGTCCATTGGCTATCAGTTCTTGGCTGCGTGCATGCATACGCATTGTTTGTGCCACTTCCATGCCCTGCATGCGCGTGGCTGAATAAAAGTCTTTATCAAACATCGATCTCTTCCTTAATCTACATTTTCGAACCAGAGCCTTTAGAGAGGAGGGGTTCTCCAGACATCCAAGGCCATTACGAAACTTCTAAAACGACGATAGGCTAGCGTTACGAAGGTCAGTGACAAGCATGTGAGCAGGGGTATGAGTGATGGAAATTGGCGGCCGCGCCTTTTCTAGGGCAATTTGTGGGGTCACTCCACACGCCCAGAACAGCGGTAGTTGGTCATTTTTCATTGCTGGAGCAGTACCGAAATACGGGACAGCGAGATCATTAATGCCAATCGTGCTTGGATCGCCAATATGAATAGGCGCGCCATGCACATTAGGAAAACGACTCGTAACTTGGATAGCCCGAATCGCATCTTGCGCCGAAAACTGCCGCATCGAAACAACAAGTTTTCCACTGAAACAACCGCCTGGTTCACAGTCAATGTTCGTTACATAGGTTGGTACCACCCGACCTTGCTCAAGATAGGCTTGTGAAAGTCCCGTTTCTCCAAGAGAGCTTTCGAACGACAGGGAGCAGCCAAGTGCGAAACCCACGAAGTTATCTTGCCAAAGCTCAGAAATATCGGCTCTATCCTCAACCATTTTACCATCACGAAACACTCGGTAACGCGGCAGATCAGTACGTAAATCCAGATCTTCACCAAGCTTCAGGAGGCGCGGGGAACCCACATCTGACATCGCTATTAGGGGACAAGGCTTCGGATTTCGCTGGCAAAAAAGTAAGAAATCACTAGCGAAATCAGCGGGTAATATGACAATGTTCGCCTGTACATGGCCTGCAGCAAGGGTTGTAGTCGGGCCATCTAGAATGCCTGCACGCGCCGCCTGACGCACCTCATGAGGGTCGGAAGAGTTAAAAGCAACTTTTGTGATGACATTCGGTGTAATTATTTGTTTCATTGAATTATCCCTTGTCTTTGTTGAAATTTCTTATCAGGCAATGTGGCATTACGAATTATCAGTTAGCCTTTTACAGATAAAACGTTTTGATTCACCTTTTTTTGTGAATGTTGTCGATAATATACTTCGCCGCAATCTTGACAATTTTTTTGATCAGTTGGCGGTTCGTTGTGAGATTGTTGGCTGGCCAGCTCGCGAGAGGCACATCGTCAAACCCAACGCTACAAAACCAACCGACTGCATTTCGCCGATAACGTAGATTCCATATGCGATTCCAAGCTTCATCGCAGCAATGCCGTCGCGAAAGACATGTGCCCCGAGCCTACCACCGGAAATTTCTCAGAAGGCACGTGCCAACCGACTGGTTGATTAGGTGTATTTTTATAAACGTGAATGACACCGGATAGCGTTTCCATTTCGATGCCGGGTATTGATCCACGTTGAGCGCGCGCAAAATTTGTTACTTGTTCCTTTGCAAACTTACAGTCGTGTATTTCTTGTGCAGATACCTTGTTCATCAAAGCCTCGTCTTCCAGCTCAGTAAGTCAAACGACGGAGGTGCATATTTGTCAAACTTGATAAAAATTCACGCGCCCCGTCATTGCACCACGGTTCAATATGTAGTAAAAAATTTAGATTATCATTAACTTCACTGTCACCTTCCATTCGTACAAGCTTTGGCTTACTGTTCTTTGTATATTCAGTTATAATTTTCAATTCGCATTACTGTTTTATATTTTTTTTCGAGGTCGAGAAAATCTGTTAATTTTGGAATCTTTCCTTTTTCCTTGTATTGTTCAATTTCGTGTTGAGTATTGGTATCCGTTAGAAAGCCCATATCAATGTAGGGTGCGCCAACAGGAAACCGTGCGATAGAATGCCAAGTTCCTCTCCATAATAAAAGACCTTCGGCACCTTTTACCAAGAAGGCACGTAGATCTTCTGGTTTTGGGATCTGGTCACTATTGTGATTGCTAGAAACAGCCACAACCATTATGAATGGAATGCCGCCCAATGGCAAAAAACACTGTGTCACAGTCCGGTGTCGTTCCAAGACGCTGAATAGCCCCGATCCTTTGTGAAACCGGTTCAACATCAGTTGTGCAGCCGAGCCAACTTCAAACGGTAGAAGCCAAGATTCAACCTCATCAAATGCCAGTTTCGCAGGCGTCTGCGGCTTGGAAATAATCCTACCGTAAGGTGAAAAACTCTCGTGTGTTAAAACTTCTTGAACAAGGCTGACAATCTTTGTGCTCATTAATTTCTCCAAAAAATCTGCGGGATTTTTAAGTTGCTAGATCTTAAGTTGAAATCTGACTAGTCTCGCTCATGTTGGCCTCAACGAGTTCTGTAGCACCTGAGATATCAGCAATTTTCTCTCCATTACGCACACGTTCCCAGTTTTTTCGATCGTTACTCGAGAACTCGACCGCCCATTCCACGTTTTCTTGTGTTTCCTTTTCACGAAGTACAACGACACCACAATTGTCAGCAAACACCACGTCTCCTGGGTTGACAACTACTCCACCACAGGAGATGGGCACATTCATACTACCACCCAACCCCTGATTGCGGCAGGTAATCGCAGAAATACCGCGAGACCATACTGGGAAGCCAACCTCCTTTAATTCATCAGGGTCAGTGATTGGCCCATCTACAATTGCACCGATACAACCTGCCACCTGCAGGGCGACTGCTACCGTTCCACCGATGCAAGCGAAGTGATCATTGCCACCACGATCTATGATGAGCACATCCCCCGGACGCATTTTGCCCGCCGCATAGTGAATTAGCGTTGCGTCTTGGGCAGGAAGACAAAGCGTAATGGCAGTACCCACGATAGTGCCGGTTCCAAGCACCGGACGAATATTGCGATCAAGAAATCCATCCTGTAGCCGATGACCAATGGTAGCAGTATCCGTTTGAAGGCATAAAGCGATGAACTCTGGATCTGCCTGTAACGGCATATCTTTGACACAAAACATTTTAATCTCCTTGAACCCTGTCGCTCGATGAATCAAACAAACACTGTGGCCGTTCACCAACGCCTAAAATTTTTTCTACCGTGCGAGCAATTCCGAGCAACAAAGCATCCTCCCCTTCCCCGCGAGAGAGCTGCAGCCCAACCGGCAGGCTCGGTTTCCCTATTTTCTGTACTGGCAGTGACACTGCGCAGTGATTAAAAATGCCAGCAGGCTGAGCATTGCGCACAAGCTGATTGTGAATGCTCACACCAGATTCGATATCTGCAAGTTCGGATTTTTTCGGCGCAATAATTGGCACAGTCGGCGTAATCAAAGTTCCTTGATTATCCAAACGTTGCGCTACAATGCGCGTCAACTCTCTCATTCGCTTTACTGCGTCGATATAAGAAACCGCACTGACATTAAGTCCGTACTCCGCTCGCGAAGCGGTCAGGCTGTCCATCTGGGCACGTCCCTGTGCAAAGCGCTCCGCGCCTATTGCCGACATAAGTTCAGACGGCACGATCTCCGGGTATATGGCTGCTCGTTCTGACACTTCAGGAATCTCGACATCAACAAATGAGGCTCCAAAAGTAGTCAGACGTTCAATGCTTTCAAAGACAGCGTCACTAACTTCCACAGCGAGATCGTTAAAAAAATAATTGCTTGGTTTTAAAAATTGTAGCGTCGGCGCCGCAATTTCTGGTACTATAGTTCCAGTAGTGGCTGAAAATATTAGTGCGGCGTCGGCTGCCGAGCGCGTGAGTGGGCCTATAGTGTCAAAGGTAGGACTGACCGGGAAAACACCGTTAGTATCGTAAAGTCCTTTGGTCGTCTTATGACCGAAAATGCCACATAATGCAGCAGGTATTCGGACCGAACCACCAGTGTCTGTTCCAACAGCAAAACCAGCTAACCCCGCAGCTATAGCGGCACCCGAACCTGAAGAAGACCCACCGCAAACACGAAAAACCTCTGGATCATGAGGATTGCGCGGCGTGCCTAATGTTTCATTGATACCTGTTGTTCCGAAAGCGAGCTCTACCGTAGCCGTTTTACCCAAAATAACGCAGCCGGCGTTGCGCAAGCATTTAATATAGTGCCCTTCGAAACCAATCATTTCTGATAAATCGAGATCCGAACCGAACGTCACTGGCATACCATCGACGACAAGCAGATCCTTTACCGCAACCGGAACACCCATTAGTTGACTAAGATAGACCCCCGCTGAAAAAGCGGCGTCCATTGCAGCAGCAGTCGCGAGTGCTCCCTCAGCATCAATATGCCAAAATGCACCAATAGAAGCGTTAAGTGCTTCAATTCTAGCCAAACATGCTTTCGTCACTGCCACAGATGTCACCTGTCCTCTTCTGAACTTTTCTGCAAACACTATAATGCCACCATCGGCAAAAGGATCTTCAGGAATCATTGCTTAAGCCTCTCGATTAAAATCAAACAGAGCGCCCGCCCTGAGGTGATCATGGGCGATCACATAGACGAGCGCTCGTTTCATCCTGCGTTACCGTTCAATGCTTGCGAACAACCTTTTGCACTCATCGCTGCATTTTTCCAACCAATCGGGGATGATGATATTGTTCAAGATTTCCGCTTGGCGCGCTAAATCTTCTGCAGTGACTTCAACAAGTTTCATGTCAGCCTTGTTTCCGAGCGTACAACTGTCAGCGCCTATGTTACAGTCAATCCCCTGTTTTACATCAGCATCCATGATGTCCCATAACCGATCTTCAAGTTCCTTATATTCGGCCGCCATGAACTGCCGGACTTGGGGATCAAGGGAATTCCAAAAATCTGAATTAACTGCAATAAACTGTAGACTCCAGCCCATCGCCATCGGATAGAGGTATTCAGATACCTCGTGCCACAAGGCTAGGTTACCTGCAAGCGTCCCCGTGATGGCGCAATCAATTACACCTCTCTCAAGTGCAGTTGGAACTTCTGGAAACGGAGTGTTAACCGTAGATCCACCAAACTTGGACACCATACTCGCCATTGCCGGGGTCGAAACGCGGATTTTAAGACCCTTGAGGTCATCAAGACCGTTAATCTCCGGTTTGCACCAAAAAACTTGGGGCGGAGAGGGAAATAGTGCTAATAGTTTCGTATTGTAATCTTTCTCAGTAATCTCCTCCCACATCGGCCGAAACAACTCACTGTATCTTCTGGTTTCCTGAAAATTCGATGAAAATCCAGGAAGGTCTACCGCCATGAACTCAGGGCTGTCACCGGCCATATAGCCTAGAACACCAGTTCCAAACTGAAGCGAACCTACCTTCATCAAGCGCAGGAGTTCTGGGCCTTTGAGGCCACTAGCCTCAAGAGGCGTTAGATCGGCAGTAATTTGTCCGTTCGACTTCTCTGGAATAACTTTTTCCCAAAACGGTCTCTCACCCAACTTGTAGGTATTATTAGTGCTGTGGTTTCCAATGACCTGAAAGTGAGTTTTCGGCATTAATTTTTCAGCAATGCCCGTCGTAGGTAACAGCAACCCAGTCAAAGCCACCAACAATTTAAAATTTTTGTTCATTTTAAGTTTTTCCTTTTCAGTTTCAGTTATCAGTTCTTATTAAACGCAATGAAATATTTCGCCTCGCGCAACTAGTTTGCCATAAATTTTGGCAACCAAAGGACGATTTCAGGAAAAGCAATTATTAAACCTAGAACGACTGCAAGAGCTATGACAAAGGGTGCAGCACCAATCATCACATCATGCAGGGGGCCCTGACCGCGGACACCATGCACAATGTAGAGATTCACCCCCACCGGAGGCGTGATCAGCGCAGTTTCCACCAAGAGGATGACTACAATGCCAAACCAGATCGGGTCAAAGCCCATTTGAACGACAATCGGTGTAACTATCGGGATGGTCGTGATCATCATGGCCATCGATTCCATGAAGCAACCAAGAATAAGATAAAATAATATAATTAAAAAGAGCGTTTGGTACGGGGAAAAGCCGCTGTTAGCTGCTGCGTTCGATAACATTTGGCTAAAACCTACCATCGTCATTGCGAAATTTAAAAATGATGCGGCAATCACGATCAGCATGATCATCGCAGTTGTTTTTACTGTTCCCTCAACGGATTTCAAAATCACGCTAATTGTTAATTTTCTGTTCGCCGCCGTTAAGATCAGTACGGAGACCACGCCAAGGGATGCAGCCTCTGTGGGGGTAGCTACGCCTGCGTAGATTGATCCAATCACAATGAAAAATATCAGCAATGGTGGTACAAGAGCTGGTAGTGAGTGAATCTTTTCGTGCCAGCTAGAATCTTCTTGACGGCCGGCAAGGTGAGGTAAAAAAACACAGATTATAATGATTAACAAGCTGAAGCTAGTAGCCAATATAAACCCAGGAATAAAACCGGCCAAATATAATTTCGGAATTGATGTTTCTGTCAGTGCTCCATAGACAATTAGGTTGATCGATGGCGGAATGAGGATTCCAAGAGTTCCGCCAGCAGCGATACTACCCATGAACAGACGTGGATTGTAGCCATAGATTTCCATTTGTGGCAGAGCGACGGTAGACACTGTTGCGGCGGTTGCGACCGAAGATCCGGAAGTAGCCGCAAAAACAGACGAAGCACCAATGTTGGAGTGTAGAAGCCCTCCGGGCAGCCAACCAATCCAATGGTTGATTGCAGCGTACATTCGAGTAGCGATGCCTGCACGTAACAAGAATTCTCCCATCAGGATGAACAGAGGGATACTTGTCAGCAACGCATCTGAACTGGCGCTCCATGCTATCTCACCAAGTGCACGATAAATGGGAATTGGTGTGTAAAAATAACTTAACATTAACCCAGCGAAAAAGATCGATGCAGCAACAGGTATGCTTAAGAAGAACAGAGCAAGAATAAGGGAGAATACAGAGAATATCATCTATCCCTACTCCATTTTTTAAAGATAAGCTCAGTTAATTTTGGTTGCATCACGTACTGCGTCCTCTACTTCTTCACCAATTGATGGTGCTGATATTAAAGACGACGCACCCGCCATATCTCCTCTGACTAATTTGCTGATGGAATTGATAAGGATTGCAGCACAAGTAAACGTGAAGAAAAACAGCCCCACTGCCCATATGCCCTGCGGAATCCACAGCGGTGTTTCCAGTGAGGATGTAGAGACTGAGTGAGAATTCACCGAGTCAGACAAAACACCCCAACCGTAAACTGATAGAAACGCAGAAAAAATTAGAAGTGCCGTGACTGAAAGAAGATCTAAGAAAACACCTATCTTTGGAAAAAAAGACTTTATTAAGTCCACTCTGACATGGCCCCGCTTAAGCAAAGTAAAAGAGAGACCAAAAGCAACACAAGCAGTCAGCATAAATGAAGAATATTCAGTGCCAAACGACGAACCAAAATTAAATACTTGTCGTAAAAAAACTTCAACCGAAACAATGATAGCCACAAAAATAAGGGCAAATCCAGCCATCCATACAGTGACTTTAGAAATGCCTTCAACACGATCAAGAAAATTAACCTTCATTATTTTCATCCTGATTATATTATGCTCATTCCAATTATATTATGTTTATCCCTATATTATAAAAAGCTTATTAAGGCCTGCAGGCCCGTGCAAGAAGAGTTTGAAAAATCTCACTGACTGAGATTTTATATAAAATTTTTATAACAAATAAACTATATAAGCGACTGCGTATTGCAGTCACAGAAAAATAAAAACTATCAATTTGTATCATTATTATTATCAAAATACGGGATATATATTCTGTGGATATTAATAATCGTGTTGCGCTATGCTTGCGTGAAGAATGGTGTTTTTGCTATTGAACCCTTATGATATTTTATCTTAGCCGTAAGGAAATGGCGAAGATACGATAGACAAAATGATCAATTTTAATTTTTAAAACAAATAATATATGGGTGTTCGGAGATAAAAGAAGTGGAAAATGCTCTCCATAAAAATGGTGGCGTCAGATTTAAAGCACATCTACAGAATTACGCTGGAGTTTAACCCAAATACGCAAAAATTGGGTTCTGCAAGGGTGAGCGCTAACGCTAAAATATGTCTAATTTGATATCTTTGTTATCCGTATATAGCAAATAGAGCGAGACATACTGCGAGCAACGTACATGTTCCAATTCAATACAGGCAATTGCGATAGCACTAAGCGCAAGCGCAAGTGCAACTTGAACACTAAAGAGACAATCGAAAATAGTCTTGTCCGGCAGCAAACTAGCAATTAATCAATTGTGAATGAGGATCTAGAATGAAGCAGGACATAGTGGAACAACAAGCGGGAAACCCTATCCTCACAAAATGGACAATCCAGACAAGGCAGAATTAGAGATTTCTCCCTCTTACCTTACAACTTGATTGATCTCTGTGAGACCCTGGAACTGCTACTAGGCAAGACATCACGCTAGTCTTCTAGAAGAGAAAGACACTCAATAAATCTTACTCAGTGGAATTTATATCTTTACAGGCAGGAAAAATTTCATAAGAGTTGTGTCCATGATACAAGAACAACACAGTTCTAAAAAAACTTTTAGTGGCCTCCAAACACTAGATCGGGCAGTTGATATTCTTGGATCAGTCGCCAATCGTATTTTACAAGGCGCCAAACTCGTGGAGGTCGTGGCGGATTGTGGATTGAGCAGAGCGACCACTCATCGCCTACTGCAGGCTTTGGTAGTCGCTAATCTGCTGGAGCAGGACAAGAGCGATTTGCGCTACTATGTGGGCGTAAAGCTCGCACATTTTTCGGAAGCTGCTGGACAGCGTTTCGGCTTGGAGCGGATGACCCTAACCGCGCGAAAAAGAATTGCGGATGCTACGGGTGACACAGTTTTTCTGACAGTTCGTACAGGAATGAGAATGATCTGCACCGCACGCACGGAAGGCGGATACCCCGTTAAGGTGTTAACGCTAGATGTTGGCTCCGCTCGGCCACTTGGTGTTGGTTCCGGCGGACTTGCCATACTAAGTGCACTTTCACACACACAATGTAAAAAAATAGTTTCCACTCTATCTAGTCAATATGAGGCGTTCAATCTTTCTGCCCGCGAAGTTCTTCGTCTGACGGACCTTGGGCGGAGGCTTGGGTATTGCGTTGACCACGATACGGTCCTCCATGGCGTTACCGGCGTAAGCGTGCCTTTGGTTGGAATACATGGGAAAGTGTTTGGCTCACTCGGAATTGCTGCAATCAGCACCCGAATGACGGAAGCGCGCGTCATGGATGTCGCAAAAATTCTGATTGAGGAGGCTACTTTGATCATGGCCGAAAAGCAGTTGTTCGACGAGACTGACTGGAACCGAGAGCACTATAATAAATCGAATTAAACCAACAGAGGAAGATGATGGGGAGATTTGTTTTAGCATCACTGTGAACCTTGAAATATCTGCGAGTACAATTGAAGCTGGCTAGGCTGATATCATCATCCATTCCGGCGGTACGCTGCGCCTCAAAGCCCCTAGTGCTTTCATAACTTCCAGATTTCCAAATGACAACGACACTATAATTATCTGAGTATCCTTAAATTTTTGAGGTAAAAATAATGTCTTTAAAAGCTAAAGTTGGTATCGATATTGGCGGCACCTTTACAGATGTGGCACTGGAAATTGATACCCTGCGGCACACGACCAAGGTGTTGACGACACAAGAAGGCCCTGAGATTGGTGTTCTGGATGGGTTGGCAAAGGTGATGGAGGCTGCTGGCGTCGTGATCTCGCAGGTTAGCCTGATCATTCATGGCACAACACTTGCTACCAATGCACTTATCCAAAGAAAAGGCGCGCTGACTGGGCTTCTGACCACGGAAGGTTTCCGCGATGTGCTACAGATCCGCGGAGAAGATCGTTATGAGCAATATGATCTGTCTATCGAGCTTCCCAAGCCTTTAATAGCACGACGGCATCGTCTGACGGTGCCAGAGCGAATTGATGCGCGGGGCCATGTGCGCATTCCTCTCGACATCAAGGCGGTTGAGCGTGCCGCCGAAGACTTTCGCCGTCTTGGTGTCGAGGCTGTCGCCGTCGGCTTTCTCCACAGCTATGCTAATTCTACGCATGAGGAGGAGGCTGGAGAGATACTTGCAAGATACCTTTCAGATGTTTCGATCAGTCTATCAAGCAAAGTGGCTCCAGAAATGCGAGAGTATGACCGTTTTTCGACCGCTGCCGCGAACGCCTATGTCCAGCCGCTTATGTCGAGCTATCTGGATCGGTTGGAAAGTCGATTGCATGATCTGGGGTCCAACTGCCCCTTGCTTCTCATGCTTTCCAGCGGTGGGTTGACAACTGTTGAAACGGCTAAACGCTTTCCTGTTCGATTGGTGGAATCTGGACCAGCGGGCGGAGCAGCTTTCGCGGCTGATATCGCAAAAACCCATGGCCTTGGTAATATCCTCTCCTTCGACATGGGTGGGACGACCGCAAAGCTCTGCCTGATCGACGACGGAACCCCCCATCGAAGTAGGGATTTCGAAGTTGATCGAGTTTGGCGGTTTCGCAAAGGCTCAGGTCTGCCCTTGCGCATCCCAGTTATCGAGATGGTAGAAATCGGCGCAGGAGGCGGAAGTCACGCGGCAGTGGACGCTCTCAATCGCGTCACCGTGGGACCAGAGAGCGCAGGTTCTTTCCCTGGCCCCGCTTGCTACGGTCTCGGTGGGACTGCCCCAACGGTAACAGACGCCAATCTTATCGTTGGACGGTTGGACGCAGACAATTTTGCAGGCGGTAGCATGACTCTCGATACCCAAGCGTCGTTCAAGGCGCTGGATACGAATATTGCGACAAATCTCAGCATGACCGCACGGCTTAGCGCATTGTCAGTTACTGAAGTAGTCGAAGAAAACATGGCCTCGGCCGCCAAGGTTCATGCCGTCGAGCGCGGCGCCGATATATCGGGACGGGTAATGATCGCATTTGGCGGCGGCGCGCCGCTACATGCTTTGCGAATGGCCGATAAGCTTAGTATTAATCGAGTGATTATCCCTGCAGGTGCTGGTGTGGGATCCGCGATAGGGTTCCTGCGCGCGCCTGTATCCTACGAGGTTGTACGAAGCTTGCACCAATTAATTGACATACTGGATCTGAATGCGGTGGGCATTCTTCTCAAGCGCAGCGAGGAGGAAGCTGCGTGCGTTGTCAGGTCGGCGGCAGAACTGATGGATCTCGAAGTTGAGCGTAAGGTTTCCATGCGTTATGTTGGGCAGGGCCATGAAATTGAGGTAGCTGTTAGTGACGCGTCAATTTCAGACCGAAGTGTTTTCACAAGCTCACTAACCCAAGCGTTTAAAGAAGCGTATTTAGCGTTCTATGGTCGGCTTGTTCCAGAGGGGCCTTTGGAATGTCTGACTTGGTCAGTAAACGTAATAGCGAACGTAGGACAGAGTGCCGCCGCTTTTAAAGATGAACACGAGATATTCCCCAGCCAGACTTTCCCTTCGGGGACCCGACGGGTGACTGACCCAGAAACCGGAGAAGAAGTAGATTGCCCAGTTTATGACAGGGCAACGCTCTCCAAAGGCGCGCATATCACCGGCCCAGCGATTATCTTCGAGCAAGAGACATCAACTTTTATTTCCCCTAATTTTTCAGCGTTGGTCGGTAAGTTTGGAGCTCTGGACTGCAGCAGAAAGGAACCTAAACAATGAGTGCTATAACTCAGATCAAACATCAAATCATGTGGAACCGCCTCAATTCGATCGTAGAGGAGCAGGCGCGAACCATGGTTCGCGCGGCGTTTAGCCCGGCCGTGCGAGAGGGTGGCGACCTTTCAGCCGGGATATTTGACCGGTCTGGGCGAATGTTAGTACAGGCGGTCACTGGCACCCCGGGTCATGTGAATACTATGGCAACAGCTGTAGTGCACTTTCTTTCTAGGTTTCCTATAGGTGAGATGAGAACAGGCGATGTCTATATAACGAATGATCCATGGCTCGCGTCTGGACATCTTCATGACGTCACAATCGTTTCGCCGTCGTTCCATAAAGGGAAAGCCGTTGGCCTGTTTGCTGCTACTGTTCATATCGTAGATGTGGGTGGCCGTGGCATGGGGCCAGATGCGAACGATATTTATGAGGAAGGCGTGCTGATTCCTATTATGCCGCTGGTGCGGCAGGGAGAGATCAATGCCGATCTGATGGAGATACTTCTCGCCAACAGTCGTGAGCCTTTCTTGGTGCGTGGCGATATTCTCGCGATTATTGCGGCCGGCAATGAAGGATCGCGTCGTCTAGCCACAACACTCAATGAGTTCAGATTCGACGATGTTTCTGCGCTCTCCAACATGATAATTGAACAAAGCAGGGCTGCAACGTTGGCGGCCTTATCCAAACTTCAGCGCGGTGTCTTCAAGGCGGAAATGACGATTGACGGTTATGGTGAACCAGTTATCCTGAAAGCTGCGATGACTGTGACCGACAAAGGTATTGATCTCGACTATACAGGCAGCTCGCCTCAAAGTCCGCGCGGGATCAACGTTCCAGAGACGTATACGGCCGCCTATTCAACTTATGGCTTGCTGGCCGGCGCGGCGCCTCAAATTCCAAACAATTTCGGCTCGATGGGATGCTTCAACATAACTGCACCTAAAGGCACCATTATCAACGCACTCCGCCCTGCGCCAGTATCCGCCCGCCACATTGTTGGGCACGCCCTGCCCGATGTAGTTCTCGGATGTCTCGCGCAGTGTTTCCCCAGCGGAGTGCCTGCGGAAAGCGGCATGATGTGGAACCCGTATATGCGAGGATCACATATGACAGATGTGGGAGAAAAACAGTGGGAATTGTTCCTCTTCAACGCGGGCGGTACCGGCGGGCGTCCACACCAAGACGGCATGTCCGCGACAGCGTTTCCCAGCGGCATCAAAAATATTCCGGTCGAGTCGGCAGAGGCCGTTGCACCCATAGTCTTTCACCAGAAGGAACTTTGGAAGGATTCTGGCGGCGCAGGTGAACATCGTGGCGGGCTAGGGCAGATTATCCGTATCGGGTCCTCAACCAATGAAGCTATCCGCTTCCAAGGAATGTTTGATCGTGTGGAGCACCCAGCTCGCGGCCGCCAGGGTGGCCACAACGGTGCCACGGGTCGCGTCAATCTTGATGACGGAACTCCAATGAAAGCCAAGGGTTTGCAGGAGATACCTGCTGGGCGACATCTTGTCCTCCATCTTCCAGGCGGTGGTGGTTATGGCGATCCTTCCCGTCGCGACCCGCAAAAAACTGCCAATGATTTAGCCGATGAATTGGTGAGCGAACCAGTCGTTTAAGCTTTTAATCAAACGTAATCAATTTTCGTGGGACACGTGTCATTTTGAGAAAGAA
>CESJ01047583.1_pt1 | contig 14392 bp, 13 predicted proteins | sample 356311 | NCBI WGS metagenome assembly CESJ01 (sample SAMEA2621487, study PRJEB7988) | marine metagenome | biome: marine biome (ENVO:00000447); feature: surface water layer (ENVO:00002042); material: "saline water (ENVO:00002010), including plankton (ENVO:xxxxxxxx)" | depth 5 m
GGAGAACCACGATAAATACTCAGACACCTTAAAAGACTACATATACAATGCATCTTTGGGTCGTGGACTTTTCTATGATGACATCGGTAACCTAATCACGTCGATCCCAGTTTCTCTGTTCGACAGTGTTGGTTCGGCTACTGTTCTGACATTCCTGTCGTCCGGGTCACTTCTAACTAAGTTTCTCGAGAAGAATGAAGTTCAGTATGAAACAGAGAGTATCCCAGGTGCGCTTAGAAAGTTCAAAGAGCAAGCCAGAGATTTGTTGTCGTTAGAATCCATCCCAGCGCTTGAGAAGGTTTCCTATTCTTATTCCAAACAAAATAGCTATTTGGTCTCTTCAAAAGAAGCTAAGACAACCGCCACCGCGCTTAAAAACCTAAAGCAACGTCGCCTACCTGATGTCGATCCTAACAACATCCTTTTGACCTGCAGTAAGGGTGCTTGGTACAAAAAGACACGCAAGGGGGACATTGACGAAACAAAACCAGGAGCGTTCGCAAAAGAAAGCCGTCTCTTCAGCAAGGTCAACTGGATCCCCAACACAACTAGGGGCACCAATAAGTACAATCACTGCTCTCACTTGATTTATCTGTACGACCAGAATGCAAACCCAGTTTTAATGAATTGGTTACAGGTCAATGATCCAGCGTTTAAAACACAATATGCTCTGACTGAAATAATCCAGTGGATATGGAGGTCTCAGATACGGAATGGCCAGCCAGTAACTGTGTTTTTACCCTCAAAGAAGATGCGTATAATCTTAGAGGAATGGCTGGCTGCAGGTTGATGTCGAAAAGCATATGGTTTTTGCTCCGCAATTGACTCTAATGGCTGGCTCAAAAGCTAGTTCGAGGGACTATAGACATGCCTTTGAAATCCAACATAGGACGTTATGACTTGATCCATGCCACCTAGCGCTGCATCGCCTTCAGATAAAGTGCTGAACTTTAGTTTAACATAGTCAGGTAATTGCGACCGGTCTAAGCTTTGAGCGTCGCTTTCAACATAATGACCTAGAACAAAATCAAGAAACTTAGCCAGCTTGGGATCGTATTCCATTGCAACTCTATGACTCGCAACATCTGCCCGATCCTTACGGGTCATCATGCTACTAGAATAGGCTATATGGGTTACAAAAAAACATTGTTTGACGGTGAATCAAGCTCAATTCTATGTCTCATAGACAACTCTGAACTCGCATCTCATCCAAACTTTTAACTGAGTTTAGTCCCAGAGCAACGGGGAAGCACTTGTTGCGCTGACAGGTAGCCGCCTAGTAAGGGGTTACTGGGCCTAAGCCATGCCGACCACAGACCCCGGATCACGGGCTGTGCGCCTCGGACCTCTGGTCTTTAGTGTTTGGATTGCTAAATCATTGGACAGCAGTTTTGGTGAGGGGGGGTGGGAACGCCATGTCTACTCACACATAAATTTCAAGCTCAACCGCACCGCTGCTCTTGCCGAGCGGCGCGGCATCTGCGCAGCCTAAAAGATTATCGATACCGAAAAACTGAGACCAGTGCGCATTCTTCTGACATTACCTATTCGTTACCACAGGCGCAGGAAAGTCTTCCTCTCAGCCGCCGCAATCGCCGCAACCGTGATCTGCTGGCTTTGAGTGAGAACGAGTCCTGAGCCTAGAGTTCGAGCGGAGAGGCTTCATCTGAGATCAGCGCGCTTAGCAACCCGCGCCGCGTATTCTCGATGTGCAGCGCAATCGCCTCGCGTGCCGCTGTCGGATCTCGACTGCATAGGGTGTCGATGATGCGTGTGTGATCTTCTTGCGTCTCTGACGTGACATCGCGGATCGTCGCGCCCATGTGAAACAGACGGGTGCATTGCTCAAGGTAGCCGGTGATCAGCGCGTGCAGGCGTGGTACCCGTGCACCTTCGGCTATGGTGGCATGAAAGATGTTGTTGGCACTGACAAATTTCAGCACCGGCAATGAGCTGTCTTGAACGTATGTCTGGTCCGCCAGTGCCTTCAGCGCGTCGAGTTCTTCCTTGCTCATACGCACCGCCGCTAGCTCTGCCGCCACCGACTCTAGCGCCTTTCGCACAGTGAAAATGTCGTTTATGTCTTTAATAGTCACCGGCGTAATGCGGTATCCCCGCCTCGGAAACGCCTCAACCAGCCCTTCCAGCGTAAGCCGAACAAGGGATTCGCGTACCGGTGTTTTGCTCATATTGAGCCGTGAGGCCAACTCCTGCTCGCCCACTTCCGTGCCGGGACGAAGCCTGCACGTTATGATCTCTTTGCGCAGGCCCAAATAGGCTTGATCTGTCAGAGATTGCTGTTTTCCATTTCGTTTTGTTGCGGCTTTCTGGCCTGTGCTCATTTCGTTTTCCTCACTCGTTCCCCACAAGGTCCAGATGTGCCTGCACCGCTGCCGCCATGCGGCTCAATCCGGTATCGAGCACCTCCAGAGTGCATCCGTAGTTTAACCTCGCCCAGCCTTCAAGCCCCGGGCCAAACTCAGTGCCAGCGCTTAGCGCGACTTTTGCCTGATCCAGAAAGAACTCTGCGGCAGGGCACCTAAGGTCCAGAGCCGTAAAGTCGATCCACGCCAGAAACCCGGCCTCCGGTGGCAACATCCGTGCGCCGGGCAGCCGCTTCGCCAGTTTGGCGCTTAGGAAGTCACGGTTATCAGCCAAGCGCCCGCACACAACTTCGCGCCACTCGCTGTAGTGCTCATAAGCGGCAGTCATCCCGGCAAGGCCGAGCACATTTACGCTGTCGACCATGCCCCGCTTGGCGGCTTGAAACCGCCCTCGCATCGCCGCATTGGGGATTATGGCGAAGGCGGTTTTGAGGCCAGGCACATTCCAGGTCTTCGAGGCGGCCATGAGTGTAACAGAGCGCGACGCAATCCGCGACGAGAGCGAGGCGATAGGGGCGTGTTTGCGACCGTCCAGAACTATGCCGCAATGGATCTCGTCCGAGATAACCACCATGTCGTGGCGCAGGCATAGCTCGGCCCGAAACTCCAACTCTTCGCGGGTATAAACGCGCCCAGTTGGGTTCTGCGGGTTGCAAAAAGCATCGCAGAGGATATTCGAGCGGTAGCGACCATCTCCGCGTGATTGCTCTCCCAACGGCCCGATTCAGCGCTTTGCCAAACCTCATTTTTAATCAGCCCCCAATTGCCCGGCGCGGCGCGCAGCGGCGCGTAAACAGAAAGCTCCTGCATTGCGCCCCCAAATGGACTTGTGCAGGCCGAGAGGGCGAGGTTGAAGCCCGGCTCGACACCGGGAAGAAACACCAGCCACTCTGGCTTGATCTGCCAGTCGTAGTCGCGCTGCATCGCCCGCACCAGAACATCGCGCTGGGCCTCGGTGGCGCTGCCATAGCCCAAGACGCCGTGGTCCAACTGCTCCCGGATCGCATCTAAAATGCGCAGATCGGCGGCAAAATCCATGTCCGCCACCCACAGCGGAATGACGTCGCTGTCATAGCGACACCATTTAGTGCTATCGGAACCCAGTCTGTTTGGCGCGACCAAATCCACATTCATATGCTCCGGATCATGCCGCCATCGACCCGGATCATCGAGCCGGTCACATATCCGGCCTGTTGCGAACAGAGGAAGGCGACCACTGCGCCAAACTCTTCAGGCGCGCCATAGCGGCCTACGGGGATAGTCTTGCGGCTGGCTTCCTGCACATCCTCTAGGGTTGATCCGGTCTTCTTCGCCTTTGAGCTGTCAAGCTCGGCCACGCGGTCTGTCGCGATCCGTCCGGGCAACACCATGTTAACGGTGATTCCAGCCTTGGCGACTTCATTTGACAGTGTCTTGGACCAACCAGCTATCGCACCGCGCACGCCGTTTGATAGTGCCAGCCCGGGGATCGGCTGAACAACGCCAGAAGAACCAATGGTTACGATCCGGCCCCAACCCCGCGCGGTCATGCCCGGAAGAGCCGCTTCGGTGAGCTGAAACAGTGGCGTTGCCATTGCGTCAAACGCGGCCTGCCAGGCGGTAGTGCTCTGCCCCTTGGCTGGACCGGCAGCGGGGCCGCCGCAGTTGTTGATCAGAATATCCACGCCCTCATCGGTGATCCGCTTGGCCATATCTTCGACGCTGGCCGCATCCGAAAGATCGAGCACCACGCCCTCCATGTCATCGGCCGGAGCCGTCCCACTGCGGGAAGCTGCGATAACATGTGCCCCCTCAGCCGCCAGAAGCGTTGCCGATGCAGCGCCCAATCCCCGGCTTGCGCCAATGACTAGTGCCTTTTTTCCTGTGAGACCAAAATCCATCAATTCAGTTCCTTAAGTCGGTTTTTCTGTCGCGCCAGAAGCCTGTCCACCTCTGCCGCCGCGAGTGTATCAAGGGGCGCACCGGGCGTGCGCAGCGCCGCCGAGGCGATTGCTCCGCGTTTCGCCAGCACATATTTGCGCACCGCAAGCCCTGCGCCAGGCTGCTGTTCGTAGCGCACCAGCGGCAGGTAGGCGTCAAAGAGGTCCTGCGCGCGATCCATATCCCCGGCTGCCGCAATGCGAACCACATCAGTCAGCATCTCCGGAAAACCAAAGCCGGTCATCGCGCCGTCGGCCCCACGGGCAACTTCTTCTGGCAGGAAGATCCCACCATTGCCGCAGAGCACCGAAATTCGGCGGCGCCCCTCGGCTTCAGCTTTGCGCAGCTTGGTGATCTTAGCGAGGCCGGGCCAATCTTCATGCTTGAGCATCACCACCAGTTCAATATCGTCGATAATGCGCCCAAGCACGTCGTCAGAGATCTGCACCCCGGTCACCAGAGGAAAATCCTGTAAACAAATCGGCACGCCGTCGCCCAGCACTCGGGCCACCTGCCCAAAATAGCCATAGATCTGCGGGTCGGTCTTGAGCGCTACCGGTGTTGTAACCATGACCCCCGCCGCGCCCATATCCATGACCGCCTTGCCCAACTCCCCAATCGCCGCAAGCCCGGGCGCCGAGACACCCACCACCACTGGCTTGTCGCCAGCGCGCTTAATGACACGCTCCGCAACAGCGCGGCTTTCGGCCTGGGTCAGCTTGGGCGCTTCGCCCATCATCCCCAGAATGGTCAGCCCGTGCGCACCCCTTTCGAAGTAGAAATCAACAACTCGGTCGAGGCTTTCAAAATCAATCTCGCCCGCCTCAGTGAAAGGCGTGACAGAGATAACAAAGACACCTTTGGCGTCAGAGGTCAGTAGTGGCATCAGTCTATCCTTAATTGCTAAACCAGCTTACCTGTCCGCGCGGAACAAAGTGGCCGGTGCCGGGTGTATTGAGAACTTCGCTGCCGTCCCAGACCTGCGCACCGCGCAGATAGGTGGCAGCGACGCGGGCCGAGAAGGTCTCACCGTGGAAAGGAGACCATTTCAGTCCGTCGAGCGCGGTCTGCTCGTCAAAGGTAAAGGCGCCGGGCTCCAGTACCGCAAGATCAGCATCCTTGCCAACCGCAATGCTCCCCTTATGCTCAAGCCCAAAGAAGCGGGCAGGGCGGGTGCAGAGTTGGTCGGCGGCAAGGCGGACGGCATCAAGCCCCCGCGTCTTCGCGGCCGTAAAGAAGACAGGAAGCAAGGTTTGAAGCCCGGGCACGCCTGCGCCCGCGTCAAAGATCGAATCGGTCAGCTTGTTGTCGATAGGCCAGCTCGAATGATCCGACGAGGTGAAGGCGATCCGCCCTTGCTGCATCGCCTCCCAAAGGCCATCAACACTGCCCGCGCGGATCGGTGGGTTCACCTTCATCCTTGCGCCCAACCGCTCGCCATCCTTTGCAGCATCAAGCCATAGGTAATGCACGCAGGTCTCCCCGGTGACGCGCGCGCCAAGCCCGGCAAAGGCGGCAACTTGATCAAAGCCTTCAGCCCCGGTCAGATGCACCGCATGTGCATGCGCGTGGGTGGCCTGTGCCAGTGCGAGAAACTGTGCCGTTGCCGTAAGCTCGGCGGCCATCGGGCGCGCGACCGAGTGCGCCTCGATTCCGTCACACCCTGCGGCACGCGCCTCGGCTATGCGCGCCAGCACGATCTCCTGATCCTCGTTGTGGAGCCCAAGCGGCAGATCGCTCTCAGCCAGCAGCTCCATCATATCGAGCATGAGATCGGCCCCAATACGCGGGAACCGTGTCGGGCTGCTCTCGAAGGACGAAATCTTGAAGGCACAGACGCCACCGTCGATTAGTGCCTGCATCTCTTTGGTGCCGGTTTCCCGTGTGGCCGTCCCGTAAAGAGCCATATCAGCATAGGCGTGCTCGGCGATCGCAGCGACTTTGCCCGCCAGCCGCTTGGCCCGGTCAAGTGGGGCCGGGTTGTCGTAGGGCATATCCACCAACGTCGTCACACCGCCGGCAATGGCGCCACGGGTGGTCTCGGCAATGCCCACCATCCCCTTGCAGCTGGTCGCATGGGTCTGGCCATCCACGACGCCGGGCAGGATTAACGCTGCGCCATGATCGACGGTCTGGTCAGCCTCGGGCGCTCCGTCACCCTGACCAATCGCGGCGATCTTCCCGCCCTCAACGGCAACCCAGCCGCCTTCCAGCGTTTTCTTTGGCGTTACGACGGTGCCGCGCAGCAATAGGTCCATGTCAGGCTCCAGTCTTTCCAAATGGGTAATAATCAAGGTCTAGCGTCGTGATCGCAGCGGCCACAGCGGCTTGCACTGGATCAATGACCGGGACGCCAAGCGCCTCCTGCAATGCTGCCCGATGCAGTCCCATTCCTGCACAGCCCAGTACCAGCACGCCGGCGCCGTCTTCATCGCGCAGCGCCTTGCCGGTTGCTTGGATCGTTGTAAGGCTATCTGGCTGATTGCCCTCGGCCACGGTCATCGAAATGCTACGATCTCCGGCCAACCTGGCCGTGAGCCCCAACCGCTCAATATGGCTTGCATGTCGCGCAATCGAAGACGGTCCGAGCGAGACCACACCAAACCGCTGTCCAAGCTGAAGCGCCGCGTAATAGGCCGCTTCAGCGATTCCGATGACAGGCCGCCCTGGCAGTGCCGCACGGGTTTGCGCAACGCCGGGGTCTGAAAAACAAGCGATTACCGCCGCATCGGCCTGCGCCGCCAAAATTGCCACCTCCACCATCGGCGTCACCATCGCCACATTCGCATCGCTCTCGATGCCAAGCGGCGCCTCGGCAAGATCGGTGCAGATGATCTCATGGAGCGTCACGCCATGCAGCGGCGCAAGGCACTCTGAGATAGAGGCTGTGATCACCGTTGAGCTATTTGGGTTGAGAATAAGAATACGCGACATGCGGCGGCTTTCTGAAAGAGGGGGGGCAGGCTGTTTGCATCACAAGATGGCCCGGCGAGACCTCGCTGTAAGCGCGCAGAGGCGGGCGGAAATCCTTGGGGCGGATCGGGTTGCGCAGTTCGGAAGGCTCAAGCTTGCGGCGGGTCAAACGGCGTGCCGGATCAGGTTCTGGCACAGCTGCAAGCAGGCGGCGGGTGTAGGGATGCTGCGGATCGCTAAAGATCCGCTCGCGCGGCCCGATCTCGACAATCTCACCCGATAGCATCACTGCAACCCGGTGGCTGATGCGTTCCACCACTGCCATGTCATGACTGATAAACAAGTAGGACAGCCCCAGATCGGACTGCAATTCCATCAACAGGTTCACCACCTGCGCCTTGATCGTCACATCCAGCGCCGAAACGCTCTCATCCGCAACTATTAGCCGAGGCTTGAGGCCAAGCGCGCGCGCAATTGAAATACGTTGGCGCTGTCCGCCCGAGAATTCATGCGGCCAACGCTTCGCCATTGCTGGATCAAGGCCCACTCGATCCAGTAGTCTGTTAACTTCGCTGTCAGCCTCTGCTTTTGGCACAACGCCATGGGCGATCATAGGTTCGGCAATCGCCTCACCCACCCGCATCCGTGGATTGAGCGAGGAGAATGGATCCTGAAAAATCATCTGCATGGCTTGACGCTCGCGCACTAGCATCTTGCGGTCCAGCGCCAACAGATCCTGCCGGTCAAAGAGGATGCTGCCAGAGGTTGGCTCGGTCAGTCGCAAAATAGAGCGCCCGGTAGTCGACTTTCCGCACCCTGACTCGCCGACTAGTGCCAGCGTTTCGCCTTGCTGAAGGTCGAAAGACACGTTTTCAACAGCATGGATCCGCGCATGAACGCGGCCTATGATCCCTTTTTGCAGATCAAACCGTGACACCAGATTGCGCACTTCCAGTAACGGCGGTGCGTCCCTCTTAACTGTGTCGCGCCGCTCATCCTCGGCACTACCCTCAACTGGGTAAGGCTTGGGTAAGGGGTTACCGGTTAACGCGCCAAGCCTCGGCGCAGCGGCCAAAAGGCGGCGGGTATAGTCAGTGGCAGGGGATTCAAAAATCTGCTCGGTTGGCCCCTCTTCGAGAACCTTGGAACGATACATGACGACCGTGCGCTCAGCTACCTCGGCAACCACCCCCATATCATGGGTGATAAACAGCACCCCCATGCCGTCTTCATCCTGCAACTCTTTGATTAGCTCAAGAATTTGCGCCTGAATCGTAACATCTAGCGCAGTGGTCGGCTCGTCGGCGATCAGCAGTTTCGGCGCGCAGGCGAGGGCGGTGGCGATCATCACCCGTTGCAACATCCCGCCAGACATTTCGTGCGGATATTCCTTGGCTCGTTCTGTCGCAGCTGGGATGCGCACCCGATCCATCAGCCAAACGGCCTCGGCCAATGCGGCGCGGCGTGACAGCCCGCGATGCCGCACAATCGGCTCAGCAATCTGGCGCCCGACACTGAGCACCGGGTTGAGGGAGGTCATTGGCTCCTGAAAAATCATGGCGATATCGTTGCCACGGATCCGCTCCATCTGCCGCTCTGGCAGCGCCAGCAGGTCGGTGCCGTCGAAGGTGATCTTACCGCTGGCGCGACCAAGCCCCTCGGGCAGCAAGCCCATCACCGACAGTGCGGTCACGCTCTTGCCCGACCCAGACTCGCCGACGACGGCGAGAGTCTGCCCCGATTCAATGTCGAAGCTGACGTCATCAACCACCGTCTGCCAGCCGGCGGGCGTTCGGAACTGGGCCGAAAGATGAGAAACAACGAGCAACGGCATGATGGAATCCAATTGAAGAAGATAAGGGGATTTACAGCCGATCTGGTTTGTGATGTCAAATGTAAATATATCTTGAAAGATATTTAAATTCCAAGAAAATTGAGGGCGTCGATGTTTAGTATTGATCCAAAAACCCGCCAAAGAGTGCTGCTAACTCCGGTGGAGCTGCGCGCAATGCTGGAGCTTGACGCTCCGCTCGTGATCCTCGCAGTGCAATCTGTCAATCCCTACACGGGGGCGCTCTCCTGCTCTGGCCAGTGGATCCCCGGCGCGATCGACGTCGAAGCACATTTTGATTTCGCGGCCCCCGGATCACCAGAGCAGGGTCAGCGCCCATTGCCGTGCATCGTCGATCTTCAGGCCGCCGCGCGCCGTTGGGGGCTGCGGCACGATCAAACAATCGTCCTCTACGATCTTAAGCGCGCCATGACGGCGGCGCGGGCCTGGTGGGTGCTGAAATGGGCGGGCCTTCCTGATGTGAGAGTGCTCGATGGAGGGCTCACCGCCTGGGTCAAAGCGGGCTTAGAAGTCTCTAAAAGTTCCACAAATTGCACGGAATCTGACATTACGCTGAGCTCTGGCCACATGCCTGAACTCGATGAAAGTACGGCTTTCGCGCTGACCCGAGATGGCGTGCTTCTGGATGCCCGCATCCGACCAAATTACATCGGCGGCCCCGAGGTGGACGGCGATCCCAAACGCGGCCATATCCCCGGCGCTCTCAACGTGCCCGCGCTTGACAACTTCATGGACGAAGGCCCGTTCACCAATTCTGCGACACTTGCAGAAATGTATCGCGGGTTTGAGGTGAGTGAGGCTGCGCCGGTGGGCGTTTACTGCGGTGCCGGCATGTCTGCGGCGGTCACTGTGCTTGCGCTTGCTTCCATTGGAGTCGAGGCCGCAATGTACCCTGGTTCCTGGTCGCAATGGGTCTACGATCCCGGTAACCCGGTCAAGCGCGGCCCCTTCCCATGATGAGCGGGAAATGTGTGGCTGTATCCGGAACACCTAAAGAGCGGTTAGAATTTAAGTGGATTGGCCACAATCTATCAAGAAGTCACATTAAAAATAAAATAAATATTGCACGTAATATATTTATTCGCGCAGAATAAAATATATCAAGGCGATTCGCTAGCGACACTTAGGGGGCTCCCGCCCCTCAAACACAGGAGCTAAAAATGAGACTGACGCGTAGAATTTTCTGGGCCCTATCCGGTGCCGCTCTGGCATTGAGTGGTCTGCCTTTTGCATCGCAGGAGGCCGCCGCACAAGAAGTCACCACACTCGTGATCGCCGTTCCCTCCGACCCTGCCGGGCTTGAGCCGGGCATCAACAAGGCCGAGCCTGTCGGCTCGGAGATCATTCTCAACGTCTTCGACACACTCGTTGCATGGTCTGCGCCCGATTTTTCCGAAATGGAAGGTCGTCTCGCCACCGAATGGACCGTCTCTGAAGATGGCAAAACCTTCGGCTTCACCCTGCGCGATGATGTCATGTTCCACGATGGCACACCTTTCAACGCCGCCGCCGTAAAGTTCTCCATCGAGCGAACGGCAGAGATGAATCCCTACGTCGAGGCAACGCTCGGCCTGATTGAAACCATCGAGACGCCCTCCGAACTCGAAGTTGTCTTCGCCCTTTCGCGCCCCTATCCCGCATTCCTGTCGATCCTCGCACAGCCCCAGTCGGCCATCGTGAGCCCGACCGCTGTTAAAGCTGCTGGCGAAGACTTCGCCAATTCTCCGGTCGGCACCGGCCCCTTCAAGTTCAGGGCTTATCAAGCTGATACCCGCGTTGTTCTGGATGCCAACGCGGAGTACTTCCGTGGCGCCCCCAAGCTTGAGCGGCTGATCTATACGATCATCCCCGAAGCCTCAACGCGCCGTTTGGAGCTGGAAACTGGCGGCATCGACATCATTCAGCAGGCCGGTCAGCTGTCGGCAGTTCCATCGGAAGAGATGGTGGCCTTTGCTGCGAATGATGACATCCAGATCCTCGAGAACGCGTCGCAGATCATCCGTCAGCTCGAATTCAACAACTCCCTGACCGACGGCCCCTTTGCCGACGTTCGTGTGCGCCGCGCTATCGCTGCGGCGATCGACTATGACGGGCTGCTCCAGGGCGTCTTCGACGGCACCGCCGAGCGCGTTTATGGTCCGCTGACCACAAACAGTTGGGCCTTTGATCCCGCCGTCAAAGACCTCGCACCGAAGTATGATCCCGAGGTCGCCAAGGCCCTTCTGACCGAAGCAGGCATCGATCCTGCCGATCTGAACATCAAACTCTACAGTTTCCAGGGCTCACTTTGGGGCGCTGTGGCGACATTTATTCAGGCCAACCTCGCGGACATAGGCGTAAACGTCGAAATCGCCCAGACCGAATTCCCCTCCTACCGCGCCCTGCATGTGGCCGGTGAGTGGGAAATGGCTCTGGACGGCCGTCAGCCTTGGTATAACGACCCCGACGCGCATGTCACAATCGGCTACCTCTCTTCGCTCAAAGACAGCGCGATGACGTTCCGCATGCCCGAAAACACTGAGTTGGATGCGAAAATTCTTGCAGCCCAGGGCGAAGCGGACATGGAGAAACGCAAAGCGATCTATAGCGAGATCCAGAAAGAGATCATTGCGCACGTGCCGGGCGCCTACCTCTTTAGCCCCAAGCTGATCGTCTTCGCCCGCTCCAATGTCACCGGGCTGGTGGTCAACAGTGCGCCGCCGCTCAATGAATACTGGAGCGTTTCCAAGAAAAACTAACGGCCCTACTCATCAAGCGAATGCACCGGCCCGGAAATGTTTCTCTGGCGCCGGTAGCATCCCACCTGACCGGAATATCCAATGTTTGCCTTCATTGTGCGGCGTCTTCTGTCACTCCTCCCTGTTCTTGCGCTGGTGCTGGTGATCGTGTTTTCGCTGGTCCGCCTGATCCCCGGTGATCCGGCAATAACGCTACTTGGACCCGGAGCAACTGACAGCCAGATCGCGGCCCTGCGCGCGCAGCTTAATCTCGACGAGCCCGCTTTGCTGCAATTCTGGCACTACCTGACAGGTCTCATACAAGGAGATCTGGGCACCTCGTTGAAATCTGGCCAGCCCGTGCTCTCCGAGATACTTCTGCGTCTTCCAGCAACACTGGAAATCTCTATCGCTGCGGTGCTGGTCGCCATTCTTGTCGGCACGCCCATCGGGGTTCTCTCCGCAACCCGGCCCAACTCCTTCTTCGATCATCTCGTCCGTGTGGTGTCGCTCACCGGCGTCTCTATGCCCGCCTTTCTGCTGGCACTGATCCTGCAACTGGTCTTCGCCACATGGCTCGGCTGGCTGCCGGTCTCGGGGCGGATGTCGAGCTACCTCTTTGTCGATCACGTCACCGGTTTTGCGCTGATAGATGCTTGGCTCTCCGACGAGACCGGCGCCGTCAAAAGCGCGATCCTTCACATGATCCTGCCGGTCACAGTTCTGGCCTCTTTCCTCGCCGCCACACTTGGTCGCTTCGTGCGTGCCAGCATGCTTGAAACCCTTGGAGAAGATTACGTCCGCACCGCCCGCGCCAAAGGCCTGAGTAGGCGCGAAGTGATCTACAACCACGCCCTGCGTACCTCGCTATTACCTGCCATTACGGTGGTCGGCCTCAAGTTTGCCGAGATGCTGGGCGGCGCGATCCTGACCGAAACGATCTTCTCCTGGCCCGGCATTGGCCGCTTCATGTTCGAGGCTATCCGCAACCGCGACTACCCGGTCATTCAGGGTGCAACGCTAGTCTTCGCGCTCCTATTCATGCTGACCTCGCTACTTGTCGATGCCCTCTACGCCGTGCTGGACCCTCGCGTCCGCCGTAAAATGAATTAAGCGAGGAACGTGATGATAGACCTGATCTATTTCCTCAAGCGCAACACCCTGGCGGCCGTCGGTGTGGGTATTCTCGCTCTGTTTCTCGTCGCCGTAATCGTGGGGCCGTTTCTCGTCCAATCGCCCATCGCCATCGACATGGGCGCCAAGCTTCAGGCGCCTAGCCCCAAGCATTGGTTCGGTACCGACAACTTTGGGCGCGACATGCTTTCGCGCATTATCCACGGCGGGCGCTACACGCTGGCCATCGGTATCCTCGTCGTTGGCATCGCCTTTGTGATAGGTGTGTTTTTCGGGATCGTTGCGGGCTTCACTGGCGGCATTCTCGACATGGTCACCATGCGAATTGTTGATGCCATGCTCTCCTTCCCGGCGCTGGTGCTTGCCATCGCTCTCGCGGCCGCCTTCGGGCCAAGCCTCGAAAACGCGATGATCGCCGTTGCAATCACTCTGGCCCCGCAGTTCGCCCGCGTGGCCCGCGCGCAAGCCCTCTCCGTCTCTTCCCTCCTCTACGTCGACGCCGCCAACGCCCTCGGCCTGCCACGCCGCCAGATCCTTATTCGTTACGTGCTGATCAACTCTATCGGACCGCTGCTGGTTCAGGCCTCGCTCAATGTCGGCAGCGCCATTCTGCAAACTGCCAGCCTTGGCTTTCTCGGCCTCGGTGCGCAACCGCCAATGCCCGAATGGGGCGCAGATGTCTCGGCTAACCTCGCCTTCGTCCGTTCAAGCCCGTGGACGGCTCTTGGTCCTGGTTTCGCGATCTTCTTGGCGGTGCTGTCCTTCAATCTGATCGGTGACGCGATGGCCGATTGGTTCAACCCACGCCGCCGGAGCCAGATCGGATGATCCCTCAAGCCACACCCACCATCGCGCTCGAAAAGGTCGAATTTTTGCCCGCCAACCACGTGACAGATGATACCAGCATCCTGACGCTCAAGTCTCTGGTGCTGGAACCGATGCTGCGCTGGCAAGGTGGCCAGATCCGCGTCGGTCTTTTCGCCAAATGGCAGCTCGACGATACGGGCTGCTGCTGGACGTTGCGCCTGCCCCAAGGTAAATGTTTCCATGATGGCAGCCCGGTTGCCGCCCAACATGCGGCGGAGTTCATCACCCGCATTCTCGAATCCCGCGATATGTTCGGCATGCCTTGGTCCTATGCGCGCTACCTCGAAGGCGCCCGGATCGAGCCAGAAGGCACCGCCCTGCGCATCACCACGCCCAAGCCCTTCCCTGATCTCCCAGAGATCCTGTCAGAGTTCTACCTTTCCCGCGAAGATACCTGGGGCCGCCCGATCATTGGCACGGGTCTCTGGCAGGTCGAGAGCTTCACTGCTGGCGAAGAGACCACGCTGCGGCGCCGGTCCGATAATCGCCGCATCCGCTTCGTAGCCCAGCCGCAGGCCGAAGACAGGCTCGCCGCGCTGACATCCGGCAATATCCAAGCTGCGACCCATCTGGAACGGCTCGAAATCCCCCAGCGCGCCCTCGAG